>JAEEGH010016405.1_pt1 | contig 15933 bp, 12 predicted proteins | sample 9134181 | NCBI WGS metagenome assembly JAEEGH01 (sample SAMN16246544, study PRJNA631951) | gut metagenome | biome: gut microbiome; feature: rumen; material: DP-attached | host: Bos | place: Iran: Karaj | collected 2018-10
GAATGCCTTTCACCTTGGCTGCGATGTCAACAGTAAGGTATTCGTCAATGAATGCACGATGCAAACCTGCCTTTACAATAGAGAAATATGTAGCGGCAGAGTTTTGCGAGAGAGTACCACCTTTGTTACCTCCCTGTGGAGCAGAGAGCATGAACAGCTTTATGTCTTCAAGTAGTTTTGCTGAGATTGTCTTGAACGGGATGGGCTTTCCTTTAGAGTAGATGGACAGCAATTTACCTACACGAGTCCAGTTGACGATGATAGAGTCAGAGCTGTTAGGATGACACTTGTAAATAATGCTGTTGAAGTATGCAATGAAATCCTGTTCGCCGCGTTCGTTCTGAGCAATCATTTCCTGCTCTCTATCGGAATAAACTACGGCGGTGTCGTACTCCTGCTGACGCAAGGCACGTACCTTGTCGGCATATCGACATGCCTCCTTGTCCAACTGCGATGTGCATTGGATGATGCCATTTGAATCCCGCTTCGGTTTGTACTTGTAGTTACCGTCCTCATCAATCTTGCTGATGGCAGTCATATCCCAGATAGGGGTAGTGATGGTACGGTTAACTGCCTCAATGACTCTCTTAGGCTTTGTGCTGCCCGGATTACGTACAGGGTACGACTCAATGTAGAGGTACCACTCTTCACGGAAGATCGACTTACGGAGCTTAACCGTGACTTTGGTGTGCAATAAAGGTCTTCTCATTTTGTTTCTGATTTATATAAGTTATCAATTTCTTCTTTGGGTACATACACATAGTTGCCAATTTGACGAGAGGGGATGGAGTACTTTCTGACATGTGCCCACACAGAACTATCGTTGATGTGGTATTTCTCGCAGACTTCTCCGATGGTGTAGCAGTCCTCAGGTTCGAGACTGTACTTCTTGGGCAGAGGTGTTTCCTTGATGTGCTTGGCTATCGGCCGCTTCGCAAACATCTTCTCCAGATCCTTACGGTTTATTCTTGTAAGCCTGGTACCAATGTTGATGCTTGGTATCTGACCTCGACGAACCATCAGATACAGCGTATCGCGTTCTACACCATAGATGGCAACAGCTTCCCTGATGGAGATATACTCTCTCACCTTGGGAACACTTTTGGCAATCAAAGCCAACTGCTTTTCTCTGGCTTCTGCTCTCTTCTTACGTGCGTAAGCCACATCACTGCATTTCTTGCAGCAGTAGAGGCTATCGAGCGTTTTGATGATAAACACCTTTCCGCAGATTCCGCACCTTCTTTTGATTTCAAGTCCTAAATTTGGCATCTTTTTGCTTTTTATGAGTTAATATGTGACATGTAACAAATTGAAACAGCCCTCAAACGCCCATTTTCGTATCCTGTACGTCACCGACTATTAAGTACGGATTAGTAGGAATAAGTAGGTTTTAGTCGGGCTTTTCCTACGTTTTTGTCGTGCTACACACATGTAACAAAAAAGCCGTAAAAAAAGGGGGAATAAGCACATAGAAAACATGAGCCCATAAAAAGCAAATGGCGTGTAACTCATTGAGCTACACGCCATTTGATAGTGTTTTGTTATGTCTTTACTTATGCGTCTCATTTGACCTCCTCAAATCTAAACACTATTGTGTATCAGATATTTACAAACACACGTGAACGATAAGAGAATGTAAAAGTGGCTGTTAAGCCAAACAAATATAGAAATCCCAAGTTAGGACTATTTTACGTTTTTATCACTAACTATGGTTCTTACCTCCCAAGAACCACCTCTATCTCCACCATTACGAACAATTATACCTTCAGCTTTTAGACGGTCAATGTGTTTTTGAATGGCACTTGGAGATATGCCAAGAGTTTCTGAGAGAACTTTTCTCGTTATACTTGGGTTGTCTTTTATAAGTTGAAGAATAGTGTCAATTGTTTTGCCAGTATTTTTCTGACCACTTTTCTGACCACTTTTCTGACCACCTACTTCATTATTATCTTCTGTATCATCGCTATTGCTGACATACACACCATCAATTCCAATAACATTAAATTTGGGTAATGTCAGGACAAAACTATCCCTTGGAGTTGAGAATGATGGATCCATTCCTTCAGTATAGCCTTCATGCTCTTTATAAGCGGAGACAATCTTTTTGAATCCTGAGCCACGGCGTTCCATGTATTTTAGACGACTGAAAATATCTGCAAGAATAGGATTACGGCGTCGAGATGCCATATTCAACACGTCAACATCCTTGATAGAACCGCCGTCCACAAGACCGCCAGGAGAAAAGATTTCAAGTCGGTCATCATACATATCTATATGTACTTCACTCCCCAACTCAAGATAGTTCCGATGAATGAGTGCATTTACCAAGCCTTCCTCTACGGCACGTTCTGGATATTCAGGATATTCAAGGCGATTATCAGGCGTCTTGCGCCAAGCCTTCTTTGAATTGCGACGTACAAAGTCAAGACCTGCTTGCAAAAGAGTAATCAAACTGCCACTATATTCCTCGTCATCCAATGCATCTATTACACCATTAGCCTTGTCAAGCCCATTCCAGCGAGTGCAGAATAGTCGAGAGTGACGCACAGGTGAGTAGTCTGCAATAAGAGCACCAGCATTCGTAAGCTCGCCCTTCTCGTTTATGATGCCGAACGATTCATAATCACTATCCTCAAACGAACGATTAGTTCGCTTGAAATAAGTTGCACGCAATACTGTGAATGCCATATCTTCGAATCTCCAGCGAGAGACCTGACTGTCATACGATACGTGAGAGCCCTTTAATACCAATTCCTTGTGTTTTGCAGTACTCACTACTACGCTTTCGTTTCCCACACGCATAAAGGCTTGCATTTGTCCATCGCCAATATAGTAGTATGGAGTCTGATCACCAGGCAGAACATCGAGCACCACAAACTCTTTGTCTTCACATCTGGCAAACGAAAGTTTAAAGTCAGGTATAGGGTCAATATGCGCTTTGATAGCCTCGCTAATCTTCTCTGCATCCCCTTTGGCATCAGCAAGTCCAATCAACGTATCATCATCCGCAATTCCCCATATGAGTCTACCACCCATACCATTGGCAAATGCACTCACACTCTTGCACCAACTCTTGGGTTTCTTTACCTCCAGAGTCTGCTTTTTATCGTATTCTGTTGCTTCGCCTATCAATTGTCGTATGTCAAATTTTTCCATCTTGCTTTTTATTTGTGTTTCTTGCCACTGAACCATTCGCAGAATGCAGTTTGTAGAAAAGAGTCACCATCGAGATAGTCCTTCCTGTTATACTTTGGCGTATTGGTTAGTTAGATACTATTCTCATTTTATTTTATATTGCTCTTTTGGTCAATGTTGACAATTTCGAGTAGTGCAAATATAATAGAATTTGTTAAATGTTTCAAATTGTCTCGACTAAAATGTGACAATAATGACAACTTTTAGTTATGAATACGTCAGAATGCATTGATTTTTTGTCATGAAGTGTCGCTCTGCTCAATGTGTAGCTAATATACCTTTACGAAAAAAGAAACCTTACTGATAGATATCGAAATAAATGGGAATTACGATAAAGCAAAAAACAAATAGCGAGTAACCCTTCTGAGCTACTCGCTATTCTTGTTTATGTTATTTGTAATGCTTACGGATTACTTCACTTCTTCGAAGTCGGCATCCTGAACGTCATCCTTGGCAGAAGATGAGCCTGCACCCGGATTAGGTCCAGCCTGTGCACCCGGCTGAGGACCTGCCTGCTGAGCTGCAGCGTACATCTTCTGTGCAGCGTTGTTAAGCTCGGCTGTTGCTGCGTCGATGGCTGCAAGATCCTGTGCCTTGTGAGCATCCTTCAACTTGTTGAGGGCTGTCTCAACCTCGTTCTTAACGTCGGCTGGAAGCTTGTCGCCGCTCTCCTTCAACATGTTCTCAGTCTGGAAAATCATTGAGTCAGCCTGATTAAGCTTGTCAATCTTCTCGCGCTCCTTCTTGTCGGCATCTGCATTAGCCTCAGCCTCAGCCTTCATGCGGTCGATTTCCTCCTGGCTCAAGCCTGAAGAAGCCTCGATTCTAATCTGCTGCTCCTTGCCTGTTGCCTTATCCTTTGCAGAAACCTTAAGGATACCGTTGGCATCGATGTCGAACGAAACCTCAATCTGTGGCACACCGCGACGTGCAGGAGCAATACCCTCAAGGTTGAAGATACCAATCTGCTTGTTGTCGTTTGCCATCGGACGCTCGCCCTGAAGAACACGGATTGTTACGGCTGTCTGGTTGTCGGCAGCAGTAGAGAATGTCTCGCTCTTCTTGCAAGGGATTGTTGTGTTGGCATCGATAAGCTTTGTCATCACGCCACCGAGAGTCTCGATACCCATTGAAAGCGGAGTAACATCAAGAAGAACGATGTCGCCTACACCACCCTCTTTGTTAAGGATTGCACCCTGAATAGAAGCACCTACGGCTACCACCTCGTCTGGGTTTACGCCCTTTGAAGGCTCTTTGCCGAAGAAGTCCTTAACCAATGCCTGAACGGCTGGGATACGTGATGAACCACCAACAAGGATAACCTCGTCGATATCTGATGTGCTGATGTCAGCATCCTTAATTGCATTCTGGCAAGGAACAAGACAAGCCTGAATCAAGTTGTGAGCCAACTGCTCGAACTTAGAACGAGTCAGAGTCTTAACCAAGTGCTTTGGCACACCGCCTACAGCTGTGATGTAAGGCAGGTTGATTTCTGTTGAAGTAGAAGAAGACAACTCAATCTTAGCCTTCTCAGCAGCCTCCTTCAAGCGCTGCATTGCCATTGGGTCGGCAGAAAGGTCTGCGCCCTCGTCGTTCTTGAACTCCTGAACCAACCAGTCGATGATTACCTGGTCGAAGTCGTCACCACCAAGGTGAGTATCACCGTTTGTTGAAAGAACCTCGAACACACCGCCACCGAACTCAAGGATTGAGATATCGAATGTACCACCACCAAGGTCGAACACGGCAATCTTCATATCCTTGTTTGCCTTGTCGATACCGTATGCAAGAGCGGCAGCCGTTGGCTCGTTTACGATACGCTTAACATCAAGACCTGCAATCTGACCAGCCTCCTTAGTAGCCTGACGCTGTGAGTCTGAGAAGTAAGCAGGAACTGTGATGACAGCCTCAGTAACTTCCTGACCGAGATAGTCCTCGGCAGTCTTCTTCATCTTCTGAAGAATCATTGCTGAAATCTCCTGTGGAGTGTAAAGACGGCCGTCGATGTCAACACGTGGAGTATTGTTTTCACCCTTAGCAACCTTGTAAGGAACACGAGTAACCTCTTTCTGAACCTGATCGTAAGTCTCGCCCATGAAACGCTTGATAGAGAAGATTGTCTTCTGTGGGTTTGTTACAGCCTGACGCTTGGCAGGATCGCCCACCTTACGCTCGCCGCCATCAACAAATGCCACGATTGACGGAGTTGTTCTCTTACCCTCGCTGTTAGCGATTACTACTGGCTCGTTGCCTTCGAATACTGAGACACAGCTATTAGTTGTTCCCAAGTCAATACCGATAATTTTTCCCATATCTTTGTTTTTTTATTTTCTGTTAATAAATGAATTTTTATTTTCGCACTTTGACTTTTGCAAACCGCGTGCCAAAATCAGATTTACTGACAACAAATATGACAAAAATGTCAGTTTTTCTTATTTTTCTTTGGCAATAAGAATATATAATGTAACTTTGCGCCGGGTTCGAGGTTCGGGACACCACTATTATAATGTGTGCCGCCGATTAAAAGGGAATGCCGTGCAAACCGGCAACAGTACCCGCTGCTGTAAGTTCCTTATAACAGCCAACAAAAGCCACTGTCGCGTTCGGCGGGAAGGTGTTGGACTGCTGGAACGAGTCAGAAGACCTGCCACGATGCTCCACGAGTCGGGATTTCTGCGGGATTACGGAAGTTGCGATTCAGAGACACAACATTTTCAGTTTACTAAGGCTTGATGCGACATCAAGCCCCGACGGATTGTTGCATAATTCAGGAAAACAGCAATTAAATTTATAACTAACATAATATTTATTAACTTATGACAAAATTTTACACAACAGTACTTGTTATGCTTGCTGCATTACAAGCACATGCACAGCTTGCAACCGCAACCTTCGAAGATATTCAGGTTGACGGCGAGGAATCTTTCTGGGCAAAAACGACCAATACTGGCGACAATTTCTGGACATCTGGCGGGTATTCCTTCAACTCCTACTATTATCCTATGGACGGTTTCAATTATTATGCTTGCTTTGTGGTAACGAACTGCAAAAATACCGATGGTATAGACTATACAAAAGCATACCAGTCAACTGCCAGTGGTGCAAAGAACGGAAACAACTATGCAGTTTTCTATCTTGACGAATACTATGGTGCAAAGAATGAGGTAAATTTGCCGGAAGCAGCAACAGTAAGCGGTTTTTGGGTTTGCAATAACACATACGCAATGCATTCTGTTACAAGCAGTGATACATACGGCAAGGTATTCGGTCAGGGCGACTATTTTAAACTGACAATGACAGGATATGACGCTAATGGCGAGGTTACAGGAACTGTTGACCAGATGCTTGTAGACTGCACCGTTGCAGATAACTGGACTTACGTTAACGACTGGCGTTGGGTTGATTTGACATCTCTTGGCAATGTTAAAAGCATCAAGTTCTCAATGAGCAGTTCTGATACTGGAAATTTCGGCATAAACACTCCATTATATTTCTGCATGGACGATTTTGGCGGCATTGCTCCAGAGAAGAACACAGAGTATGCCAAGTTCGTTCCAAACGAAGCAACAGGCATCAATAGCGTTGAGGCTGACATGTTCGCTCCGGCTGTCAAGAAGTACGAGAACGGAAAACTTGTAATCTACAAGAACGGAAGAAAATTCAGCGCAAGCGGCGTTGAACTGAAATAAAAACTACTCTCACGAAGTACAGATGTCTCTCTAACCGATGAGGCATCTGTACTCATTTTTCTTCTACCAAAGCATATCGAAACAAAAAAATATTTTAAGACTATGCGCAAAACAATTTTTTCAACAACCATGCTCCTTGCAAGCCTTACGGCCATGGCAGACAATGCCGTGGTTCTGACAACCAAGAGCGGCGAGCAGAAGTTCGTGGCTTTCGAGGACAATGTGGTTATGACAACCAACAGCAACAAACAACTTGTGCTTACATCGGGCAACGAAGTGCTGACTCTCAACATTGCCGACATCGCAAGCATCAGGACACAGGAATACGACTTTTCGAGCACAACGGCAGTCGGCTCTGTTGAGGCTGATGGCGGCGAATGTCAGATTTTCGACCTCAACGGTCGCAAAATAAACTCGGTAACTCCGGGACAGATTTACATCATCAAAAAAGGTAACAAAACATCAAAAGAAATTGCAAAATGAAGAAACTACTCATTGCTATATTAGCCGTGGCAGGCAACCAAGCCTACGCACAAAGTTCGTGGACTATAAAGACAACCGACGATAAGTCATACTCTTTCCCAATAGAGAAAGTAAAAGAAGTAACCTTCACCAACGAAGAGGAGTGGCAGCCCGAAGTGGTTGAGAAAGAGGTGGTGAAAGAAGTACCTACCCTTCCGAAGGATTTTGCAAAGCAGATTGAATGGCTGAAGACAGCCGCAACATTCAGCCCATACATCTCGAAGGTGATTGACGTAGACCTTGCTCCGGGACAGTTTATCAACACTCTGCCAAATAACCTCGGCACAAAAGAGACAGCCATTGCATCGGTAGCCAACTCGATTGTTGGCAAGGTAAGCAGCATGGTTCACCTTGGCGGATGGGGCGGCTCGGTTACAGTCGGATTCGACCACCCTATCCAGAATTTCGACGGATGCGACTTCCGCGGACACGGCAACGCCTTCGTTGGCTCGTCAGAACCGGGCATCTACTATGTGGCTCAAGCCGATGAAAACGGCAATCCGAAGAAATGGTATCTGATAAAGCACGGCATGTACGACTACTCTATTCACGACTACGAGATAACATACTACAAGCCTGAAAAAGAATATGCCGAGGGCAAGAAGATAACATATCTTCAGGCAAACGGTAAAACCACTTCGGTAAATGTTGTAAAAGATGAGTTAAGTTCAGTTCTCGTAACAAAGGACGACAAGACTTACTATGTAAAGAACGGTAACGAATATGAGGTTACGATAATCGAAGACACAAAAATAGCAAGCTTCGCACAATACATTAAGTGGACCGATAATCTCGGACATTCAGGCTACGAGCCTAAAAACTCATTCCACCAGCAGTCTTACTGGCCTGAATATGCCGGCGACAAGATTGTGATTAAGGGCGAATATCTGCCAGTAGGTACTCAGGTTACAAAGCCCGACGGCGTGAGCAACTATTATGTAAACGACCCTAAGGCATGGGGCTTTCCACTTGCCGAGGGCAAGAACTACGGAACAGGCGCATACGGCATGTGCGACACCTACACCAACGACAACGACCTCTCGTGCATCGACATAGACTGGGCTGTGGACGAAGATGGCAATCCTGCCAACCTCGACCACATCGACTTTGTTAAAGTGCAGACTGCCATACACTATCAGGCAGGAATGCTCGGCGAGAACTCTTGCGAGTTTAGGGGAATCGAAGACCTGCATCTTACGGGAAAGTTCATCAAGGTCGACACTTCCATCAAGCCAACCGTTCCTGAAAACGGATATTGGTACTGGTCGTACTAATCAAACCATCTGAATGGTAACAGAGATTGTAATAGACACGCTGCTGTCGCTATCGAACGTGGTTGTTACTGCGCCCAAGATAAGCCAGACTCCGTATCAGGAACTGAAAGGCGAACAACTTCAGCTCGTATCTACCACCACCGTGGCAGATGCGCTGAAGTATTTTGCCGGCGTACAGATTAAGGATTACGGCGGACTGGGCGGCGTAAAGACGGTAAACGTGCGTTCGATGGGCGCACAGCATGTTGGCGTGTTCATAGACGGAATAAGGATAACAAACGCGCAGAACGGTCAGGTTGACTTGGGCAAATATTCGCTCACCAACATGGAATCGGTGTCGCTTTACAACGGCAACAAAACGGAGATGCTGCAATCGGCATCCGAGTTTGCATCGGCATCGACCGTATATCTGCAAACGCGCCAGCCTCAGACAACGGGCGGAAACATAAGCTACTCAAACGCATCGTTCGGAACAAACCGCGTTCAGGGGCATTTCGACTTTAGGAACATTGTTTCGGTTGATGGCGAATTCTGCCATTCCGACGGCGACTACCCCTTCCGCTATCAGTCAGCCTACGAAGACACAACGGGCATACGCCGCAACTCCGACATCACGTTTTTCAGAATAGAGAGTTCGGTGTTTTACAAAGGATTCAAGGGACATCTGTATCATTACTCGTCGGAAAGAGGAATTCCCGGCGGAGTGGTAAGACGACTTTCGGACAAGTTCAGCAACGTGGCGAGAGAATGGGACAACAACACCTTTGCACAACTCTCAAAATCAGTCGGATTCGGCAAACTGGCTACAAAATTCAATCTGAGATATGCCTACGACTATCTGAACTACAACGCCGACTACGAGGAGAACGTGTCGATGCACTACAACAATCACTACACACAGCAAGATGTGTACGCATCTGCCACGGCATCGTACCCCGTTATCGACAATCTGAGCCTCAGCCTCTCGGCAGACGGCAGATGGTCGGACCTTGTGTGCGACGTTGCCTATTTCCACTACGTCTACCGCATAGATCTGAAATCGTCGTTCACGGCACGATACAGTCTGAAGGGCGCGAACTTCTCGGGAACGCTTCTCTACACCGACGTAAGCGACCACACCACGAAGAAAGCCGACCCGCTGCGTAGACTAACGGGAATGATTCACGGCTCGTACACGCTTGGCAAGTTTCAGATGCGATGCTTTTGGAAATCTATTTTCAGAGCACCGACACTCAACGACCTCTACTACGTTCAAGTGGGCAACCGCAATCTGAAGCCCGAATATGCCAAGCAACTTAACATCGGGGCTGACTACACGCTGACGGGCAGCACCTTCGGCACGAAAATACAAATCGACGCATACTACAACCGCATTGACGACCGAATCGTTGCCCTTCCGCTGAAGGGAACGACAAACTGGACGATGCTCAACTTTGGAAAGACGCGCTGCTACGGGCTAAACGGAACGCTGCAATTTCTGTACACCACGAAAAATGTCAGTATAGACCTTCTTAACACGGCATCGTTTCAGGACGACCGCAACAGAACGGACAAGGAGAGCGACGCGTACAACGACCTTATCCCCTACTCGCCTAAATTCTCGTGCTCGTCGGTTCTGTCGGCACAATACCGCGGATGGTCGGGCGCATTGTCGTTCATGTACGTCGGAAAACGATATTGGCTCAACGAGAACGACCTCGGCGACCCTCTGAAGGCTTACACAAACCTCGACCTGAAGATTTCGAAGACAATACGCAACTTCCTGATTTCGGCCGAGGTGAACGACATCTGCGACAACGGCTACGAACTTATCCAACGTTATCCGATGCCGAGCAGAAACTTCAGATTCACAATAAAATACTTCTTCAAAAACAAAGCATTATGACTAAAAGACTAATTTTTTTCGCAATAGCCGTCATCAGCCTCACTATTGCCACGGCACAGGAAAGAATCATCTTTCTGAACGAAGGCAACTGGAACTCGGACGACGGACAGGTATCGCTGATAGAAGGCTCAACGATAACGAACAAATGGTTTCAGAAGCAGAATCCGAAAAAGAAGATTGGCGACACTCCGAACGCCATCATTCATCTGCGCGACAATCTGATTGCCATCTGCGTGAACACATCGAACATAATTCAGTACATCACCGCCGACGGCAAGGACTGCGGCGCAACAGAGAATGTTCCGAACAACCGCAAGATGGCTTCGGACGGCAGCTATCTGTACGTTACGAGCTATGCGCACACAACCGCCCTCGGCGAGAAATACACAAAGGGCTACGTTGCAAAGATTAATATCGACACGAAAGAGGTTGTAAAGACCTGCGAGGTTGGCTACGAGCCCGAAGGAATTGCGCTGTACAACGGCAAGCTGTTCGTTGCCAACTCGGGCGGATATGCCGTTACGGAGAATCACAGTCACGAAACGACCGTATCGGTTGTTGATGCCGAGACGATGCAGAAGATTACAGACATCGACACAGAGTGCATCAACCTCTTCGGAAGCATGGCGCAATACGGCAAATACCTGTGCATAAACTCGGCTGGAAACTACGAGAGCATCGGTCCGAAGACAATCATTCTCAACTGCGACGACTACTCGTTCGTAACGTACGATTTTGCCTCGACAATAAGTTGCAGCCACAACGGAAAATTCTACTGCATAGGCACAAACTTCTCGCAGATAACCAACAATTACGATATCTGCCCACAGACTATCGACCCCGAGTCGGGCATCGTTTCGGATGGCATCGGCATTGGCAGCATAGACAATGACATTAAGAAGATGAAGAATCCGTACGATTTGTATTTTAACCCTTACACAGGCTTTATATACGTTTCAGACGCAAACGAATTCCAGTCGGCAGGCTATGTATATCAGTACAACGAGAGTGGCGTGTTGCAGAACAAATTCAAGGCATATTTGCAGCCTGCTCACTTTCTGGCTCTTCCGCCAAGCGGTACAGACATCAGAAACACAATGTCTGATGTCATGGACGATGCGTTCTACAATCTGCATGGCGTAAGAACGACGAATCCAGCAAAAGGACAAATCTATATTTACAAGGGAAAGAAGGTTGTTTATTAATTCATAATTCAGAATTCACAATTCATAATTCATAATTCACAGTTGACAATTGACAATTTTTAACTTGAAAATTGAAAATTTAAAGTTGAAAAGGCTGGATTTCAGAATTCAGAATTTCTAATTGACGATTCGTGACTAATAAGGGACGATTTGCGACGGATTTGTTCTTTTTGGAAATACAAAATAGTGGGAAGGTATAGGGAAGGTATAGGCAGGGTATATGCAAGGTATATGCAAGGTATATGTTGGCTATATGTTAGCTATATGTTAGCTATATGTTGGCTATATGTTGGCTATATGTTAGGTATGAATGATTGCAAATCACAAATCATACGCGAATTCGGAATGACGCTGAAAGCGTCACCTCTCAGTAACCGCAGCATCCGTAGGATCTGCGGACTAAAATGACACGAACATCATCGACCCTGAAAGCGGTCGCCCATTGCAACTGATGGGGCACTCTTTCAGAGTGCTTGCCTTTTATGAGTTCTATTGAGGGTGTGTCAAAATAGGCACATCCTCTTATTTGTTTTTTTACAGGCACGGCGTGGAAAGATTCCTTCTACGCTACTTTTTTGATGTAAAATCTGTCACAAGCACCCACGAAGCCGCATTTTGCGTTATATAGTCGGTATATCGGTATAAAAACAGCCTTTGAGAGACCGTTCTGTGCCTGTTTTCTCATCACGGCAGCCATTTTCTTGATGTCAAAGGCAATGGCGAAGAAGGCAAAGTCCATGGTGACCTTGCCCTTGCCGAAGTGACGGAAGCGCTTGTACTGCATGTTGTATTTCATCTGTCCGAAGACGGCTTCCGGTTCTATCGGACGCTTTGACCTGTGCATCAGTCCTCTCTCTGATGTCAGACGCTCCCTTGCCTTGCGCTTGTACTCCATCAGCTGGTGGTTGACTTCCATCTCCCTGTTGCCTTGCTTACGCCTGTAGCATCCCCACCTGAGCGGACATCCCTCACATCTCTGCGCCCTGTATATGGCGCTAACCGTCCGATAGCCACGCTCTGTCCTGTCATGCCGGATGCCGGCCATTTCCATGTGTTGTCCCATCGGGCAGACGAAGTAGTCCTTCTCTTTGTTATAGTACAGGTTCTCCATGCGGAAGATGTCCTGCCTGAAGTCGCGCTTCTGCTCCCTGTGGAAGTAGTTGTACTTGACGTATGCCTCAATGTCGCTTGCCTCCATGAATGAGTAGTTCTCCTCACTGCCGTAGCCGGAGTCTGCGCAGCACTCCTTCGGCATGTGACTGTATCTGTCAGAGAAGGAGTTGAGGAACGGAATCATGGTTCCCGTATCGTTGGGATTGTGGAAGAAGCCGAAGTCGGTGATGAACTGGTTCTCTGTGCCAATCTGCAGATTATAGCCGGGTTTGGTCTGCCCGTTGTTCATAGCATCCTCTTTCATGCGCATGAAGGTGGCGTCATTATCAGTCTTGCTGTAGGAATTGCGCTCGCCTAGTGTTTCAAGGTGTCTGTCATATTCCGACAGTTTGTCTGCCATCTTCTCTATCTGCCTCGCTTCTTTCTCCTTCTGCCGGATGACCTTTTTCTCTTCCTTCGTCTCTGGCGAGGGCTGCTCTGCAAGTGAGTGGCGAAGTTCCTGAGCTATCTCCGTCAAAGTCTCGGGAGTAAAGCTCACGGCATCCTCTGCCGATGCCTTGTCCTGCGCAATGGCGTCGTCAACCTGTGACAGGAGTACGCGGATTTTCTCCATCAGCCTGGCGCGGTTCTTCTCGACTGTCTTGCGCCAGACGAAGGTGTACTTGTTCGCCTTTGACTCCATCTTTGTACCGTCAACATACTCAACGTCGAGACTCACCAGCCCCTTGGCACTCAGAAGAAGCACCAGCTGGGTGAAGATGTTGTTGATCTCTTCCTTCGCACGGTTGCGGAAGCGGTTGATGGTGATGAAGTCGGGCTGCTCATATCCTGCAAGCCAGATGAAATGGACATCCCGCCTGAGGCTCTTCTCTATCTTGCGGCATGAATATATGTTGTTCATGTAGGCATAGATGACTACGGCCAGAAGCATCTTCGGGTCGTAAGGGCTGCGGCCACGCTCCTTGTACAGCTTGCGAAGACCGCTCAAGTCCAAACTGTTAACTACGCTGCTCACAAGACGGACTGGGTCGTCCTGGGCAATGTCCTTGTCGATTCTCTGAGGAAAAAGTATCGTCTGATTTGGAGAATACGGACGAAAGTGGTATCTTTGTTGCGTTTTATATTGCATGTTGTAAAGATACGAAAACTTTACGACATAACGAAGCCCTGGCTTGAGAAAGTCGGGGCTTTGATATAAAAAAAGGATGTGCCTATTTTGACACACCCTCTTTTTTTATTACCATTGTTTTCACCACAAAAGCCCAAGTAACAATATGCAAAACATCCTAACCGTTATGCAGGAAAGAGCCAGAGAAGCAACATTCAAGGTTGCTTCAGGGTACGGGCAAGGTTCGGGAAAGTAAGCCGGAGGGTTAGGAGTAGATTTGTGGTAGGAACGGGGTAGCTTCGGAGTAGCAACGGGGAAGGTACGGAGAAGAAACGGAGAAACAAGCCACACACAAGCCATATCTGCTTATCGTTTTATTTAGCGAAAAGATACAAACTAAGAACATCACGCTACAAAGCCGTATGGAACGATTTAAGCTCGTTTCGTACGGTTTTGCTGTTTCCTCCTATGCACTTGTCGAGCAAAGCCCAGAAACGCGCTCCGTGGTTCATCTCCACCGTGTGGCACAGTTCGTGCAGAAGAACGTACTCGATGAGATGCTTGGGCAGAAGCATCAGATAGAGCGACAGATTTATGTGCTTCCTTGCCGAACAACTCCCCCAGTTGCTTCGATTAGCCTTTATCGTCACGCCCGAATAGATGAAACCGTGATTTTCGGCCAACTCGTGCAGCATTTTAGGCAGAAAAATCTTAGCCTCAGCCCTGAGCACGTTCAATATTGCCTCTCTGAGCCATTTCTGGCGCTCTGGGGCGAATGTTTCGCTCTGCGGATAGAAGAGTACCGCCTCGCCCATTTTAACGCGAATCTGATAGCTTTCCGACTTTATCGGCTCCAGATGCAGCGAAAAACAGTCCGTATGTATGCCGTAAGATGCGTCGATGACAGTTTCGCGCGGCTTTCGGCTTTTCAGTTTCAGCAACGAACCGCGCAATTTGTCGATGGCGTTCAGCACATCGTTCCGCGTAGAACGCAACGGACAAGTTACCCTAATCCCGCCGTCAACCGCACGCATCACGATGCGATATCTCGACTTGGGATTAGGGCAAACCGTAATAACGCCCAATTCATCGTCGATGAAACTATATTCGTTCATGTTAGTTCTAAAATAAAAGTAAGCTCCTTCTGTTAGAAAGAGCTTACTACTTGTAGTAATTTTTGTTATGAAAATTTGAGAGAGAGTTCGAAGCTTCACAGCTTCCGAAAAAAGATTGTTTTATTAAGCACTATATATTTAAAAAGCAAATAGAAATATCTTTGGTTGTGTTACTCCTTCACCCCGTTTTTCTCGACGTTTACCGAAGTAACAGAATCTCCGTCAATTGTTTTGTTTAGTCCTTCCGAAACCATCATCAGCGACGATGGCTCTTCGTTTACGATATGGCTCTGTCGTGCATATCCGGCCTTGTCTACAACGCTGCTGTAATCGTTCTCGGCATTGTTCTTATCGATAGCCTTCTCTGCCGCAATACCGAGCGTGAGGAACACCGCAACCACAGCCACAGCCTTATAGAAAGGCTTCATGCTGCTGGCAAACGATACCTTGCGTGCCTTGACTGTAGTCTTGTTAATCTCGGCCATAACGCGCTCGTCAAAATCAACTCCGAGCTGCAGGTCGTGCTGCTCCTTCTCGTAGACGAAAAGCGAACGGTAAGGCAGCAACTCAACAGGCACTTCTCCCTGACTGAAGAATGTGCGCAGAATCTGCTCCTCCTCTATTGTAGTCTCGCACTTCCAATAGCGCTCCAAAAGTTGATGTATGTATTTATAGTCCATAATTTTCAAATTCTAAAAATTTTTGTTTTATTTTCTGGCGTCCTCTGAAGATTGACACTTTTACATCTTCTTCGGTTATGCCCATTATGTCGGCAATATCCTTGTAGTTCTTGCTTTCTATTTCTCTTAGCTGGATGGCGGTTTTCT
>JAEEGH010016407.1_pt1 | contig 15931 bp, 10 predicted proteins | sample 9134181 | NCBI WGS metagenome assembly JAEEGH01 (sample SAMN16246544, study PRJNA631951) | gut metagenome | biome: gut microbiome; feature: rumen; material: DP-attached | host: Bos | place: Iran: Karaj | collected 2018-10
TCAAGGGTCTCGTCTCGCCCGCCATCACCATCGCCATCCTCGGTGCCATCGAGTCGTTGCTCTCGGCTACCGTAGCCGACGGTGTCATTGGCGACCGTCATTGCTCCAACACAGAACTCATCGCCCAGGGACTGGCCAACCTGGCGTCACCCATCTTCGGCGGCATACCGGCTACAGGTGCCATCGCCCGTACGATGACCAATATCAATAACGGTGGCCGCACGCCCGTCGCCGGCATCGTTCATGCCGCCGTGCTGCTGCTCATCTTCCTGTTCCTCATGCCGCTGGCGCAGTACATCCCTATGGCCTGTCTGGCTGGTGTGCTCGTCATCGTGAGCTATAACATGAGTGGTTGGCGCTCGTTCATTTCCATCCTGAAGAACCCGAAGAGCGATGTCATCGTGCTCTGGGTCACCTTCCTGCTTACGGTCATCTTCGACCTCACCATCGCCATCGAGGTGGGTCTGCTCTGTGCCTGTCTGCTCTTCATGCGCCGTATGGCTGAGACCACCGATGTCAAGGTCATCAGCGACGAAATCAACCCCGAGGAGGAAGACAGCGACTTCCAGTTGGGCAACCTCGAGCACCTCACCATCCCCGAGGGCGTGGAGGTCTACGAGATCAACGGCCCCTACTTCTTCGGTGCCGGTAACCGTTTCGAGGAGATCATGGGCGTGTTGCGCCATCAGCGTCAGAAGCCCCGTGTCCGCATCATCCGTATGCGTAAGGTGCCGTTCGTCGATTCCACGGGCATCCACAACCTCACCAACCTCTGTCTCATGTCGCAGGCTGAGGGCATCCAGATCGTGCTCTCCGGCGTCAACGAGAATGTGCAGGCTGTGCTCCACAAGGCTGGCTTCGACACGATGCTCGGCGAGGAGAACATCTGCTCCCACATCAACCTCGCTCTCGAACGTGCCCGCCAAATCACAGCGTAAATACGCATAACAGGGACTGCGAACCGGTGACCGACACTCTCTTCTTTGAGGGCATCGATGCACAAGTCATCAGTCTATTCACATTCGAAGCAAAAATAGCGTCACTTACCTCTCCCTCCCTTTGATCCTCGACTTTACGGTGCGGAGCGAGGCGGGCTTGACATCGAGGATTTGGGCGATAGTATTGTCATCATAGTTCAGGTCGTCCTGAAGGATCAGGAAGACGTATTGTGCTGGCGTGAGAGGATTGTATGTGTGCTCCCACTGCTGCCATCGCTTCGGGCGCAGTTGCGCGAAATAGTCTATCAGGCATTGCCGTTCCTCTGCCGTCATGTCGGCAACCGGCTCCTTGCGCTGTAACTTCACAAACTGCTGCGTACCCGTCAGCAGTTTGCTGGCGATGCGCTGGCGGCTGTCCTCTATCTGCCTCCTCAGGTTGGCGATGGTCTGTTCACTGGCCTCGCCGTCCTGTTGCAACCGCTCTATCTCCGTCTGGTTCTCAGTAATCCGCCTGGCATTCTCGTCGAGTCTGAAGCCCAACTGATGCACCCTCCTCCTTTGGTGCCACCAGATGCCAACAACAAGCACAACAAATACCACCGCGATAACTGCACCCGTTTTTATCATCCTCTGCTGCGACCTCTTCTCCCATCGTTCCTCGTCAAACTTCCTTTGCCAGTCGGCAATCTCCAAACTATGATTGGCTTTCATAACCGAGTCGGTGAATGCATCCTGTTGCCGCTTCATGTCCAAAGCCGCACTCATATCGCCAGTCTTTTCATAGAGCCTGGATAATACCTCCATCGAATGGCTGCGCACCAACGGATCCTTTTCTGTCAGACATTTCTTCGCTTCCTCGATGGCCTCTTGATAATGTCCTTGTGCTTCCAGGAGACGAGCCATAGTCTCATACCCCTTAAAATTACTGGCAGCCTTATCGTTCCTCCATTTCTCCAAATACTTCCTGGCATTTTCTGCATCCCCCCGTTCCTCATACATTGCTGCAATATTTTGATAGATGCCAGCCCGCAAGATACTGTCGGCCAGGTCGATATAATCTATGCTCCTGAAAATATAGGCATAAGCACTGTCATTCTGATCCATATAGGCATAAGCCGATGCACAGAAATGGAGACCTCGTAACGTCATGACGCTGTCGTTCATTTTGCGACTGCTCTCTAAATACTTCTGCGAGTATTCCAGAATAAGCAGATGGTTGAAGCAATTGTAATTGGCATAGGCCAGATTATCATACACCATGTTCTTCAGCAGTTCGTCATTCGCATCCTCAGCAATCGTCTCAGCCACCTTATAATCCTTAATCGCATCAAATGTCCTGCCAAGTAAATGCCTTCTGATGCCGCCCCTGTAATAGTAGGACCTGCCCCGATGCCAGGCATCCCCATGCTTGTCGTAGTAGTCCACACACGTCGTTATAAGCGAGTCACCGTCAGCCTGATGCATCACGATATAATCCGTCATGATCTTCAGCAGACGGTATTCCATCCTGTCTGCCTCGGAGAGCGATGCCGTATCCACCCGACTTATCAGCGCGAGTGCAGAGTCCGGACGTTGATGGACGATATCTGCCGCCTCCTTCAACAAAGGATGACGCGCCTCACTGCACCCTGCTATCATAGCGATAACAACCAGTATCCAAGCTATCTTCTTCATGCCCTTTTCATTTTGCATGCAAAGGTAAGCATTATATTTGAGACAAAACCGACCGATTGGTCTTTTTAAAGAATAATTCAAAGTTTTTAAGCATAATGATGCATATATGAAATAAATAATGTATCTTTGCAGTCAGAAAGAGAGAGATTATGAGAAAGAGCCATAAAGAGGAACTTTTCAGTGCTGCGTTCCGCCTGTTCATCCTTCACGGGTATGACGGGGTCAGCTTTAGCGACATAGAGAAGGCCACGGGTATGAGCCGGGGAGCCATCTTCCACTATGTCAATACCAAACAAGACCTGTTCCGGCAGGTAGTTGAGATGTTTGTCATCAACAAGCAGAGTATTGACATGAAGATTAAGTATGGTAAGGACCCATCGCTTCGTGACTTTATTGGCGCCTATACACAAGGCGTTAAGCGAACTATGAAGGAAGTGAGACAGATCATTGGTGAAGATGTATCATTGGCTGCTGGTAGTCGGGCATATCTGAACATCATCCAGCAAGTGGCTACGCTCGTTCCTGATCTTTTTAAGCTCTACCAACAGTGTATGGATAGAGAGCAACAGGTGTGGCAGCAGGTCATTACTCGTGCGATAGAACGTAAAGAGATTCAGCCTGAAATAGATGTCGAACTGTTGGCCCAGACATTCATTGCTCTCTTCTATGGTCGAGCCTATCGGGATTCACTTTCTACTGGCCTCGATGCCGACCTCCTGAAGCGCCAGATGCTGCAGCTTTATGAAGTTATTACCTTCAAAAATAAAGCACAGATCCACGGAATGTCTGAAGATAATTATACAGAAAAGATACAGTTACAGGAAATCGACCTTCTGGTTTCAGAAGACCGCGTGAGAGACATTAATGTACTTTTGGAGGATCTGACTATCATGCGAGGGGCAGAATTTATCCGACAGCTGAAAGAGATAACAAATCACCCCTCTTTCTATCTTATCAAGGACGAGACTGGTATATACATTACAGGAGGCGAAAAGGGTGAAGATTACGATAATCTTCTAAACGCTGCCCGTAAGGCTGTAGAACATGGGTATCGTGTGTTTATCTTGCCAAATCCGAAAGGCTTCCGTACTGCAGATTATATCTTCGAACGAAAAGGTGTATTTAAGATGTTCGACCTTAAAACGATTTTGGGTAAAGCCTCTGCCGGTACCCGATTGAAGGAATCTATTGGTCAAACGAATCATGTTATTCTAAATTTAGCTACGAATTACGACCCTCGTATGTTAGCTAAAGATGTACGGGATTACTTCGAAGCGAACAAACAAGCAAGAGAAGTACTGATAATGAAAGGCAATAGACAACTATCAGTATCACGACGGTTTGTTGAGGGTAAGGACTACATCAAGATGTTTATCAAGAGATTCCTGAAATAAAAAAGAGCTGCATTCGCAACTCTTTTAAAATGGGTAGTGTCGATATAGTCTTGCCCTCTCGGGATTCTGCCCGGATAGCCATAAGTAATCTTATGACGGTGCAAAGATACGAACTTTTTTTGAAATATGCAAGTTTTTCGTGAACTTTTTATTGAGTGTAAGAAGTATGAAGGCAAGGGCGGAGGCAAGATACCACGCTCCTAAAGCGCCAGAGCTGCAGCTTTATGAGGTCATCGCCCTCAAATAGGCGTTACAATTTGGCACTTTTTTCTTAGGCGCTTTTTGTCTACATTGTTCATTATCAGCATTTTATGTATAAAAATGCTGTAACACTCCCTCCTGCGGTTTTTCCGCCTTTTCCTTGTGCGTACCAAATAATAGATATAACTTTGCCAAACAAAACTGATAAACAATGAAGAAAATGAAACACTACAGACAATTCCTGATCTTGTTGGCGATGCTGCCATTTGGGACATTTTTAAATGCACAGAATTGGATAGATGTGCCATTTTGGGACTGGGACCGATAGCGGTGTAAAGAGGCGGTTCAGACCACCCCTAACCCCTCCTAACTTAGGAGGGGAAACAAAAAGTGAAAGTCTCCTAATTAGGAGGGGAAAACGAGAGGACTGACAGATGCAGATGCTGTCGGCCCTCTTTTTGGAATATAAAGGGGGCGGTTCTTCAATAGAAAGGGGGGTGGTTCTTCAATAGAAAGGGGGTCGGTTCTTTCAGTGTTCTGAGATTATTTGGGGGTATAACGAAAAAAAGTGGATAAATCGTTTGTAGATTCGGAAATATTGTATATCTTTGCAGCGCGTCTCGGTATACGAACGCTTTTTATTGCTCAATGATCCTGCCGAACTACTACATCGAAAGGTTTTTTTAAGAGCATAATCAAATATTCGTTGGAGCTGCGTTTCGTAGCGCAGATTTCAATTTGACCATCCTTTCCCATGATCTTTAAACGCTGGGTGAATACCTGGCGATGATAACAGAATTAACATTAAGGAATAGGAAATTTAATATTTGATATGGATAAAAAGAACTTCTTCCATTAAGTATAATGTGGCTGTGGCAAAGAATTTCCTGAAGGAAGGCAGCCGCAAGTGCCGAATGATAGAAAACGCTGCGGAATCGCTGGGCATAGAGAAATTCGAAATCGAGTGGTTCTGTGAAGATCGTGGCTTGGAGAATGTGACATTCACAATAACTGTAGAGGTTGGCAAATAGAAATAGGATATTAATTATTGAATGATATGAAAAAGAATTTAATCATTTTAGCCTTGGGACTGGCGGTAGTGCTGCCAGCAAAGGCACAGTGGAATTCATGGCACACCAGCAGCACGATCAGTGGCGTGTTAGGTGTAGCAAGTTCAGCAATCGAATCAGCCGAACGTAAGAAGGCGATGGAAATCCGCGCCAAGGAAAAGCTGGAGTATGAACAGAGCTTCAAGGATGCGATGCAAAGCGCCAAGGACTATGAGGGTGGTGAATATTGGGAGGATGCCCTCGCCAAGTATGAGGAGGCCGCCAGGCTGAACTGCACCTACGATTATACCGACCAGCAGCAGATTACCCGTAAGATTAATGAGCTCTATGTGAAGGCAGGTCGCACGGAAGAGGGTCCCAGCATCCTGAACAATGACAAGGTGACGTTGGCCGACTATTCCAAATACAGATATGTGCGCGAGAACCCGGTGTATGTGAACAAGAAGAATACCAACACCAAGATTTTGCGCGTGGCCTGCTCTGATACGGAGACACGCCTCGAGATGGAGGCCGTGGCTGGAGGCGTTAACGGCGGCTGGAACATCAAGGGAAAGGCTTATATCAAGGGTAACAAGGGAGGCAAGAAGGAACTGGTAGGCGTGGAGAACATCACGATGGCTCCTGCAACTGTCAAGATTCCCTGGCCAGGTCAGAAACTGCGTTTCGCCCTGATCTTCGAAGGCCTGCCTGAGGATGCCAAGGAGTTCGACTTCATCGAGCCTTCCTCCTCCTGGCAGTTCAAAGACATTAAGTGTAAATAAATAGTTTAACAATTTAAAATTATCAAGTATGAAAAAAATGATGATGATTGCTGTGATGGCTATAGTTGCCATGACAGCCAGTGCTCAGAACACATTGCGTGATGATGGTACATTCACCCTGCAGCCGAAGGTAGGTCTTGCCTTAGGTTCGTTCTCTGGAGACTATACCAAGCCAGTTGGTGGTAGTGATCCTAAGATGCGTACAGGTTTCATTGCCGGTGTTGAGGGTGAGTATTACTTCAACAGCTGGTTCAGCGCAGCCCTTGGCCTTAACTATGCCCAGCAGGGATGGAAGGAGGAAAGCAATGCGCTTAAGCTTGACTATCTGAACGTTCCCCTTACTGCCGACTTCTATGTGGCTCCCGGCCTGGCTCTGAAGACTGGTGTACAGTTTGGTTTCCTGATGAATGCCAAAGCTGAAGATGTGGATATAAAGGATGATTGCGAGAAGATGAATATTTCTATCCCCCTCGGCATCTCATACGAGATCAGCAACTTCATACTCGATATTCGTTACAACCTTGGCTTGACAAAGGTTAACAAAACCACTGGTAGTCATGACATGAAGCAGCGTAGCGACCTGATTCAGTTCACTATTGGTTACAAGTTCGAACTCTAATATTAACAAACCCGTTTTAAAAAAACAAAGAAAAGAAATGAAAAAATTTTTGATGGCCGCAGTTGCCTTATTCTGCCTGACAATGACTTGCGTCACGCTTACTTCATGTGGTGATGATAACGATTCAAAAGTTGCCGACAAGGAGTATACTATGACATCCGGTATAGACTGGACCAATGAAGGACCTCTGAGTGAAGCAGAAGTGATAGCCATTAATGTTCTGGGAAATAGCATCAACGCTACCAACGTGTTTGTTGATGACGCTGATGCCAGAAGGGCACTTGACGAAGTAGCCAATAGGGTAGCAAGTAATATCAGAGGCAATGGTTGGATTGCCGATGGTGCAGTCTATACCATTACCCTCACTTTGAGAAATCAAAACGGCAATACTGTTGACACGCGTAAGATCGTCGTCAACAACGGCAGCGTGACCGTGAACTGACGTGTTTTTTCAACAACGGATCTCACGGATTGTCCAAGTGTGGTCTATTATAATAGAATCAGCGGAGCCGCAAAGCTCCGCTGATTTATTTACTAGAATTAAAATGTTTTGAGAAAAATTTGCAGAATTGAAGTTTTTTTCTTATCTTTGCACCCAAAGAACAAATGACATAATAAACATTATGGCAGCCATAAAAATATTAAGTGTTGACGACGAGGAAGAGATTGAATTCCTGATGAAGCAATATTTCAGAAGGAAGATGCGCAGTGGCGAATATGAGTTCTTCTTTGCGCATAACGGTGTGGAAGGCCTCACGATGTTGTACGACCATCCAGACATCGATATCATCCTCTGTGACATCAACATGCCTGAGATGGACGGTCTGACCATGCTGGCCAAGGTGAATGAGATGCAAAACCCAGCCCAGCGCGTCATCATGGTGAGTGCCTACGGTGACATGGAGAACATCCGTCAGGCCATGAACGACGGAGCCTTCGACTTTGCCACGAAGCCTATTGATATGGACGATCTCTCCCGCACCATCGAGAAAGCCATCAGTCTGATTGATTTCGTGCGTAAGTCGCAGAAGGAACACAAGAAGTTGGCAGGACTGGAGAAAGAACTGATTACGGCCAAGGAAATCCAACAGTTCATCCTGCCACAGGAGTTCCCGCCCTTCCCCGAGATCAGCGACAAGTTGGACATCTATGCCTCGATGGAGGCGGCGAAGGACATCGGCGGCGACTTCTACGACTTCTTCCGCATCGACGACGACCGCATTGCTTTGGTGATAGCCGATGTGTGCGGCAAGGGTATCCCCGCTGCGCTGTTTATGGCAGTAAGCCGTACCATGATACGCTCGCTCGGTCTGCAAAATGAGAGTGCCGGCGAGTGTCTGACGAAAGCTAACCGGCTGTTGGCATCGTCTTCTGTGGAATATATGTTCGTCACCATGTTCTATGCCATCTACAACATCAAGACGGGTCTTGTCACCTATTGTAACGGCGGACATAACCCTCCATTCTTATTGCGCGCCGATGGCACGGCCGAGGAACTCCCTATGTCGGAGAATGTTATCGTGGGTGCGTTAAAAGGCATCGTCTTTAAGGAAAATACCTTGCAGCTGGAGCACGGCGACACGTTGGTGATGTATACCGACGGGGTAACAGAGGCCTTGAATCCGGCCAAAAAGGAGTTCGGAACCACGCGCCTCGACCATATACTCAGAGGCATGGCCGGTAAGAGCTGCCAGCAGATTGTCGAAAGTGTCAGAGCCGGTATCACCGACTTTGTAAGCGAGGCAGAGCAGAGCGATGATATCACGATGTTAGTGGTAAAGAGGAAGTGAAGAAGAACATTATCATAGGATGTTTAGTCGGTCTGCTGCTGGCATTGGGAGTGGCGTTCTTCCATTCACGTCATGGCGACAATGAGCGCATCAATGAGTTGGAAGCGCAAGTCGTAGCACTCCAACGGCAGGGAGAGAACTCTGAATTAGACCGTAGTGTGAGCGAACAGATGGAGTTTATCGCCCACGGTCAGCAGGCACTCTCAGAGGAGCGCAGTCAGGAAGCCATCCGACAGTCGGAAATAGCACAGGCCGCCACCCTGCGCTCGGAGGCAGAGCGCCAGAATGCACTGAAGGCCCAGGCGGTGGCAGAAACCTCGGCAGAAGAGGCACTGGCGTCTTACCAAATGGCGGAACAACTGCGGCAAAAAGCTGAATACGCCAAGATGGTGGCCGATACGCTGAGTTATATCTCATTAGGCAGGACACTCGGCTCTCAGTCATATTCTATTTACCAGACCGGCGACACGGTGTTGGGTAATATGCTGGCCTATGCCTCCTACCTCTACACCTATGATTACGGCGGCGACCTTTATTCTCCTGCCGTGTTTCAGGCTCTGACGCAGTCTGCCGAAGGCCGTCGTAGCTGGAACGTCCACAATGGTAACATCACCTGTCTTGACATTTCACCGAAGGATGGTCGTCTGTTGACGGTAAGCACCTTTGGTGAGATCTTCAGTCACCAGATAAAAGGGGAACAGATACAGACCAGCCGGCTCTTGAACGATAAGCAGTACTGGTTCTGCGATGTCTTCGCTGCCCAGGACGGGAAAGTCTATGCCATCAGTAAGACTGGTCATTTGGTCATTGCCGACAGCCATCAGGCACATGTCGTTAATGTGGAAAGCGTCAATAAACCCTTCAGCCTGCAAAACCTGAACGGCGGCAAGTCGTTGCTGATCGTCGGCGAGAATAGTGTCGCCCTGTATGATATCGCCTCCGAAAAAGTGGTCGCCACGCGTCGCCTCGACTTCCATGTCATCTGTAGCGGCAAACGTGACTACAACCCCCTGCTCTTCGACAACCGTGGTTATATGCATCTCGTCAACAGTCTGGACGATATGACGAACGAGAAGGTTCCGGTAGCAGGCAAGGTCACGGCCTATGCCTGTAGCAAAGCGACCGGTCTTACGGCTTATGGTATGGCTGACGGCACCATCTGGCTGACAGACGGCAGCGGTAAGGCCTATAAGCTGGTTGAACATCTCTCGCGAGTGACAAAACTGAAGTTTATCGGCAAACGGCTCTATTCCTCCAGCTATGACGGTAAACTGTTGTTCTGGCCTATCGAAAGCAACAGCCAGTTCAAGGCTGTCACGCTGTATCAGTCTGCCCAATGGCTGACCGACTTCACTTTCAGCAACGATATGGACTATATCCTGACGAGTGAGTATAACGGCACCGTCACCCAATATCTTATCTCCCTGCCGAAGATAGCCCAGCGGCTCCGTCAGAACGTCGGGCGCAACTTCACCCAGGAGGAGTGGAACTACTATGTGGGGAAGGGGATACCTTATCGGAAGGTGAAAGAGTGAAAAGGTGAAAGGGTGAAAAAGTGAATAATATGGGAAAGAACTATTCTCAATGGATCAAAGGAATTGTGAAAGGCATTTTTATCCTTTCACTCTTTCACCTTTTCACCTTTTCACCTTTACCTGCAGAAGCGCAGGGTTTGCCAAAGATCCGTAATTTCACGGCGGCGGAGTATGGCGGACACAACCGTAACTTCGACATTGAGATTGGCGAGGACGGTACGATATACGTAGCCAACTTTGACGGACTGCTTTACTACGACCGAACCCGGTGGCGCATCATCCATACGCCAGAACTCAGACGTGTCACCGTGGTTTATCGCGACGATAATAATACAGTCTGGGTGGGTGGCTTCAATTTCTTTGCCCGTCTGGAGAAACGGACTAATGGAGAACTGTTCATCCGTCAGATCGGCCACCAAGGCCAGTTCGAAGGTGAGGTAATGGAAATCTTTGAGGAAGGAGAATCGGTGCAGTTTGTGGCCAGCGACAATAATATCTACGAAGTACGTGATACCACCTTCTCGCTGAAGAAACACACCAATGCCCATCTCAGTTCTGGCTTGGAGTCAGACATCGTATCCTTGGACGCTCTGCGGGAATCTGCCGAAGATGTCATTTTGAAAGACATCACCCAAACATTGGATCTGGATGGTGGGCTTCAGGTAAAGGTGAAAAGAAATGAAGGTCTGATCATTGCTGATGACAAGGGACATGAACTCTATACGATTACCGAAGCCAATGGCCTTTGTTCCAACCAGGTGGCATACGTGGCCTATGACGGTCATGGCATGCTATGGGGTGCAACGGCGAACGGAGTCTTCGCCATTGAACTGCCGTCGGTATATAGTTACTTCCTGCCCAAGGACGGAATGACGGGCCAGGTTCAGGCCATTACCGCCTTTAAAGGAAAGATCTACGTTGGTGATACCAACGGACTTTACGTGGTTGACTCCAGGCAGTATAAGCGTATTGCCGACATCAAAAATATCTGTTGGGCTCTGTGTCCGTGTCCTGACAGACTGTTGGCAGCCACCTCCAGCGGTATATACAGTATCGCAGCTGATGGCAGGGTCAGCAGACAGACCTCTAATTCCACCACCGCGCTGTTGGTCGATGGCGACAAGGTCTATGCCGGTGAGCCAGATGGCGTGCGGCTTTATATAATGGATAATGGAAAATGGATAATGGATAATGGAAGGGAGATGAACAATCTGCCGTTAGTGACGGAGATACGGAAAGACGGACAAGGCCATCTGTGGTTCAAGAATGTCTATGGTAAAACCGCAGGTTCCCTTCCCGTCGCAGCTGATTCTTCACTTTTCACTTTTCACTCTTCACTTCTAAAGCCTCTCCGGGACGTGAAGATGAAGGCTCAGTACCTTCATGGCGACCATCTGTGGATTGGGGGTGACGGGATACTCGCCGCCGTTGATATGGGACACAAAGACCTTGCAAGACTCACAGAGAGCCTTCATGTGCGTTTCTGCTCCATCGTGATGGCTAACGACAGTGTGCTGTGGGGAGGTTATGGTGACATGCCCAAGAAATTGAAGCCGTTAGGCAGCGACGAAGGTCACCTGCATTTCTTCTATGCGCTCGACTATGCACCGTTGACGGGAAAGACGTTGTATCGCTACAAACTGAGCAACAAGAGCATTCTGGGCACACAAGGCCAGTGGAGCGCCTGGAGCGAAAAGAAGATGGTTGACTTCCTGAATCTGCCATACGGATCGTTTACACTCTCCGTACAGGCACAATTGGCTAATGGGGAATTGTCGGAGGTCGCTACCATTGATTTCAGCATTGCCTATCCGCTGCTGATGCGTTGGTATATGGTGGCAGTCTATCTCATCATCTTTGCCTATTTGCTCTATTTGTTGTTCCGTTACCGTCTGAAGCGTTTAGAGAAGGAAAAGGTGAAGCTGGAGAGGATCGTCGAGGAACGAACCGCCGACCTTCGCAATGCGCAGGACGAGCTTATCCGTCAGGAAAAGATGGCCTCAGTAGGTAAACTGACAAAGGGTCTCGTTGACCGCATTCTGAACCCGATGAATTATATCATCAACTATTCCAAAATGTCGAACGATCTGTTGGGAGACCTCAAGGAGAACATTGACAACAATAAGGAACAGATTAACGAAGATGACTATGAAGATACGTTGGACGTACTTGATATGCTGACCAAGAACCTGGCATCGGTTCATAAATTCGGTCAGAACACTACCAATATTCTCAAAGCGATGGAGGAGGTGCTGAAAGACCGTACAGGCGGCTATGGTGATATCAAGCTACTGCCCGTGATGCAACAGGTTGAGACGCTTTTTGCTAAACACCATGCTCAGGAGCTGGAACAGTATGGTATTCGGACTCTCTTTGACCAGCCTGTCGACCCGATGCCTTTACACGGCAATCCAGACATGATCTCTAAGGCCGTCATGAATATCTTGGATAATGCAGTCTATGCTGTGGTGAAAAAAGTGCAAAAGGATCAGCAATTTGTCCCCGAGGTGTCACTTGCTGTCGTCGTCGCCGATGAGCAATACGTCCTGAAAATCCGCGATAACGGTACCGGTATTGAGGAGAAGAACATCAGCAGTATCTACGACCCCTTCTTCACCACCAAGCCTACAAGCGAGGCAGCGGGCGTAGGCCTCTACCTGAGCCGTGAGATTGTCCAGAACCACGGAGGAGACATCAGCGTGACATCGGTTAAAGACGAATACGCAGAGTTTACCGTTACGCTACCAAAGGTAAAAAAGTAAAAAGGGATATAATATGAAACAGATAAAATATCAATGGGTCATAGGTGTGGTGAAATGGTTTTTACCTTTTTTCCTTTTTACCCTTTTACCTTTATGTGCTTCTGCACAGAACGATGCGAAGATGCGCGAGGTATATGCTCAGGCAGAGAATGCCTATAGGGTAGGGCGTATAGAACAAGCACGGGAAGTGCTGTTGCAAAACCTCAGTAACTTTCAAGGTAATTTGTGCCAGGATGCGCTCCACCTGATTGCCCTCACTTACTTGGTTGAATACGACATCCCACAGACAGAGCAGTACGTCGCACGCCTGCTGGAGCAGAATCCATATTACACGCCGTCGTCGCAAGATCCAGCTACCTTCGTGGAAATCATGAACAGCATCAAGGGTGGCATGACAGCCACCATCACCACCGCCTCCAGTCAGGCTGAGACTTTGGCTGAGGCGCCTGTGCCCACCACGCTAATTACTGATGAGATGATCCGCAACAGCGGTGCCTGCAACCTGCAAGAGGTGCTGGCCGCCTACGTGCCAGGCATGAACCTGATTGACTGTAATGATGACATCAACATCGCCATGCGTGGCATCTACAGCAACACGCAGGAGAAAATCCTGTTGATGCTCAACGGCCACCGTCTGAACAGTTATGCCACGAATACGGCTGCCCCGGACTTCAGTATTTCGTTAGAGAAGGTGAAACAGATAGAGGTGCTGCGAGGCCCGGCTTCGTCGCTTTATGGCGGTGTGGCTCTGACAGGCGTGGTTAATATCATCACCAAACAGGGTGCCGACGTGGATGGCTTTCAGGCGAAGGTCGCAGCCGGCAATTATGGTCAGATCAAGGCCGATGCCGTCTTCGGCAAGCGTTTCTTTGATCTTGACATGCTTGTCTGGGGCAGTGTCTATGGTAATAGTGGGGAGAAATACGATGTCACAAATGAACGTACAGGTGAGAGCCCGTATGGCATGCCCGTCGATTACGTCCGTCTGGGCCGCATCGGTAATCATCCCTCCTACGATTTCGGCCTTCAACTCAGATATAAGGGTTTACAGTTTATGTACGATTCTCATTTCTCACAAGTCATCGCTCCCTTCACCATATCGACGCTTGCCCTGAGTTTTGACTATGATCGATATGCCACGTACAATGGCCTGCAGCCCAGCTTTACCACCTATTCGCACCACGCAGACCTTAGCTACAGCCACCAGATAGGTCATCTCAGCCTCAAATATGCTGCCACATACGACAAGATCGATTTCACACGCTATCAGGTCATTAACGACTGTCCGATGCCTAATGCGAGCCTGGCTTTCAATCTGACCTCCGAACTGGACTCGGTGTTCAACTATGGCGGCATCTCGCGTTATATCAATGGTCAGGAGGAGAACTACGGCTTCCAGCTGAAAGGAAACTATGCCTATACCTTGGGCGATGATCATAAAGGCAGCATAGGTTTCGGAGCTGAATATAACCATTTCAAACTTGATGACATGCGCTATCTGTTTGGTTATGATTTCGAAGAGACTTTCCCCGTAGAATCAGAGATATGTAAAGCAGGTAAGGGCAGCGAGAACAGCGGCGATGTCTATTTGCAACTGAAACATCAGTGGCGGTCGTTCATCCTCAATGCAGGCGTGCGCTACGACTATAAGCGTCGTTACGATGACAGGGAACTGAACGAGCTGTCGCCCCGTGTGGCCCTCATCTTGTTGCGCCCCAAATGGAATCTGAGACTCAGCTATTCTAAATCGTTCGTTGATGCGCCCTACCTCTACCGTAAATCCAACGACATGTCGATGTTGATGGTCGGGGGTAGTCTCGAATTTGTTGAAGGCCTCTCGCCCGAGCGTGTCCACTCCTTCCAACTCTCCTTCGCCGGCAATAAATGGGCGAAGGGTCTGGACTTCGAGGTAAACGGCTTCTACAACCGTGCCAGCGACCTCATCATGACACACATCACGGAATACAAGAATGCGGGTAATAACAAAGTTTGTGGCGTGGAACTGACGGCCAACTATAAACAGCCGAAGCTCATCGTCGACTTCAACCTCACCTGGACGCACACCTTCGAAGCCAACTTGATGAGTCTGAACTTAGGCGACCTGGTTGATGAAGCCAATAATACCGACATCGATGACAACAACAACACACCTGCCATCATGTCGAACCTTGTGTTAGGATGGCAGGTCACGCCCCGTCTGAAGCTCCATACACACCTTCTCTTCGAAAGCAGGCAGACAAGCTACAACACCGACCTCTACAAGGTTGTGCAAATTTTTGAAGGATTTGATAGAATGGTTGATTGCTATATGGAAGGTGATTACGAAGGAGCCCTTGTCGTTGAAGAGGAAATAGCAGCTCTCGCCCCTTATGTCACCATGCGTAAAGAGATCCCCGCACGTGCCATCATCAACCTTGGCGGTGAATATACGATTGGTTCCGTTACGATAGGCCTGAATATCCATAACCTTCTGGGTACCCGTTATTCTCGCAGTGGCATGAATACCAATGTTCTTCCCCAACAGGGTCGCTGGTTTCTTGTCAGCCTCGGCATCAGGATCTAAAAAGTGGAAAAGGCTGTATTTTTAGTCTATCTGCTTGATGTGATATCTCTCGTTGGAGTTGTAGTCGCGGTCTTTGTCTTTGCCGAAATATTCGAGCAGGTATTTCTTGCCTCTGACCCGCGTGACTTTGATCAGCACCTCCCTGTAGGTGGGACGGCCGTTGTCCATATAACTCTCGTAGGCATTGAAAGAGGTGGACTTCTTACTGTCCTTGTTCTTGACCAGTTTGAACGAAGAGACGTTGCGCTGGCTCTGGGCGATGTCGATATACAAACTGTCGGCCGTGAACCTGAACAGCAGTTCTCCACTCTGGGACACAAACTTCCCATTCAGCTCAAGGGCGTGTGACTCAAGGGCGCCACACATCAACAAACACAAAAATAAAATCTTCTTCATAATGATGATCTGTTTATAATTTCTGTATGCAAAGATACGACAAAAAGTGAAAAGTGAAGCGTGAAAAGTGAAAAATTTGTTGTCGCCGAACATTTTTCTTCATTCTTAACCCTTTATTCTTATTTTTTTCGTAATTTTGCACCGTAAATAGAATTAAGAGTTAAGTCTATGGCAAAAGACTCCAAATGGCAGGATGAATACTGGCTGCTGCTGATGCAGATCTATCTC
>JAEEGH010016408.1_pt1 | contig 15931 bp, 16 predicted proteins | sample 9134181 | NCBI WGS metagenome assembly JAEEGH01 (sample SAMN16246544, study PRJNA631951) | gut metagenome | biome: gut microbiome; feature: rumen; material: DP-attached | host: Bos | place: Iran: Karaj | collected 2018-10
TGCGTGGTGGCGTAAAGAAGGGCGCTTTCGATGAGGCTGCTGCACAGAAGAAGTTCGACGCCTGGAAGGCTGACAAGCAGAACGGTCTGAACAAGATCGCTGAGGCTGAGGCTAAGGCTAAGAAGGACGCTGCTGCTAACGCTTTGAAGGCTGAGAAGGCTGTTAACGAGGCAATTGCTAAGAAGGTAGCTGACAAGAAGGCTGCTGAGGCTGCTGCTAAGGCTGAGGCCGAGGCTGCTGCTGCCGCTGCTGAGGCTCCCGCTACTGAGGAGGCTCCTGCTGAGGCATAAGCTTGATAATAGCAGAAGACAAAAAATGAGCTCCACAGAAATGTGGAGCTTTTTTATTTTGTCCAGAAATCAAGGTATTGGCGGGCTACTTTCAGGTAATCGTGGTGCTTACGCACGTATTCCACGCTTTGGCGTTTCAGTTCGGGAATGCGATCGGGGTTAAGTACCAATTGTTCAAGCTCGTGAAAAACACTATCGTAAGTAGGGGCTACGTTGATGATAGGACGTAGTTCGTTTTCGTGGATAATCCCGTAGTTCTCGGGCTCACCACCACCAATGCAGATAATGCCCTTCGACATGGCCAATAAGGGGTTCATGGATGGGGTGTAAGCATAGAGCTGGTCGAGTATGGCATCGCTGCCTTCCATCAGTTTCTGGTATTGTGCAAATGGAACCGATTCTACCTTTACCAACTGCATCTTATCGGGATGTTTCGTTGCGACATCGATAGCTGCCTGGAGCATGATGTCGGTGCCCTTATAGGCGGAGCGCTGGCGATTAATGCCGATAAAGATGATGGTTTTTGATGTATCACATCTGACCGTGCAACTCTCCGCAGGCATGCGGATAGGGAAGGGGATAAAGCATGTTTTATGGGCAAACTGGGGCTGGTAGCAGGCCCAATATTCGTAGAGACCGGCAATGATGCCGTCGCAATCTTGGGCTATCATCTTGTTGAGCCGCTCTTTGGTTGTGCCAAGCCAATCGTGCTGATAGTAAGTGGTCTCGGCATCGGTACGCACCTTGTCGCCGATATTGAAGTCACTATAGCGTAGCGGCTTTTCGTATGTACATGTGTGAACCCAATAATAATCCATACCAAAGGCACCAAGGAACAGACGCTTGTTGTGCTTGCGCAGATAGCGGTAGAACCAGAAGAGGCGTTCGGCCTTCAGTTCGAAGAACATCGGGTTGATGAGCTGCACCACATCGTAGCCTTGCAATTGGGGGAGCAGGGCGTAGAGTTTTAGCATCAACTGAATGCCTCCGAGTTTGCCAGGTTTGCGTGCCACATCTATATCGCGTGGGTAATCCTTGAAGAAGTCGCCATTGGATATAACGGTGACCTGATGCCCCAACTGCCGCAGTGCTTCGGCCAGCGTGGCGTGAACATTGCTATATTCGCCAACCAGTAGTATCTTCATCGTGCTTTATTGATTAAAGGCAGGGTGTGCAATAGCAAAGTGCGCCCAATACTGGTGCTGGTGATCCTGCGGAACCAAGTGTATTTGGTGGTGTAGTCGTGATCGGGTAAGGGGAAGAGCCCGTATTGGTGCAGGGTATTGACAGTAGTGTTGAGTACCTTTGGTGAATGGTATAACATGATGACGTTATAGATATAATCCATCGTGAGTTGGGCCACACGGCGATTCATGGCAAGACGATCGTTGTAAGGCATGCGGTCGGCCAGCAACTGCAGATGACGTATTACTTGAAGATTATCGTTCAGACGCTTTTCCTTGCTGCTCTCGTCGTGTTGCTGGATGGCAGAATCCTTATGCTGGCGGTAGTAGTAAGCCTTGTAAGGTGTGAGATAAACCACCTCGGCCCTTAATATCAACTGGGGAGTGAATTCCTCGTCTTCGCCATAACAGATGCCAGGCGTAAACTCTAACTGACTTCGTACCGATTGCCGGAAAAGCTTACACCAGATGGAACCTTGAATGTTGTGGTTGCTAAGATAGGCGACTCCCGAAAGCTGCTTGACATCATCTTTGGAAACAGTGGCCATAGTGGGCGTGGTGCTGAAGTCGAACACGATGATTTCTGCGTCGGGATGGCTCCTGGCAATATCTAAACATTGCTCATAGGGCTCTTTTATCAGAACATCGTCACCATCAACAATCTGGATAAACGCTCCTTTAGCCATATGCAGGGCTGTGTTACGGGCCACACTTACACCTTGATGATGCTGGCGGATATAGACGATATCGTCGCCATACTTCATCAGTGCATTCATAGGACTGACTTCTGAGCCGTCGTCGATGATGATGATCTCACGTTCGCTTTCAGACAACGATAATGCCAAGATGCTGTCGACACACTCGCACAACATCTGAACTGGCAGATTGTAATAGGTAACAATGAAGGTTACCAACGGCTGGGCTGCCTGAACTGGTGTAGGAATTTGCTGATGATGCATATTATTTTTATTCCCAAAATATTGTTAGTTATCGCTTTTAGCTTTTGGGTACCTCTGAATGCTTGGTGATGGACGTTCCTGAAAGGTAGTTTGATGTCGCCTCCAAGTCGTTCCCATACGTCGATCTGGATATTCAGCAGGTATAGGTAGTAGCTGTCGTCTATTGACATTCCGCTATTCAAGTGTGCATCCAATAGCATCTCCAATTGTTTGCCATTGGCATTTGCTGTAATGCTCTGCGGATTATAACAATAGTGATAGTATCCTTGGCTGCAGGTTCTGATTGTCTTTGCAGCCTCGAGCAGATGGGGGAGCGTGTAAACATCCTCGAATACCTTATCTTCAGGATATCTTATATTGCAGAAAAGCGATTTCTTATAGATTTTGTTACAAGCGTAGGTGTGACGATAGACTTGACCTTGGAGCCAGTATTTCTGAGCATCTGTATAAATGCAGTCGGGGAGCGACAGGCGGTTGGCAATAGAGTATTCCAACAGGTCGGCATCCTCCATACACTGAAGTAAAGGGGCATAGGTGTTGGCTGCGATGTAATCATCAGAATCTACAAAGGTGATATAATCACCCTGGGCCTTATCCAACCCTGCATTACGTGCATTGCTCAAGCCTCCGTTCGGCTTGTGGATAACCCGGATATGTGCATCTTTCGCTGCCCAGTCGTCGCATATCTGCGGGCTGTTGTCGGGCGATCCGTCGTCAACGAGTATCACCTCAAAATCGTCGAGATTCTGGTTGAGCACGCTCTCAACACATCTGTGGAGCGTGGCTTCTGTGCGATAAACAGGGATGATGATACTCAGTTTCATGGGCACAAAGTTACAAATTTATTTGGATAATCATAATAATTTGCTTACTTTTGCGTTTGTTTTTAAGGAATTATGAACGAAGAGCGCAACGAGAGTTATAGCCACGTGCTGAAGTACACGGGTGTATTTGGCGGTGTGCAAGGCCTGAATGTGTTGATAGGTCTTGTGCGCAATAAATTCGTGGCCATGCTGCTGGGGCCTGGTGGTATGGGTTTGGTGTCGCTCTTTAATACCACGGTGCAGCTGATATCACAGACCACTAACTTAGGTATTGCCATGAGTGCGGTGCGCCATATATCCGAATGTTACGATGCCGGCGATACCGAGCATACTGCCCACTATGTAAAAGTGGTGCGTGGCTGGTGCTTACTTACTGCTTTGCTGGGTATGCTGGTATGCGTGGTTTTAGGTCCGTTTTTCAGTAATGCCACCTTCTCGTGGGGCAATCACACCCTTCACTTTGTACTGTTAGCACCTGCCATTGGTATGCTGGCTATTACGGGAGGCGAAACGGCTATCCTGAAAGGCGTGCGAAAGCTGGGGGCCTTGGCTTTGGTACAAATTGTAGCTGCCTTGGCGTCGTTGGTTATCGCCATACCTATTTATTATATGTTCGGTCAGGCAGGTATCGTGCCTGTTATTGTGCTGATGGCGTTTGCTACCATGAGTGCCACATTATGGTTCTCGTGGCGCGTATTTCCGTTGCAGTTGCGAGGCACGCGAGGCATTCTGGGCGAGGGTATGGAAATGGTTCGTCTGGGTGTGGCATTTACGTTGGCAGGCATTGTGGGTAGCGGGGCCGAGATGTTTGTGCGCTCGTACCTGAATGTGATGGGCGATCTTGAAGTGCTGGGCCTTTATAATGCAGGCTATATGCTTACCATTACCTATGCAGGTATGGTGTTCTCGGCTATGGAAACCGATTATTATCCGCGTCTCTCGGCTGTTAACCATGATGTGGCAGCAACCAATCTTACGGTGAATCGCCAGATGGAGGTGTCGCTGTTGATAGTGGCCCCCATGCTTACAGCCCTCATCGCCTTGTTGCCAATACTTATTCCTTATCTTTTCACCAGCGAGTTTGTGCCCGTAGTGCCTATGGCGCAGGTGGCTGCATTGGCCATGTTTTTCAAGGTGCTCACAATGCCTGTGGCTTACATCACGTTGGCACGAGGCTATTCGATGACCTATCTGATGTTAGAGGCAGCGTATTATGTGGCGTTTGTGCTGCTGATGGTAGTGGGCTATCAGTATTGGGGCTTGCTGGGTACTGGTATTGCCATCACATTGGCGCATGTGTTCGAGTGCCTGATGATTAACGGTTATGCTTATAAAAAATACGGCTACCGTATGTCGGCAGCCGTATATCGATATGCAATCGTATTGCTTTTGTTTGGATTTCTCGCCTATGCCTGCACCATCTTCTTGGATGGCATCGTCTACTGGTTGGTAGAGCTGGTGGCTATCGTGGCGAGTGCTCTTTATGCGCTTCAGAATCTGAAGTCGAGCTCCATGTCGAACAAGTTGTAGTTGTGCTTAGCCAGCGAGCGATCGTTTACGCGTGAATACTCAGCATGCAGCTCGAGATTCTTAGTAAAGCGATAGTTCAAACCGCACTCAACCTGATTAACTGATGTAGCCCATTCCTTCTGATTACGGTAGGTCTGATAACGAGCCTTTGCGTAGAGCTTGCTCTTAACCAGAGGCACGATACCAAATACGTACCAACCATCGGCCTTGTCGCCCTTGCTGTAGTCGATCTCACGTACGTTGTTACCAGGCGACTTAGCACCCCAACCCTGGCTGTGGATATACTCAGCGCGGAAGGTGTAATCGTTCAGGTCGTACTCGGCTGACAGGGCATAACGGTTCTTCTTAATACTGATGGTTTTGCCAGTATTAGGATCCAGCATGCCACCACGGCTACCTGTCCATCCGAAGGCACCGATGCGCAAGCCCTTGATAGGCATAATCCATGCACCACCGATGATATCCTTACGGTTGTCCATATCCTTCTGGTTCACACCCTCACCGTTGTAGATACCCAGCTGATAGTGGAACACACGGCGACCATTGGCGTTGGGGAACAGATCACCCGAGAACTGGATACCGATATCACGACCACCTGACGACTTCTCACCTGTACGGTCACCAAAAGCAGAGAGCTTGTTGATTACGTCGGCATAGCTACGCCATCCCTGTGTGATGGGGTGGGTGGGGTTCTCGTAAGTGAAGGCACGCTTGAACTGACCTGCACGAATCTTGAACTCGGGATACTTACGCCACTCAGCATAGAGGTCGACCAACTGAACGGTAGGCTGACCAGGACCGGTAGCGTTGGTGCCCTGAATCTGGGCACGCCAGTCGAAATCACCAATCTTACCATCTAAGATGAAACGGGCCAGACGCAGATTAAATGTATTGCTGTGCGCATTATCCTTGTCCTCGGCCTGATACTGCAGCATGCCGTAGCCGCTGAATTTGATGTTGTTTACCCAGGCGGGTACCTCGATGGTAGCCTTCTGCTGTGTAGCCTCCATAGAGTTGAGAAGTGCTACGTCAGCATCTGATAAGGGCTCCAGATTATCACTTGCTTCAACCAGATTTTCGGCGTTAGCTGTGATTGTCATCGACGCCATAAGCGCCATCATCCAAAATACCTTTTTCATTGTAATATGAGTTTAAAAATTAGTAATGTAGTTGCTCGTCAAAAATGTTTTTAGTTAAACTTGGGGCAAATATATGAATAAATATTGAAACTTCCAAGTATTTGCCCCAAATTATTTTATCTGCGCTCCAGCAGCACCACGTTTTCTACGTGTGGTGTGTGGGGGAACATATCAACGGGTTGAACAGCTGCCACGCGATAATCTACGTCGAGATCGTGCAAATCGCGAGCCTGAGTGGCTGGGTTGCAACTTACGTAAACAATGCGCTTTGGTGCTGCTCCAAGAATGGTTTTTACCACATCGGGGTGCATACCGGCACGTGGTGGGTCGGTAATGATTACATCCGGACGTCCGTGCTCGGCAATGAATTCTTCTGTCAGAATATCCTTCATATCGCCTGCATAGAACAGGGTGTTGTCGATGTGGTTTACTGCAGAGTTGATCTTGGCATCCTCGATAGCTTCGGGTACATACTCGATACCAATCACCTTGCGTGCCTTCTTGGCTACAAAGTTGGCAATGGTTCCTGTACCTGTGTAAAGGTCGTAAACCAGTTCGTTGCCAGTAAGTCCGGCAAAGTTGCGGGCTACCGAGTACAGGTGGTAGGCCTGCTCGGTGTTGGTCTGGTAGAAACTCTTGGGACCAACCTTAAACTTCAGGTCCTCCATCAACTCGTAGATGTGGTCGATACCCTTGAATACCAATATCTCCTGGTCGCCGATGGTATCGTTGCACTTCTGATTGTCGAGATACATCAGCGAGGTAATCTGTGGGAATTTGTCGGCGATGTGCTGCAGCAGTCCCTTGGCCTGTTCCTCGCTCTGGGCCAGTGCCTCGGCCGATGTGCGGTCGTAGTGGAACTGGAAGATGACCATCCACTCGCCACTGGCGCTGTTGCGGATGATGATATCGCGCAGCAGTCCTACCTGGGCACGCAGGTCGAAGAACGATAAGCCGTTGGCCATCGCATACTCACGGGCCTCGTTGCGAATCTCGTTCTGCAGGTTGTCCATCAGCCAGCACTTCTCGATAGGCAGAATCTTATCGAAAGCACCTGTGATATGGAATCCGATAGCGGGCACATCCTTCAAGCTCTGAGACTCGTCGTTAGGTAATGTCTGAATCTGTTCCTTAGTCAGATAACGCTTGTTGGCGCATCCGAAGTCAAGCTTGTTACGATACGCCTGAGTGTGTACGCTACCTAGGATAGGCATAAACTCGGGCAGTTCAATCTTGCCAATGCGGTGCAGCTGGTCGTACACCTGCTGCTGCTTGAACTTGAGCTGCTCTTCGTAAGGCAGGTTTTGCCATTTGCAACCACCGCACACACCGAAGTGGGCGCAGAAGGGGGTCGCGCGTACCTTACTTAATTCTATAAATCTAACAACCTCGCCCTCGGCAAAGGAGTGTTTTTTGCGGCGAATCTGTACATCGCACACGTCGCCAGGCACACAGAAAGGCACAAACACCACCAGATCGTTCCAGTGGAACAAACATTTGCCCTCGGCAGCCACAGCTTCAATCACCACGCCCTCAAGGAGCGGTAATGGTTTCTTGTTTCTTGCCATAATCTTTCTTAATTTGGCTGCAAAGTTACAAAATATTTATCAAAAAATGGTGTTTATATGCGTATTCCGTGCCAAAAAAACAAAAATGTAAGGTCGAGTTTGCAATTTTTGCTTTTTTTTCTTGTGTATTTGATGGAATTTTAATATCTTTGCAGAATCTAATCAAAAATAATTTATCATCAACAAAAATAAATATTACGTATGAGTCAGAAAAGAGTTTACCTCTTCGGTAATGGAAAGGCCGAAGGAAACGCAAAGATGCGTGAGGAACTTGGTGGTAAGGGTGCTAACCTTGCCGAGATGAACCATATCGGTGTTCCCGTTCCTCCAGGTTTCACAATCACCACAGATTGTTGTAATGAGTACTATCAGGTTGGTCAGCAGAAGATCATGGAGCTTCTGAACGACGACGTGATGGCTGCCGTGAAGCACATTGAAGATTTGATGAACTGTAAGTTCGGCGATGCCCAGAATCCTCTGTTGGTATCTGTTCGTTCAGGTGCCCGCGCCTCAATGCCTGGTATGATGGACACCATCCTGAACCTTGGTTTGAACGACGAGGTTGCCGAGGGTATGGCTAAGAAGACAAATAATCCTCACTTCGTGTACGACTCTTATCGTCGTTTCGTACAGATGTACGGCGATGTTGTACTCGAGATGAAGCCCGTAAATAAAACTGATATCGATCCATTCGAGGAGATTATCGAGAAGGTTAAGAAGGAGAGCGGTGTTGTTCTGGATAAGGACCTCTCTGTTGAGGACCTGAAGAAGCTGGTTCAGCTGTTCAAGGCTGCCATCAAGGAGCGCACTGGTAAGGACTTCCCCAACGATCCTATCGAGCAGCTCTGGGGTGCTATCTGCGCTGTGTTCCGTTCTTGGATGAACGAGCGCGCTATCCTGTATCGTAAGATGGAGGGAATCCCCGACGAGTGGGGTACAGCCGTATCAGTAATGGCCATGGTATTCGGTAACATGGGCGATACATCAGCTACTGGTGTATGCTTCAGCCGCGATGCTGCTAACGGTGAAAACCTGTTCAACGGTGAGTATCTGGTTAACGCTCAGGGTGAGGACGTTGTTGCCGGTATCCGCACACCACAGCAGATTACCAAGATTGGTTCTCAGCGTTGGGCAGAGCGCGCTGGTATCTCTGAGGAGGAGCGCGTTGCCAAGTATCCTTCAATGGAGGAGGCTATGCCTGAGATCTATGCCGAGCTGAATGGTATCCAGGATAAGCTGGAGCACCACTATCACGATATGCAGGATATGGAGTTCACCGTACAGGAGGGCAAGCTCTGGTTCCTCCAGACACGTAACGGTAAGCGTACTGGTGCTGCTATGGTTAAGATTGCTATCGACCTGCTCCACGAGGGTATGATCGACGAGAAGACTGCCATCCAGCGCTGCGAGCCTCAGAAGCTCGACGAGCTGTTGCACCCCGTATTCGATAAGAAGGCTCTCTCTGCTGCTAAGGTTATTGCACAGGGTCTGCCCGCTTCTCCAGGTGCTGCTTGCGGTCAGATTGTATTCCACGCTGACGACGCTAAGGAGTGGCACGAGAATGGCCACAAGGTAGTACTCGTACGTATCGAGACCTCTCCTGAGGATCTGGCTGGTATGGCTGCTGCTGAAGGTATCCTCACCGCTCGTGGTGGTATGACATCTCACGCTGCTGTTGTGGCTCGTGGTATGGGTAAGTGCTGCGTATCAGGTGTAGGTGCTCTGAATGTAAGCTATAAGGATAAGACTGTTGAGATCGACGGTGTAACATATAAGGAGGGCGACTTCATCTCTCTGAACGGTACAACTGGTCAGGTATATGCTGGCGAGGTTCCAACCAAGGCTGCCGAGCTTTCTGGCGACTTCAAGGAGCTGATGGACCTCTGCGACAAGTACACCAAGCTGCAGGTTCGTACCAATGCTGATACTCCACACGATGCACAGGTAGCTCGCGCTTTCGGTGCTAAGGGTATCGGTCTGACACGTACCGAGCACATGTTCTTCGAGGACCAGAAGATTGTTGCTATGCGTGAGATGATTCTGGCCGACAGCGTTGCCGGACGTGAGAAAGCTCTTGCTAAGCTGCTGCCTTATCAGAAGGCCGACTTCAAGGGTATCCTCGAGGCTATGGACGGTCTGCCCGTTAACATCCGTCTGCTCGATCCCCCTCTCCACGAGTTCGTTCCCCACGATCTGGCTGGTCAGCAGACCATGGCTAAGGAGATGGGCGTAAGCTTGGAGGAAATCCAGCGCCGTGTCGACTCACTCGCTGAGAACAACCCAATGCTGGGTCACCGTGGTTGCCGTTTGGGTATCACATTCCCTGAGATTACCGCTATGCAGACCAAGGCTATCCTCTCTGCAGCTTGTGAGCTGAAGAAGGAGGGTAAGAACCCAATGCCTGAGATCATGGTTCCTCTGATTGGTACTATCAACGAGCTCAAGCAGCAGAAGGAGGTTATCCAGTATGCCGCTAAGGAGGTATTCGCTGAGTATGGTATCGAGGTTGAGTTCGAGATTGGTACAATGATTGAGATTCCACGTGCTGCCCTCACAGCCGATCTGATTGCTTCGGAGGCTCAGTACTTCTCATTCGGTACTAACGACCTGACTCAGATGACCTTCGGTTACAGCCGCGACGATATCGCATCGTTCCTGCCTGTTTACCTCGATAAGAAGATTCTGAAGGTTGACCCATTCCAGGTTCTCGACCAGAAGGGTGTTGGCCGTCTCATCAAGTTTGCTGTTAATGAGGGTCGTGAGGTTCGTCCTGACCTGCGTTGCGGTATCTGTGGTGAGCATGGTGGTGAGCCCAGCTCTGTGAAGTTCTGCGCCAAGATTGGCATGAACTACGCATCTTGTTCTCCATTCCGCGTGCCCATCGCCCGCCTCGCCGCCGCCCAGGCCGCTGTTGAGGAATAATTGGAACACTCTGATTGTCAATAGATTGGGTGTAACGTCCTTAAAAACAAGGGGTTACACCCATTTCTTTTGAAATACGAAAATCACGATAAATGTGATGAATTAGACGCTAAATTTACAAATAGTTTACAAGAAATGAATAGGAGGTTTACAAAGGATTTACAATGAATTTACAAAAATAATAACGATGGCGACATTTAAAGCGATGGTCAGGTATCAACGACCTGATGGATTCTACACGGTTTATATTCGTGTCACTCATAACTCAAGGATTCAATATATCAAAACAGATAAAATTGTTAATCAGAAAGGAATTGATAAAAACAAAACTGTTACGGATCCTTTTGTTTTAAAGTACTGCGCAACGAAGATTGCTCAGTATACGGAGATGATAAATAAGCAGGATATTAAAAGTTGGGATGTTAAGGACGTTGTAAGTTACGTTGTTAATGGTTCTGCTGACATATGTTTCTCTGATTATGCTCGTGAATACCAATCAAAGATGATTCAGGATGGTCATGCTCGTAATGCCCGAACATATGAGCTGGCTTATCAGAATCTGGAACGATATATAGGAACGACTAAGGTTATGTTCTCTTACTTAACTTCAACCGTAATTACCAGATGGATTCAATCACTGTCTAATACTGCAAGGGCAAAAGAACAATATCCGATATGTGTTCGTCAAATCTTCAAGCAGGCCTTGCTTGATTATAACGACTACGATGCAGGAATTATTCGTATAACATCAAATCCATGGCCTAAGGTTAAGATCCCAAAAGCAGACACCCCACAGCATAGGGCTATTACAATGGAAGCATGTCGAGCTTTTTTCTATGCCCCTCTTCCTGAGAGCGATAGAAAATTCCCTCTGGCTGAGCTTGGACATGATGTTGCTATGTTAATACAGTGTCTTGCCGGTATAAATACTGTGGATCTATATTACGCAGAAAAAAAGAACTACCATGACGGTATTCTTGGATATGAGCGCCGCAAGACAAGAGAAGCAAGAGCTGACAATGCTTGGTTTGAAATCCGTATTCCGGATATTGTAAAGCCAATTGTAGACAAGTATCTCGATAAAACGGACTCAGAGTATCTGTTTTCTTTTCACACTCGTCATAGTTCATATGACAGTTTTAATGCGAATGTCAATATAGGAATTCGTCAGATTTGCGAGAAAGTTCTTAAACTGAATAAAGAAGATTACTACAGTGCTTACACGTTCAGACATACGTGGGGTACTGTTGCACAAAATGAGTGTGGTGCAACTTTGGAGGAAGTAGACTTTGGACTGAATCATGCTCATAAAACCAAACTGGCTCGAACCTATGTAAAGGTTGATTTTACTCCTGCATGGGAGTTGAATGAAAAGGTGGTTGAGAAATTGTTCTTCACAGAAGATAAGACAACTGCAAATGTTAATGAAGAAACCAGTGATTTCTTCCGTTTCTCGGCAAAACAAATGATAAAGGGTACCCTGTATTTTAAAGGTAAAGTTCTTGCAACTACCGAAGATATTGGTTTTAACAATGTCGAGGAGGTAATAGCTCATTTGATGAAGGAACTCCCTGATACTATTCCACCACGTTCAATGGTACAAATACGTATAGAGAATAAGGATAAAGGGCAGAAGCAGGACTACACTCGAATGGTGCATTAGTTTTCTGGTAATATATTAGAAATAGAAAGAGGTTAAATGACCTCTTTCTATTTCTTTATCTCCAGTATTCCATCAATTTCGTGTTCAACAAATGGACCTTCTTTGCATTCCAGGAGTACGGCTGGTTCTATGCACTCCAATCCATGCCAAACGTTCTTTGGAATGTCGACTCCGTACCGGCCATCTTCATGACTAAGGGTGTATGATTCCAATATCTCATCGTTATCGTTATAAGTAGTTACCTTCACTTTGCCCTTTAGAATTACGAAAGTTTCGTCCTTTGTGGGGTGATGATGTACTGGGATAAAAGTACCTGGCTCCAATGCATTCAGAAATCTATGACATTTGTCATCAAGACTCTGGTGGAAGTTATAGTTCATCCTTAGTCTTGGCGACTTTCTGGCTTTCTCTGCCAATTCATTCATTAGTGTATCGTCTATTATCTTCATAGTCATTGCTTTTTCTTTTGAATATCACGATAGTCTGCGAGCAGATTCCAAATGCCATCTTCTGATAGCACTCCGCGTTTTAGGTCTGGAGGGAGATTCCCAGCTTCTTCGGCAGCAAAGTCTATTATCCATAACTCGCTGCTATAGTATTTGCTGAGTTCGGCAATATCCTCTTTAATATTCTTCAGGGAATTTGTAGACCCATCCTTGATGGCAGCTAAGGCATTATTGAAACGTTGCTCCATCCACTTGATTCTCTCAATTTGTAACAGCTCACAAATCGGGTCCTCTCTGATAATTTTTGGTGCAGACTTACCTGACAGTACAAGCACTTTTTTGCCGTTTCGGTAGATATGTAGCTGACGAGACCGGACTACGGCAGTCAGCTCTGAATCATCCTGCATGGCTATCCATAGAGAATGATATTGGCCATCCTTTTCGAATAGCTTGCGTTGCAGGTGCGAGCACATGTTTATCGTATCGATGGTTATCATACTCAATCAAACAGTTTCTTCCAAATCCACAAAAATGTTACAGCACCAACAACACAGAATACGAAGTTGGTGAGATAACCTTTGCCAAGTAGTTCTATGTTCAGTAGATGGCTGATGAATGTTCCTACATAACTGCCAACGATGCCTATGACGAAGTTCATGCAGCATCCTTTGCCCTCACCGCTCATAATGCGGTTGGCAATGTAGCCGATGAAAATACCTGTGAGTATTGGCCAAGCGGTAAAATCTGCAATATGTTCTAACATAACGTTCTATTTAATTCTATTTTTTGTTATTCTATTTCCAACTTTGGTTTTACGGGATCTGTAAGCCGGATGATGTGGTCATACTCCACATTCGTCACGCCTTTCACGTTCTTGAAAAACTGCATGGTCTCTTCGAGAGTCTTATCTTTAGGTTTCTTAAGGGACATGCCGTTAATGATATTATAGTCGTAGATAACCTCGCATTTGTATTCTTCTATGGCTTTCTGTAACGGCTCTTTGCCAATCTCCATGTCGTACATTACAAGGAATACGTTGGGTGAATGCTCTGGTTCATACTTGTGTGATTCTATTGGCGCCGATACCTCAACAGCCTGTTTCGTCTTGCATGACGTCAGAGCGATGAGTGTTATTTGAGCCAATAGTATCAACGGAAGTCCATACTTAAACTTTTTGTGCATGGTTTTATGATGCCATGTTTTCATGCCAAGCCAGGCGCCGACGCTACCTCCGATAATGGCCAACAATAGCAACGTGGCCTCAGAAATGCGCCATTTGCTTTGCTTGGCCTTCCACTTGTCTATGCCATAGACCAGGAAGGTTACGACATTAATAACTATCAGATAGTACAACAGAACGTTTGTCATCACTGTTTTTCCTTTGTAAATGCGTAAACGCCCATTGTTGGCAGAATAACTAATAGCAGTAATGCAATCTCTACCAATACGTACGACCCGAAATAATCTACCAGTGTTTGGAATTTTATGATTCCATCAACCAGCAAGACTAAAAGGGCAAACCAGCAAAGAGAAAATATAGCAGAAAACTTGATTTTTCGTTTCTTCATTGTATTTCCTCCAATGCTCCTGTTTCTGAGTCAATGATAAAACCACGAACCATTATGTCCTTCGGTACAAGCGGATGAGTTTTGATGGTCTCAACGGTCTTACGAACAGAGGTAGGTGTGTCTTTAAAACCTTCCAACCACTGATTGAGGTCTATCCCACACTTACGGATGGTGTCGAGCGTTTCATCTGTCACGCCACGGGCAATCATCTCGTGGTGGAAGTGGTCATAGCTCATGTGGCAGGCTCCACAGTGAGAGTGTGCAACCACCATGATTTCCTGCACACCAAGCTCATAGATGGCGACAATCAGGCTACGCATGGCTGAGTCGAAAGCCGAGATAACCAGGCCACCTGCATTCTTGATAATCTTCGCATCACCGTTCTTCAGACCGAGGGCCGCAGGGAGCAATTCAGTCAGTCGGGTATCCATACACGACAGTACCGCCAGCTTCTTGTCTGGGTACTTGTCAGTCAGATACTTCTCGTAGCCCTTCTGAGCCACAAATGTCTTGTTGAATTCAATAATCTGGTCAATCATAATCACAAAACATATTAAAAGCTACGGCAAAGATAGTATTTTTCAGGATTTAATTCGTATTTTTGCCCTCACAATTAGGATAGTTTATGAAGAAAAGTACTATTATCTCAGCATTTACAGCCATTTTGATGATGGCAGTGACTCCTGCATTTGCACAGGAAGAGCATGGCTTCAAGAAATTCAACGTGAGGGAGGACTTCACGGAGAACGGTTTCCAATGGTTCCACGACGCTGAACTGCTGGCAGCTGGCGACAAGGAGAAAAGCAATGCCATGACCATCGGGTGGGGAGGCATCGGCACTCTCTGGGGACGTACTGCTCTTACAGTTTATGTAGCCGAGAAACGCTACACCAAGGAGTTTATGGACAAGGCTGAGTATTTCACTGTGATGGCCTTCGATGTAGAGCAGAGTAAAGTTCTGAACTACATGGGAACTAAGAGTGGACGCGACGGTGATAAGGCTCAGGCTCTTGGGCTTCATACGGCCTATACTTCCAACGGAACACCTTACTATATTGAGGCTGCAATGGTGATAGAGTGTAAGATTATGTATGCTGCCCCCTTTGACCCTCAGTATTTCAAGAGTGATGCGCCCAAGAAAATGTATGCAAACTTTCCTGCAGGCATTCACTCAATGTATATCGGTGAAGTTGTAAATGCTTGGAAGAAATGATTAAGAACTATAAAGTCGTTTCTCTCTGTGGTAGCACCCGTTTCAAGGAGCAATACATGGAAGTCCAGAAACAGTTAACGCTGAAGGGGTGTATTGTCATTAGTGTAGGTCTGTTCGGGCATTCCGGCGATGAAGAGGTGTGGAAACCTGGAACAAAGGAAATGCTTGATGATATGCATCTGCGTAAAATCGACATGGCAGACGAAATCTTTGTCATCAATGTCGGTGGATATATTGGCGAGAGTACCAAAAGAGAAATTGCCTACGCTGAAGAAAAAGGCAAGAAAGTGAATTATCTCGAACCTGTCAATTCATAAACAAAACGAGAAATCCCATTTCTGAGATTCCTCGCAAGTCCTCTTTCGAGGCATATAGAGAGTTTCCGGAATTTATCTGCGTCCGCTGAAGTGACCACCGTTTCCGCGACTGGTGTTCATAGCCATGTGACGCTCTGAACCACGACGGTCGTTATGTGCCATATCGTGCTTTCTGTTGTGCGGAGCCGGTGCTGGTGCTTTGTGATGCACGGCAGGTGCATGATGATGCACAGCTGGCTTTGGCATGTGACGGTCAGCGTAGAAGCGATCGTGCTTGTGGTTATTGCCGCCCCTGTAGGTAACGAATA
>JAEEGH010016409.1_pt1 | contig 15931 bp, 10 predicted proteins | sample 9134181 | NCBI WGS metagenome assembly JAEEGH01 (sample SAMN16246544, study PRJNA631951) | gut metagenome | biome: gut microbiome; feature: rumen; material: DP-attached | host: Bos | place: Iran: Karaj | collected 2018-10
CCGCAGTTGGAGCATACGTATGCGATTTTGTCTTTTGCCATAATTGAATACAAAAGTACGAAATATTTTCGGTATTCCAAAATAATTGCTTAATTTTGCACACAATTATTGCGAACAATATGAAATACATCAGGATATTTACCATTGTCGTGACTGGTCTGTTGATACTGGCCGGTTGTGGACAATCCTATGAGGAGACTAAACGACTGTCAAGGGAACAGCGGCTAAGACTGGCTCGCGAGGATTCTGCTGCCCTGAAGATTGCTGTGATGCCGACCCTCGACTGCCTACCAATTTTTATCGCTAAAGATCACCAGCTGTTTGATACGGTTGTGGATATTCGAATGAAGCGCTATACTGCCCAAATGGACTGTGATACAGCTATGATGAGAGGAAGGGTAGAGGGTATGGTGACAGATCTTGTGCGAGCCGAACGGATCATTCAGTCAGGTATGCCTCTGAAATATGTTGCTACGACGAATGCCTATTGGCTGCTGATCAGTAACCGTAACCAGCGTATCACCCAGTTGAAGCATCTGGACGATAAGATGCTGGCGATGACCCGTTATTCAGTGACCGATCTCTTAGGCGATCTGGCGGTGGATAGTGCAAAGTTGAAAACTGAACGGGTGTTCCGTATCCAGGTAAATGATGTGTATGTCCGTCTGAAGATGTTGGAAAACAACGAGATGGATGCCCTGCTACTCACAGAGCCTCAGGCTACACAGGCATTATTGAAGAAACATAAGGTCCTGCTTGACACTCGTCAGGAAGATATCCAGATGGGTGTTATTGCATTCAGAGAAAAAGGTATGGACGATCAGAACCGAAAGAAGCAGATGGAGGTTTTCCTGAAAGGCTATAATGACGCTTGCGACTCTATCAATAAGTTTGGTGTACGCCATTATAAGGATGTGATCAGGAAATACTATACCATCTCAGAGCCAGCACTCAAGAGCCTGCCAGATTCCTTGAAGTATAATCATGCCGAAGCGCCTCGACAGAAAGATGTGGAACGTGCGCAGCAATGGCTTTCAAAGAAGTAGTCTATGGATACACATCAGAGTCTGAAAGAGGTACTTGGTCATTTGGAGGCACGTAACCTGAGTGCAGCCATCAACGGTCTGGAGAGTTTCTTGTCTGTCCATCCGAACCAAATTAATTCCGATCGTCTGCATGCCGTACGTACAGACTATCAGCTGATGGCAGATTATTGGAAACGAGGATTTAAAGATCCTCAGCTGCCTGCACTCTACCAGTCATTGTTACAGCGGCTGTATGTGTTATGTGCGAATATCAGCCGCAGTTATGCGATTGGCCATAATTCTTTCCTGTCGTCCATTTATTTGCGTCAGCATATGTCGGCTCGCGACTGGTCGCCTCAGAATATCCGTGAGGAACTGGAGACCTTTGTCTCCGATGTTGCTATCTTGGAGTTAGAGCCTTCCCAACAGCGTGAGACTAAACAACGAGAGTTGTACAGACAGCATCAGCATGACATGAATGTGCTATTTGACCAGATTCTAACATCTGATATATGGACGGATGGCATTGCGACGGTGATGGAGGATATGCTCTTGTCGCCTACTGTTGATACGAATGATCAACAGCTGATCATCAGTGCCATGATGCTTTCTACATTGGAGCATTTCGATATGGCAAAGTTTCGCACACTTATCCATGTATATGAAAAAGCTGTTGATGAACGGGTACGTCAGAGGGCGCTTGTCGGTTGGGTACTGACACTAAATAGTCGTCTGGTCGCCTCCATCTATCCAGAACAGATAGATTTGGTACATCATCTGTTGGAAGATGAAGATCATTGTAAGGAACTGGTAGAACTTCAGGAGCAGATTGTGTTCTGTATGAATGCAGAGCATGATACGCAGACTATCCAACGGGAGATTATGCCTGATCTGATGAAGAACCAGTCCTTCCGTATGACGCGTAATGGCATCGAGGAGACGGAAGAGGATCCGATGGAGGATATTCTGCATCCAGGAGAACAGGAGCGTAAACTGGAACAGATGGAAGCCAGTTTCCAACGGATGGTGAATATGCAGAAACAGGGGTCTGATATCTATTTCGGAGGTTTCTCCCAGATGAAACGATTTACTTTCTTCAATGAGTTGAGCAACTGGTTTATGCCTTTCTATCCGAACCATCCAGATGTGGTAGAGGTGATGGATAAGACAGGCTTGAGCCGTTTCCTGAATGTGATGGGGGAGAAAGGACCTTTCTGTAATAGTGATAAGTATTCTTTTGTCTTTGCCTTCCAACAGGTTATCAATCAGATTCCACAGAATATGCGTGAGATGCTGATGAGAGGCGAGGCTACTGTTAATGAGCTTGCCACTGAGGAACTGGAGAGTGCAGCCTATATCCGCCGTACCTACCTGCAGGACCTCTATCGTTTCTTCCGCTTGTTCCCCATGCGTACGGCATTCGTAAATCCCTTTGATGTGGATGGCAGCTATCTGTTCTTCGCAGATCCGATCTTCTCAAAGACGCACTTGGAACTCTTCTTCAATGACGTAACGGCTTTCTTCTTAAAGCAGGATCGGCTGTATAATGTCCTAAAACTATTGGCCAATTACGGAGAGGCGCGTCGTGATTTCCAATTCTGGATGATGTCTGGCTATTTGGCTCAGCATTATGCGAATGAGTCGGCATTGGCATTCAGCGACCTTCAAAGCTATACTAATGCTTTGGAAATACAGCCTGATCATGAAAGGGCGTTGGCAGGTCTTGCGCGTGCCTTGTTCTCTCGTGAGATGTATGAGGAGGCATTGGAGACCTACGATAAGTTACTCACGATCTGTCCTGAAAAGAAGAGTTATCGTCTGAACTTTGCTGTTAGTCTGACGAATCTGGGCCGATATGATGAGGCATTGAAGGAATTGTATCGGCTGAACTACGAGATGCCCGATGACAGGAACGTCAATCGCGTTTTGGCTTGGACGCTTGTCTGTGAAGGAAAATATGAGGCTGCCGATAAGATCTATGACCAGTTGTTGGCTGCCAGCAATGTGCATCCAGATGATCTGTTGAACTATGGTTATTCCTTGTGGTTCAGTGGACATATCGATGAGGCTGCCGACTGTTTCCACCGTTTCTTGAAAGAGACGGATTGTGAACCAGAGTTCATCCTTGAGAATGAGGCTGACCTGTTACGTGAGAAGGGCATTACTGAGCCTGAGCAGCAGATGATGCTCTATATCCTTTGATCCTGTTGGAAATCTGTTCCTGCAACCAGTAGAGGACAAGTGGGATTCCTACGCCTGCAATGGTGTAGGCCACCCAGAACCAGTCCTGCTGAGAGTACTCGTGGATCACCATGTGGCATCCTATCTGATGGATGTCAAGTCCATAATACCAGATCTTCAATAGACTCACCACCTTGTAAGCGCAGATATGGAAGATGAAGATATAAAGTGTGTGATCGCCGATATATGTCAACGAACGCTTCAACCAACTCTCATGACGGTCGATCCATTGGCTGATGTTGTAGGTCATCAGGAATCCAAGCAGGGCAGGTATCGGCAGGGAGAGGAATTGCGTATAGGTGGAACGCCAGTTCATGTTGGCAGTCAGGTATTTCGAGAATAGGAAAACAACGGCTCCAAAGATGATTGCTGTCCAGAGATAGGCATAATGGCGTGAGATAAAAGTCCGATAACTGTCAACAAACTGACGGAAGATAAAACCACAACCAAAGAAGAAACAGCCCATCAGGTCGCGATAACCTCCCTGAACCAAGGTCACAATCTTCAAACCCTCATACGTCTTCCAGCCACAAAGCAGCAACATCAGCACACAAATGAGGTAGGGGATAGCCTTCTTGGCCTTGCCCGTTATGCTCACATCCATCACCTTATATATAATAAGGTATAGGATACTGGCCACGAATAATCCTCTGAAGAACCAGAATGCGCCACAGAGGAACTGATCGTATCCACCCATGGCTGTCACGATATTCCATAGGTTCTGTTGTATCTGATGCCACGTGTAGGGATGGGTCACGCCCCCCATCTCATTACCATATCTTTCATTCAATATCCCTAAATCGAACATCCAGTTGTGAATGATCAGAAAGAACACCGACCACTTCACGAAAGGCCAGTAGAGACCCTTCACCCGTTTCTTCACAAACGAAGCCTCGTCGTTCAGATATTTGAGTGAGAAGAAATAGCCTGCCGTAATGAAGAAGAGCGGCATGTGGAACTCAAAGATAAACTTACAGAGCCAACCAGGAGCCTCGGCATGGGCTATCACCATCAGGATGATGGCAATGCCTTTGCAGATGGATATAGTCGTATCACGCTTCATGGGCTATAGTAAAAAAGTCAGTAGATGGCCGAACCACCCTTTGAATTTCTTCCAGGTCGTACGTGTTTTCTTCCATTCTTCCTCAGTCATGTAGTCGCATTTCTGGGTGTCCTGAAGAAACTTATCCTCCAGTTGATGGGTGGTCTCTGGGTCGATGATAATAGCATTGATCTCATAATCATATCGCAGACTGCGGGCATCCAGGTTCGTACTTCCTACAGTGCAGTATTTCCCATCCACCATCATGATCTTCGAGTGATGGAATCCAGGTCGATAGCGCCAGACATTGACCCCACGTTTCGACAACCTGTACGTATTATAGAGCACGATCTCAGGCATCAATGGCTCGTCGTATCTCGAAGAGATGAGAATATCCATCTTCACACCTCTGTCAGCACAGCGTTTCAAGGCTTTCATGATGGATTGCGTAGGGGCAAAGTAAGGATTGACAATCTTCACAGAGTCCTTGGCACGGTCGAGGGCATGGATATAGAAACGGCGCATGATCTTGTTGGTGGTATGTGGCTCACGATTGGCAATGCCTATCATCTTATCTCCTGCTGGTTTCCCTTGGAAATACTTTGGATCATTGAGCTCTTCTTTAGTGACCTTTTTCCACATCCGTAAGAAGATACGCTGCAGCTCATTGACAACTGGCCCCTCAAGCCGACAATGCATATCGCGCCATTCGCCCACCTGTTCAGTACCAACAATATAATAGTCGGCCACATTCATACCTCCAGTATAGCCGATCTCCCCGTCGATGACAACAATCTTACGATGATCGCGAGGCCAGATATGATTGACCCATGGAAAGCGGATGGGGTCAAATTCATAAATGTCGATACTGTCGGCATGGAGCTTTTCGAGATGCTCCTTCTTCAGTGGCTTGTTATTGGAGTCATTGCCAAAACCGTCAAAGAGGGCACGAACTTCCACACCTTCCTTCCTCTTCTCGCGCAGGATATCAAACAACAATCCTGCAATAGAGTCGTTACGGAAGTTGAAGTATTCCAGATGCACGCTGCTCTTGGCCTGACGGATGGCCTCAAACATGTCGGCAAACTTCTCTCTGCCCGACATGAGCAACTTGATGCTGTTTTGATTAGTGAATTCGATGCCTTCCTGTCGCATGTCCTCCACAAGTAGGGAGTCGCTACTCTGGGCATGTCCATAGAGAGATATCAGCAGGAATAGAATCGTGACTATTCCTGCTGATCGTTGATATTCTGTTATCATTTACGATGTTTTAATCTATATTCGAGTGGCGTCATGCCAAACTTATCCTTGAAGATGTTGATGAAGTTCTCTGCCGTCATGAATCCGACGTTTGTAGCCAACTCACTCATGTTGATATTCGTACGTTTCAGCAGGATGCAGGCATGCTTCAGGCGCATGTCACGTACCAGTTCTGCTGGGGTCTTGGCAGTCAGACTACGTATCCTGTGGAAGAACGGCACGCGTCCCATACCCATGGCCGTAGCCAACTCCTCAAGGCTGATCTGCCCACGACTCATGTTCTGCATCACATATTGCTCAATGTTCTTGATCAGCTGTTGATCCATGGCGTCAAGCATCGAGAAGTCCGACATGTTCATTGCTGTCATGGTAGCGATGGCGGTTTCTTTCTCTGGCTCTTCCTCTTCCTCAACCTTGGCCAACTGGTTGTTACGCTTGATAATCTTCGTATCAACGCGGTTTACTGGGTCGTCAGCATCTGGCTCACCATCATTTTGTGGCTTGTATTCTGTGATACCATAGGTCTCTGTAGCTGTGGTCATACTAGAGCTGTGACCTTCGAGCATACGTGTCTCAGCACCTTCAATCAGATTGCTATTGGCCTGGATCGGTCCCAGTCCGAGCAGTTTGTTGAAGCGCATGGTAGCCTCCTGCAGATTAAACGGCTTTGCCAGATAGTCATCGGCAGAAAGGGTGATGTTCTGGTTGCGCATGTCGTTAGGCGTCAGCATACCTTCTGTCATCAGCACAAACTTGATCTTCTGAGTGGCGATGTTTGTCTTCAACTGGTTACACAGATCACTACCTGTCATCTCTGGCATGTCCTGTTTACAAATGACGATATCGCAACGCATCTCTTCAAGGTCGGCTGCAGCCTTCTCAATATTGTCATAGGCATGGAAGTTATATACAAACTTCAAACGGGCTGTCGCAAACTGCAGGAAGTCGATATTGTCGTCGATCATCACCATCGTGAACTGCATCGTAGGCTGATCCATGGCAGCCTTTGTTGGGATGGCGCTCTCAGTGGTCAGGGCGTGGTTGGCAATCTCTGGCATCTCGATCTCGCCACGTCCGTTCAGTTCCAGACGATCGTGAACCACCGTCTTCGCCTTCTCTTCAGGATTCTCCAGATTCATCTGCATATCGCTGACACGTGTGATGATCTGCAGCATCTGCGAGTGGAGGGCATTCAGCTGCTCGCGCTCCTCCAATGACTTCTCTGACTCAGAGAGATTCGTGATGATGGAGGTCATACGGGCCATCGGCTGTCGCAAGTCTTCACTGGCAGCCTTGATCTCCTCACGCTGCATGGCGAGCTGGTCGATCACAGCCTTCTTCCTGGCCTTGATCACCTTGAGCTGCTTCAGACCGATGCGCCAGAAGTAGATGGCTACAATCGCGAGGATGATATAGGCTGCGATCATCCACCACGACAGCAGCCAGTGGCGCTGGATGCGGATGTCCAAGGTTCGCTCCTGATTGCTGACGGCACCTTCTGCACTGATGGCCTTCACATGCAGGGTGTAGCTTCCGCTTGGCAGGTCCTTGAAGGTCACACCGTGGGTCAGGGCGTTACCGTTGCGCCAGTCCTCGTCTTTATTTTCCATCCAGTACATGAACTGCAGACGTTCACTCTGGTTATAGTTACCAGCGGCAAACTTGATGGTGAAAGTGTTCTGGTCATGGCCCAACTCCAGACGAGTGGTCTCGTTGAGTGCCTGTGCCAGTATCACTCGATTCTGATACTCATGACCTGTCAGGATCTCCTCCTCACCGATAAAGAGCTGTGTCAGCATCACACGAGGCAGGGCGTCGTTCTCATCGTTGGCCTTTTCTACCACCCAGTTCACACCAAACTGTCCTCCCAACAATACGTTTCCGTCCTGTCGTGTCAGGATGGCACCTGGGTTGAACTCATTACTCTGCAAACCGTCGGCAGTCGTGTAGTTATAGAGTCCGTAGTTGTTGCTACCGTCCTCATGATTGCGCTGAACCACGATACGACTCACACCACTGCTGGTGGTAATCCACATATTATGGTTCTTGTCTTCTGCAATGCCACATACATTGTTATTGCTGAGACCTTGTTTCTCTGTCAGATAGTTCAGACTGTCGTTCTCCAGATTCAGGATGTTCAGACCTTCACGTGTACCCACCCAGATCAGACCTCTGGAGTCCTGAACCACCTGGGTGATATAGTTGTTGGTAAACGACCTGATGTTCGATGCATTACCAGTCAGCACCGTTTTCTCTGTCGAAGAAAGGTTCAGTATCACTAATCCCTCGGCCGTACCGATATAGAGGTCGTTGTTCTTACCATCCTTATTATAGAAAAGGCTGGTGATGTTGTTCGTGTGCAGTTTGCCGTTCTCACGAGTATAGGATGAGAAAGTGTTCATCTTGGGGTTATACACCTGCAGACCACCGTTGGTGGCAATCCACAAGTTACCCACCTTATCTGTGCAGAGGGCATTGATATGGTCATCGATCAGGGTGGCCATACTGTCCTTGGCTAAGGAGTAGATGGTCGCACTGCCGTTCTTGATACGTGTCAGTCCGTTGCGCTTGGTACCCACCCAGAGACTACCGTCACTGGTGGCGCCCATAGCCGAGATCTTCAGACTTGACAACGGACCGTCATAGTTGATGACGCCCTTGTCACTCGTGCCATACCAGACGGTACCGTTGACATCCTGTGCCATGGCTGTGACGTCGCCGATATGATCAGAACCGAAACGGTAGATATATTTTCCAGAATAGGCGACACCTGATTTCTCAGTACCTACCCAGATCAGATCGGTATCATCTACATAGACGCTCTGGATGCTGACCACCTCAGTAATCCACTGGCTGTCGTTGATGTTGCGTGGCTGTACGGATGTCACCTCATGGCTGTTCAGATCCATCTTCAGTAGTCCTAACTGGTCGGAGCCGATCCAGATGTTTCCTTCCTTATCGCCAGCCATACCGTTGATATTACGATCCACACCGATACCTGTCAGTCCTAAGTTGGCGCCGATGCTGTTATCCCAGGAGTTCGTATTCTTATTATACATAAACAAGGTGCCCTGTCCGTAGAGCCAGATGTTATCCAACTTGTCGGCAAAGGCTCTGAGCGACTTGTTCTTGCGGTTTTTCAGCGAAGCTAATCTTTCCGTCTCCCAGACGGTATGCTGTTGGTGCATCACATCGCAGCACACGATACGTCCGTCTTCATACACGATCATCGCACCCTCTCTACACTCACTGATGGAGACAACTGTACCCTGAGGCACGCCATGGGAGTCGTCTGTATAACCGAATTCGAAAAGCAGCTGCTGCTGTTGGTTGTAGCATACCACGCCCTTGTTGGGAATGGCTCCCCAGAGATTCTTGTGTTGGTCGATATAGACCACACTGGGAATCGTCTCGATACCCATCCTCGAGAACGTCTGTTTCATGTCACGCTCGAAACTCTCTGTCTGATGGTGGTAGATGCAATAGCCTGAAGAGGTCTCTACCAGCAGGTTGCCGTCGAGCATCTCCTGGATTGATACGATATAACTGTCGTTGAGCGAGGAACCGTCCTGTGAGTCACTTTGGAAATTCCTGAAAGTATAGCCGTCGAAACGGTATAGTCCGGCAGGTGTACCAAACCACATGTAACCCTTTGAGTCTTTCAGGATACAGTTTACCTGACTGGAAGTCAGTCCCTCACGTGCGTCGAGTGTCTTAAACAAGTAGTCTGCCAGCACCGCTAACGGCAGCGCCAACAGCAACACAATCAACAGTCTCTTTATTGTCTTCATATAGGCCTTGTTTTCCTTTTATATCATACATGAGTAATGGTCAACCACGCCAAGCAGATGGTTCTGGTTGTCAGTGACCAATACAGAATGTACCTTATATTTGTTCATAATTCTTTGTATCTCAGTGATCTTGGTCTCAGGCTTCACTGTCTTGGGCGTACGCGTCATGATGTCGCTGACAGTGTGGTCGAAGAACTCTGCCTGCCATTTCTCCATCGCCCGTCGGATATCGCCATCGGTGATCAGCCCCACGATCTCATCATTCACCTCTGCGATGCCTAAGCCCAGCTTGCCTTTGCTCACCAGGATGATAGCCTCGCCCAGATGCATCTCTGGCGGCAGGATGGGCATATCGTCAGAACGCATCACGTCCTGAGCTGTGGTGAGCAGTCGCTTGCCGAGCTCTCCGCCAGGATGGAACTGCGCGAAGTCGCGAGGCTTGAAGTTTCGTTTCTGGATCAGGGCAACGGCTATCGCATCCCCCATCGCCAACTGCGCCATCGTGGAACTGGTTGGTGCCAGGTTCATCGGACAGGCTTCCTTCTCCACGCCGACGTTCAGGTGGCAGGTCGAATACTTGGCCAGCAGCGACTCAGGATTGCCACTCATGCCGATGATCGGTATCTGCATGTGGAGCACCATCGGAATGAAACGCAACAGCTCGTCGGTCTGACCTGAGTTCGAGATAGCCAGCACCACGTCGTCAGAGGTCATCACACCCAGATCGCCATGAAACACGTCGAGCGGATTGATGAAGAAAGAGGGGGTGCCTGTACTCGACAGGGTGGCAGCGATCTTAGCACCGATATGGCCGCTCTTGCCCACACCTGTCACGATGATCTTGCCTTTGCAGTCATACATCAGGTTGACAGCCTTCTCAAAGCTGTCGTCGAGCTGCGGTATCAGTCCCAATACGGCCTCAGCCTCGTCTCTTATGCATTGTATCGCGTATTCTTTCGATGACATAACTTCTCACTTTTCACTTCTCACTTCTCACTTCTACCAGCTTGGCAACCAGTGGCTCGAGCTTGTCGAGTTCCAACATATTGGCGGCATCGCTCAGGCCTTCGTCTGGGGTGGGGTGCACCTCAAAGAAAAAGCCTGTGGCGCCGAATGCCTTGGCTGCCAGTGCCATCTGAGGCACGAAACGACGGTCGCCGCCCGTCTTGCCGTCACTGCCGCCAGGACGCTGCACACTATGCGTGCAGTCCATGATCACCGTCGGCACGATCTCCAGCATATCTGGAATGTTACGGAAATCCACCACGAGGTTATTATAGCCCATCATGTTACCACGCTCAGTGAGCCACACCTCCTTGGCACCAGCGTCGCGCGCCTTCTCCACAGGGTACTTCATGTCGAGCCCACTAAGGAACTGCGCCTTCTTGATGTTCACCGTGCGCCCTGTCTTGGCTGCTGCCACCAGCAAGTCTGTCTGCCGACAGAGGAAGGCTGGGATCTGCAGCACGTCACAGACCTCTCCTGCGGCGGCTGCCTGCTGACTCTCATGGATATCGGTCAGGATGCGCAGCCCATAACGCGCCTTGATGTCGGCCAGCATCTGGAGTCCACGCTCCATACCTGGTCCGCGGAAAGAGCGGATCGAGGTGCGGTTGGCCTTGTCAAATGAGGCTTTGAAGATGATGTCTGTGCCTAACTTGGTGTTGATTTCCACCAATTTACGTGCGACGGTATCGAGCAGTTCCGCTGACTCAATGACACACGGTCCGGCTATAATAGTTGTCTTGTTACTCATAATGATGTTGCAAAAATACACAAATTATTCATAACTACCAAATTTTCTTCACACTTTTCACTTTTCACTTCTCACTTCTCACTTAATATGTATGTCTTGCTGTGGGAACGGAATCTCGATGTGGTTCTGGTTCAACGTGTCATACACACATTTCAGCACATCGCTCACCACATACGACTTCTTCGGCGCGTCAGCCCATACGAACAGGTTGAAGTTCACGCTCGAGTCGCCCATCTCCGATACCACGCACTTCACCTGCTTGCTCTGGTCCATCCACTGGTGATGCATGTTGTTCAGGGCATCCTCCACCACTGTGGTCACCTGCTTCAGGTTCGAGCCGTAGGCCACACCGAAGGGCACGACAGCCAGCACATAGCCATGGTTACGCGTCAGGTTCTTGTAATTCTTGGTAAACAGCTGTGCGTTCTGGAAGGTGATCACCTCGCCGTAGAGCGACTCCACCACCGTTGAGGTGTAACTGATGGAGGCTACCTTACCCATGGTACCATCTACCTGTATCCAATCGCCCACCTTGATACGGCCAGCCATCAGCGAGGCACCGTAGTAGATATTCTCGATGATATCCTTCGAGGCGAAACCGATACCTGTTGACAGACCGCCTGAGATGGCCAGCAGCCAAGCCACGCTGATATGGAACACTGAGAGCGAGATCATCAGCCAGATACCCCAGATCAGCACCTGGATCACGTTCTTGCTCATCACCTCCTTCGAGGCAGCCGTCGTGGGGTCGCTGTCCTGATAATGCTGGCGCAGCAGGGCGAGGACAGTCTGCACGATCCAGCGGAACAGGAACCAGATGGTGACGACCATCGAGAGCTTCAGGATCGACACCTGCAGGTTCTCAAGGTCGATGAAATTATACTTGAAAATCTGCCAGCAGAGCTCGCTGAGGTTAAACACCTTCGCAGCCCAGTAGATACTCAGCATGATCGAGTTGATGCTCAGCGCAGGCATCAGCACCTTCTCCACCAGTGTGTGGGCCCAGGTCTGGGTCACAGGCTTCTTCTCGAAATGCTTCCGTTTGGCGTAGAGTTTCAGATACTGGCTGATACAGGTGATGGTCAGGATACAGGTCAGCTGCATGATCCACCAGATGAGCATCTGCACCGCCATGAGCGTATAGCCTGCCCATGAACTGATCACCGATGCGATAAACACGATCAACGACACGTAGGTATAGAAGATGTCCGACTTCGGAATATTCTGGTTGTGCCGCCTGATCACCACCCACTGCCAGATGGCACAGAGCAACAGGATGGGCGGCAGTATCAGGTTCACCAGCTCATTCGGAATCAGGATGATCCGACAGCCTATCACGATGAAGCCGATGCCGATCAGGGGCGCATAGATACGGAAGGCACTGCCTATCTGGTTACCCTTTACACGCAACAGGAGCGAGATCAGGATCACACCCAACAGCCAGGCATACTCCACCAGCAGTGTCGAGGCCATGATCACAAAGTTCTGTTCCGATCGGTTGATCAGCAGTCCCTGGATGATGGCGAAGGTGATGGTGGTCGTCGCCATGATGATCGCCGCCTGCTTATCCATAAACTCCTTGGTCTTGAAACGCTTGGGCAACAGGAATCGGAAGAACAGCTGGTTGAGCACGATGGCGATGATGACATAGATGGCGATGACGACAAACAGGCCGAACACCCACTGTGAACTCCATTGCGACAGGTTATTGTCATCGATGGTGTATTTCTTCTTCACCGCCTCTGTCATCGTCTTCCAGCGGCGGTCGAGATGGCTTATCAGGGTGAAATAGCTGTCGCCGCCGTTGATGAAGATGCTCTGCTGGATGTCGGTATAGCGCTTCTGTGCGTAGTCGTTCAACTCGCTCAGGCGCTGCTCCGTCATATTGTAATAGCGGATGTTCCGTCTCAGCTGCTGATCGCCCTCGGCCAGCATGTTGCGGATATTCTTGGCGAGCACCAGACAGGAGTCGCGCCGCTCCTGACCGAACTTCGTCGTCATCATGTCAGGCATCGACTCCAGGCGCTTCACCAGACTGTCATAGCGTGCCAGCTCCTTGGTGTTCTTGTCCAGGAACTCCGTAAAGGGGATCTGATGGCTGTGGAACTCCCGATAGAGCTTGGTGGCCTCCTTACAGGCATAGGTCATGTCAAACGGGTGGGTCTGTTCCTGCGAATAGAGCATCAGCGCGTTCTGGTCGGCCTGCTTCATGGTCAGCAGCAGGTTGGTGATCAGCTGCTTGGCCCTTTCCCTTCTCACGGCACTGCGCATGGTCAGCTCGTTATTATATTGCTCCAACTCCGATTGCAGGATGGCGAGTGTCTGTTCCAGGTCTTTCTCCTTCAGCACGGCCCCAGCCTCGGCCATGAAGCCTAACAAGAAGACGAAAATCAGTAAAAAGCGTTTCATCGTTGTTTCTGTACTTATTTATTTTTTGTTCGGCAAAGGTACGAAAAAAAACATATTCATAAGAAAAAAACTGCCATAAACTGATTGTTTTAAATCTTTTTTGATTACTTTTGCAGCGTAAACCATCAAAAATATCTAGAAATGATACTAATTGCAGATAGTGGAAGTACCAAAACCGACTGGGCGATCGTCACCAGTGCGTCTCAGCCGGTAGTCCTTAATACACAGGGCATCAACCCCGTTCATCAGTCGCGCGAGGAGATCGTCCGTATCCTGCGCGAGGAGTTCGTCGGCATCATGGGTTCCAACCCAGAGGTTCAGAAGCTGCGCAGCTCGGCTATCCTTACCCCTGAGTTTCCCTTTGCTGTCTATTTTTATGGCAGTGGCGTCCGCCCTGAGCTCGAGTCCTTCATGACCTCCCTGTTGCAGGAGACGTTCCCACAGGCGAGTGTCGTCGAGGCCCACAGCGATCTGTTGGGTGCCGCGCGCGCCCTCTGTGGCCATAACTATGGTATTGCCAGCATCTTAGGCACGGGTGCCAACTCCTGTCTCTACGATGGTGAAGCCATCGTTCAGCACACCCCTGCCTTGGGCTATATCCTGGGCGATGAGGGTAGCGGTTCCGTTCTCGGCAAGCGTTTCATCCACGATCTCTATGGTGGCAAATTGTCAGAAGAAATCAAGGAGAAGTTTGAGAAGGATACGCGCCTGAACCTGCCAGAAATCATCAAGCGTGTCTATCGTCAGCCGTTGGCCAACCGCTTCCTGGCATCCCTCTCCGAATTCATCGGCAATCACCTCGACGATGCTGGTGTCAGAGCCGTCGTCATCGACAACTTTGTCGATTTCCTGCGTTATCACATCCAGCCCTACAACCGTGCTGACCTGCCTGTCTCGTTCGTCGGCAGTGTCGCCTGGCACTATCAGGATGAGCTGCGCGAGGCCGCTGAGCGTCTTAACTTCCGCCTCGGCACCGTCCTCAAGACCCCTCTCGCTGGTCTAGTTCGCTATCATAAACTGTAAAATACTATATTTATGAATAAGAAAGAGCATTTTGTCATTACGATTAATCGTGAGTTAGGTAGTGGTGGTCGCACCGTTGGTGAGATCTTAGCTAAAAAACTTGGTGTGACCTTCTATGATAAGGCATTGATCAAGGCATTAGAAGAAAAGTTTAACCTCACAGCCGACGAGATTGAGAAGCTGAAAGGCCGCAAGACCAGATGGTGGGAAGACTTCAAGCGCATCGCTGAGGTCGGCACTGGGCTGGTCGATAGCCGATCCTGTCTGGCGAAATATGGTAAGGAGCCTGATGTGCTCACCACCGAGAACGTGTTTCAGGCAGAGACGGAGATCCTGAATGAGATTGCCGAGGAAGAGTCGTGCGTCATTGCAGGCCGTTGCGGTTTCTTCGTGTTCCGAAATCATCCAAACCATCTGAGTGTCCTCATCCAGGCACCGATGGCGAATCGTGTTGCACGTGTCGCCGCCAAACAGCACATCTCTGAGGCCGAGGCCCGTCAGATCATTAAAAAGGTGGACAATATGCGCGAGAACTACGTGACGCGCTTCACAGGCACCACCCGTTATGACACCCGTAACTACGACCTCGTCTTCAACGTCGATGGCAAGACCGAGGAACAGATCGCCGATCAGATCCTGTCGTATATTGATTAACGATAATTTCTGACAAATCATCGTTCATAACTCGTGTAATTTTCATCAAGTTGAATTTGGCTTTAAAATACACGAATTATGAGCGATTTTTCAATTGGCTGATAATCAGTTGCTTGTGCTTTTGTGACTTGAAAAAGTGATAGAAAATACCTGAAAAACATCAAGAATGAGCCTTATATGAACTATAAATAGGTTACTTTTCGCACTTCAAAAAGTTATTTTTCCCAAGTGAGGGAATTATTTTTCCCTAACTAAGGAGTAACTTTTTCTACGTGTGGGAATAATTTTACCCTTTTTATTTCATGTTCTTTTTCTAGATTGTTCCATTTTAAAGTGTTAAAAACTTGCAAAGTTTTCTAACAATCATTCGGTGGATTCTTAATCGGTAGAGCCTGGATCCAATAGGAGGTTTTGCGGATTTTTACGTGTTTTATTTGGTGGTTTGGAAAAGAAATTGTATATTTGCAGGCAAAATAACTAAATAATTCATATTTGATGAAGCTAAAACTATTTATCTCTCTTCTGATGGCTGCGATGACTATCCCAGCAGTGGGGCAGTCGAAGTTCGTGGTTGTGAAGGACGGACATTTCGAAAAAGACGGCCAGCCTTATTATTATGTAGGCACGAATTTCTGGTATGGGGCGATCCTCGGCTCGGAGGGTCAGGGCGGTGACCGCCAGCGACTCTGCCGCGAGCTCGACCTGATGAAGCAGATCGGCATCGACAACC
>JAEEGH010016410.1_pt1 | contig 15931 bp, 16 predicted proteins | sample 9134181 | NCBI WGS metagenome assembly JAEEGH01 (sample SAMN16246544, study PRJNA631951) | gut metagenome | biome: gut microbiome; feature: rumen; material: DP-attached | host: Bos | place: Iran: Karaj | collected 2018-10
GCGTCCCTGCCCATCGACCCGAAGCTGGCCGAAGCCTGCGACAGAGGCAAGATCGAGGAATTCAAGGGCGACTGGCTGGACGGCATCGTGGACGTCATTCAGAATCTGTAGGTGAACGCCATGCTGACCGGAAAGCAGAGAGCCTATCTGAGAGGTCTGGCGGCGCAGCTGCAGCCCGCCGTCTACATCGGAAAAGAAAACCTGACCGCGAGCGTCGTCACCGAGATGCACGACTACCTGAATGCGCACGAACTGCTGAAAGTGAAGATCCAGGAGGGATCGGACCTGCAGACGAAGGACGCGGCCAACGAGGCCGCGCAGCGGCTCGGCGCCGAATTCGTGCAGGCCATCGGACGCCGCTTCGTGCTGTACCGCAAGGCTCCGGACCCTGAAAAACGTACCATATCGCTTCCCAAATAGGAGGATCATTATGAGTATGCAGATCACTTACTACGGACATTCCTGTTTTACGTTGAGATGCAACGGGTTTTCGGTCGCGATCGATCCGTACCGGGACTACGTCCCCGGATACAGACCGCTGTCGATCGAGGCCTACAGGACGTTTTGCTCCCACAACCATGACGACCATTGCTGGAGGGTTGCCGTCAAACTTCCGGAAGTCCTCTTCATGGACGATCCGTTCACGATCTCAAGGATAAAGGGGTATCACGACGACGTACAGGGCGCAAAGCGCGGCCCCAACACCATGCATATCTTCATGGCGGACGGGCTGAAGGTCGCTCATCTCGGCGATATCGGATGCTTCCCTCCCGAAGAAGACCTGGGAAAACTGAAGGGTCTGGATGCCTGCATGGTGCCGGTAGGCGGACACTATACCATCGACGCGAAGCAGGCGAAGGAACTGATGGACATCCTTCAGCCCCGGGTCATCATCCCCATGCACTACCGTCTGGGGAACCTGGGCTTTGCGGAGATCGGTACGCTGGACGAGTTCACGTCGCTCTATGCGCCGGAAGAAGTGACTTATACCGGAACCAATTCCTTCGAACTGACGAAAGACAGTCCTGAAGGCGTTATCGTATTGCAATATCAGTAGACATCAGAGTGGATACGGAGGTGTTCCATGTCCGAGATCTATCAAGACATTCCCTGGAGAAGGCACGAGGACCTGGACCGATATGCGGTCAGACGGAACGTTCCCGTCTGGATCGGCGGCAAAAAGGTGACCGCCGACCGCGTCGTGAAGACGTGCTGCCCCCATAACTGCTACGATACCTGCGGCGAGCTGGTCTACGTGAAGGACGAAAAGGTGATCAAGATCGAGGGCGATCCGGATCACCCCATCACGAAAGGCCATCTCTGCCTGAAGGGGTTCGCGAACGTGCAGAAAATCAACAGTCCCGAGCGGGTGAAATACCCGCTGCTTCGCACGGGCGAACGGGGCGAAGGCAAGTTCAGGCGCATCAGCTGGGACGAAGCCATGGACTGGATGGTGGAAAAGATCCGTTCCATCCGGGAAAACTACGGACCGGAAGCGATCCTGGAGTATTGTTATTCCGGCAATAGAGAACATATGGCGAAAGCTGTCGCCGCAAGACTTTGGAACCTCATGGGGGCTTCGAAGCTTGTGGGCAGCTTTTGTTTGTTATCGGGGGTCGCGGGTTCCGTCGGAACGGTCGGCAGCCAGTTCACCATGGACCCGCAGATCTGGTCCGAACACGCGCAGACGATCTTTCTGGTCGGCCGCAACTGCACGGCTACGAATCCCCACATCTTCCCGTTCCTGTACCGCGCGAAGGAGCGCGGCGCGAAGCTCGTCGTCGTCGACCCCTACGCGACCGGCGTCGCGGCTAAGGCCGATATCCATCTGCGTCCCCGTCCGGGCACGGACGGCGCGCTGGCGCTGGGCATGATCCACTGGATCGTGAAAAACGGCTGGGAAGATAAGCAGTTCATCGCGGAGAAGACCACCGGTTTCGAAGAACTGGCGGAATACGTAAAGGATTGGACCCCGGAATACACCGAACAGGTGACGACGGTTCCGAAGGCGCAGATCTGCGAAGTCGCGGAACTGCTGGCGAAGACCGATACCATGTTCGAGACCGGTTACGGCCAGCAGCGCTACAGCAACGGCCATCAGGTGCAGCAGGCGCTGGCCTGCCTCGCCGCGGTCTGCGGCAGCTTCGGGAAGCCTTCCGCCAACTACGACTGCATCTCCGGCATGGCGTTCCCCGGGATCACCGGTTTCGCGGACAACGCGGCTGTGAGCGTGCCGGAAGGCGCGCAGATCCCGAAGACGCGGCTCGTCAACATCGCCGCTGTGGCGAAGGCGATCCGCGAGGCGAAGGAACCGCCCATCAAAGGCGTCATCTCTTACCGGGGCGGCCTGATCTCCCAGCAGCCCGACGTGGACTATACCATCGAAGCCGTAAAGTCCCTCGACATGTTCGTGACCATCGAGCAGTTCATGACGGACGATACGGATTACGCGGACCTGGTGCTTCCTGCCTGCCACTATCTCGAGCAATACGGCGTGCATCCGTCCTACTGGCACAACTGGAACCAGGTGCTGGTGCCCGTGTGCCAGCCGCCTTACGAGTGCGTGCCCGATATCGAGATCTTCGCGGAACTGGGCCGCAGGCTTGGTTATGAGGAATACTTTCCCAGGGAAATGTCCGGGCTGGACTGGTGCCGCCTGCTGATCGGAAAAGAGATCGACTTCGATTCCTGCGTTTCGCCGAACGGCCCCGTGCGCGACCCGGAGAAGTGGTGCCCCGAAGTGCCGTACCGGACGTTCGATACGCCCAGCGGCAAGTTCGAGTTCCGCTCGTCCAAACTGGAGGAAAGAGGGAAGAAGTTCCCGGGTCACTACGACGCGCTGCCCGTGTACTACGAACCGGACGAAAGCATCGCGGCGACGCCGCAGCTGGCGGAGAAATATCCGCTGAACATCATCTCCCAGCACCCGTCGTTCCGCACGCATTCCCAATATTACAACCTGCCCTGGATCAAGGAGATCGAGGGTCCTGCCCGCGTGTTCCTGAGCAGGAAGGACGCGGCGGACCGCGGTATCGCGGACGGCGATAAGGTGCGGATCTTCAACGACCGCGGCTGCCTGGAGAATATCACGGCCCGGGTCGGCATCCGTCTGAAGCCCGGCGTCGCGGAGATGTCCAGCGGCATGTGGGTCAAACTGGGCGGCAGCGTGAACAAACTGACGAAACTGATCCCCGCGGGACCCAGGGATATCCTGGCCGAAAACGGCATCCTGCGCGAATACGATCCGCTGCTGGACGGCAACACGGGTTCGTATTTCAACACGCTGGTGGAGATCGAAAAGATGGAGCAGGAGGCGCAGACATGGAAGTAAGACAGCAGAGGATCCTGTATATCGATACGCAGCGGTGCATGGGCTGCAGGGCCTGCGAGACCGTCTGCAAACTGGAAAACGATCTGCCGGCCGGCCCGCGCTACACCATGGTCGCGGAAGTGGAGACAGGAGAGGGATCGACGGAACGGCTGAACTTCCTGCCTGTCCCGTGCCAGCACTGCGGCGACGCGCCCTGCGTCAGGGCGTGCCCCACAGGAGCGCTGTACAAAAGGGCGGACGGGGTCGTGCTCGTAGAGCAGAGCCGGTGCATCGGCTGCCACGAATGCCTGATGGCCTGTCCGTTCGGCGTACCCCAGTTCGGCGCAAACGGCCGCATGCAGAAATGCACGATGTGCGTACACCGTCTGGATGAAGGCATGCTGCCTGCCTGCGCCATGAACTGCCCGGCGGAAGCCATTCTGTGCGATACGCCGGAGAATATCTCGAAGATCCTGCGGCAGCGCTACAGCCAGAACGCCGCGCCGTACGGTCCCTTCGCGGCTCTGCTGCAGGAGGTGGGTAAATGAAGCGCATCGCGTTCGATCCGCTCCGCTGCAGCCTCTGCGGCGCCTGCGCGGCGGCCTGCGCCCTGATCAAGGCGGGAAAGCCGGACTTGTCCCAGTCCCGGATCCGCATCGAGACAGCCGGAAGCTGCGTTCCGCTGCGGGCGGCGGTCTGCCGTCACTGCGAGGAACCGGCCTGCGTCACCGCCTGCATGCGGGGGATCATCGATAAGGATGCGGAAACGGGTCTCGTGACCCGGCGGCACGAGGGGTGTTTCCGGTGCGCGGCCTGCGCGGTGAATTGTCCGGTGGGCGCCTGCGTGCAGGACGAAGCGCTGAACGCTTTCACGGCCTGCGATCTGTGCGGCGGAGATCCTCTCTGCGTGCGCGTCTGCCTGAGCGGCGCGCTCCGGCTGGAGGATGACGCGCAGACCAGCAGCAATCTGCGGAGCAATTACGCCGCGAAGATGTTCGAAGGAGCTCCCGGCGCGCAGGAAGACCTGACGGACGCCCAGTGGGAAGAGATCGCCGGGATCCTCGCGGATGCCGGCATCCCGACAGATGCAACGGAGCTTCAGACGGTCCGGGCGCAGATCCGCAAAAACGCGGAAGAGGAGGGGATGTAGATGAGAAGACAGACAGACGTCCTGATCCTCGGAAACGGCGCTGCGGGAAGCAGCGCAGCCTTCGCGGCCCGGAAGACCGGCCCGGATCTCGATATCCTGGTTCTGAGTAAGGAAAAAGAACCTGTCTATTCCGCGCCCGCATTGCCGGACCTTCTGTCCGGGGAACTCGCCCGGGAGAACGTATACGTGCGGACCTGGGACGAATACGAAAAGGCGGGGATCTCCGTCCTGTGCGGAGACGAAGCGGTAGCGGCAGACCCGGAGGCAAAAACGGTCACGCTGGCAAGCGGCGACGAGATCTCCTGGCGTTCCCTGATCTTCGCGACGGGCAGCCAGCCCATACGCCTGCGGAAAATGCAGGGCACGGCTCTGCCCGGCAATTTCGTGATGAAGACGGTCGCGGACATCGACGCGATCGCGGCTTACGGCGGCAGAAACGCCGTGGTGGTCGGATCCGGCGCCATCGGCCTCGAAGGCAGCATGGCTTTAAAAGCCAGGGGGTTCGAGCGGGTCACGATGGTGGAGGCGCTGGAATGGCTCAGTCCGAAGTCCCTGGACCGCAGGACCTCGGACGCCCTGAAGGAAAAGCTGGAATCCTTCGGCGTGGAAGTGCTGACGGGGGAAGCCGTGCAGGCGGTGCAGGGCGAAACGAAAGTCGAAGGCGTGGTCACGGCGAAGCGGACCATCCCCTGCGACCTCGTGCTCTGGGGTATCGGCATGCGGCCGGATACGGATCTGGCGCGCAGCTGCGGTGTGGAGACCGCTCCGTCCGGCGCGATCTGCATCGACGATCGCATGCGCACGAATCTGCCGGACGTTTACGCCTGCGGGGACTGCGTACAGACGCAGGACATCTTCGGCGGCGCCCCGGGCGCCTATCTGTTCTGGGAACCTGCCCAGCGGGGCGGAGCGGCTGCGGGGGTCAACGCGGCGGGCGGCGAATGCGTCTTTGGGGGCACGGCTCCTCTGTTCCTGACGAATAAGGGCTGCCTTTCCATCCTGGCGATGGGAAAGACCGAAGAACAGCTTGCCGGAGGAAAAGGCATCGTTCTGGAAGAGGAGAGAAAGGGCGTGTACCGCAGGCTGCTGTTCGAGGACGGACGCCTGGCAGGCGCGCAGATGGTGGGAACGCTGCGGGACGCAGATCTGTTCTTCGCCCAGATCCGGAAAAACGCTCTGCGGCGGGAAGACGTCTGGGACCTGACGGAAAGCGTTCCGGATCTCGACCGTATCACGCTGCAGGAAGCCGTGTTCTTCCTGAGGAAACAAAGACGTACAGCCTATGCAAAATAAAAAGAGGGTGTCCCTGAGGGCACCCTCTTTCGATCGCGCTTTATTCTCCCGATTCCGGCCACTCTGTAATTTCGATGATATTGACGGCCAGAGCGTCGCCCCGCATGATGCGGAAATCCTCCGTGGGAAGGATCTTCGCCATGCCTCTTCTCACGACCAGGATGGAAACGCCGAACTGCTCTTCGATCTCTTTGGCGGTCATGCCGATCCATTTGCTGTCGAAATCGACGTAGATCGTCTGGATGTTCAGATTTCTGGGATCGGAACTGGCCTGCATCTCCGTATAGCGTTCGACGAAGCCTGCGGAGATGATACCTGTTGGGATCGCGACTGCGCCGACGCCCAGGAAGGCGATGATGATGCCCATGACCTGCCCCAGGGGCGTGATGGGACTGATATCGCCGTAACCGACTGTGAGGATGGTCGACATGCTCCACCAGATGCCGGAAAAGGCGTTTTTAAACGCGTCAGGCTGCGCTTCGTGTTCGGCGCTGTACATGCACAGGGACGACGCCAGCATCAGGATCAGGATGATGAAGCAGGACGAAACGATCTGGTTGCGCTTTTCATAGATGACCGACGCGATGACGTTGAACGAGTCGAACGTCTGGTTGACTTTAAACAGGCGCAGGATGCGCACGACGCGCAGCATGCGGAATACGACGAAGCCGGACAGCGGCAGGAAGGGCAGGATCGTCAGCAGCAGGATGATGCCGTCGAGGGACGTGGCGAAGCGCCAGGCGGCTTTCAGGGAATTCTTCTCCTGCGGATAGAGCTGATCCGCGGTCCAGAGCCGCAGGACGTACTCGACGCAGAAAAACAAGCCGGTGACGCCTTCCAGGACCCGGATGATATTCATGTACGGTTCGAAGACCTCGAACGTCTGCATGAACATCAGCACGATGTTTACGAGCACCATCACGATCAGTACGTCGTCGAACAAGCGGCTGGGCGTATCCTTCGTGTTGCCGATCTGGATGACCTCGAAGACGCGCTTCTTCAGGGCTCCTTTATTTTTATTGGCTGTACTCATATCAGGCATCTCCCTGCGGATAGTGGATGACCATCATTGCCTTCGTCGTTCCCGCGAAGGCGTTCTTGTACGTGTGATGCTGGTCTGCGCGGTAGTGCATCAGGCAACCACGTTCGACCGTATAGCTCTGCTTCTCTTCGCCGCCCAGCACGATCTCCAGCGCGCCTTCGTATACGAACGTGAATTCTTCCGTGCCAGGTGCGTGCGGTTTGGAATCGGAGATGGCGTCTTCGTCCAATTCCAGATCCAGGACTTCGAAACTGCGGTCTTTATGGGAGGGAACGACGGGAAACAGCTTAAAATGCCCGAAATCGGACAATAAAGGCGTCATATCTGCTTCTTTGATGATCTCGATCTCCTTGTCGGAACTTTCCAGCAGGGCAGTAAAAGATACACCAAGGCCCGTCGCGATCTTCCACAGCGTCGCGATGGTGGGGCTGGATTCGCCGCGTTCGATCTGGCCGAGCATGGATTTGGAGACTCCGGTCAGTTCGGATACTTCGCCGAGGCTGAGTTTGCGCTCCGCGCGCAGATTCTTTAAGTTTTCCGGGATGACCCGGTTCATGTCGGATGGATTGTCGAGTTTATTCATGGAAGATTATATCACCGGAAATCGGCTGTTTCTACGCCTTCTTCGCGGACGACGTTCCGCAGGCGGTCCATCTCGTCGGGAGACGGCCGGGAAAACTCCGGATGTTCATAAGGGATGCCCAGCGCTTCGTACTTGATCTTGCCGAAGCTGTGGTAGGGCAGAAGTTCCATTTTGGCTTTGGGCAGATGCTGATGCACAAAAGCGGCAGAGGCGCGGATGTTGTCTTCATCTGTATTGACCCCGCCGATGCAGGGAATGCGGATGACGATCTCGGCGGACAGATCTGCCAACTTTTTTATATTCTCCAGGATCTGTTCGTTGCCCGCACCGGTCCAGCATCTGTGGACCTCGCTGTCCATGTGCTTCAAGTCCATGAAGATCATATCCATGCGTTCGAGCGACGGCCGCACGGTCTCGAAGTCGTAGCAGCCGCAGGTCTCGATCGCCATGGAATAGCCCATGTCGTAGATGTTTTCCGTCAGATAGTTCAGGAACTCCGGCTGCATGCAGGCCTCGCCACCGGAGAACGTGATGCCGCCTCCGCTGTAGGCGTAGAACAACCGGTGCTTTTGGATCTGCTGCAGCACTTCGTCCGCGTCCATCTCCAGCACCATGCGTACGCGCGCCTTCTGCGTGCAGGCATCAGCGCATTTGCCGCAGGCAGTACATTTTTCGCGCTCCGCGTTCAGATCGATACCGATGCCCTGAGGGCACACCTTTGCGCATTCACCGCAGCCGATGCACTTGCGCACGTACCACCCCGTCTTGAACTGGTGCGTGCAGCCCTCCGGGTTGGCGCACCAGGCGCATTGCAGCGGACAGCCGGCCAGAAAGACCGCGGTGCGGATGCCGTCGCCGTCGTTGACGGAGAACGGCTGCAGCTGCATCACGTAGCCTTTGGGCGCCATTTAGAACGCCTCGTGGGCATTTCTTGCCATGATGGAATCCTGCATCTCCTTCGACAGGTTCGTGAACTGCGCGGAGTACCCCGCGACGCGCACGAGCAGGCTCCTGTACTTGTCGGGGTGAGCCTGTGCGTCCTTCAGCACTTCGTTGGAGATCGTGTTGAACTGCACGTGGAAGCCGCCGAGCGCGAAGTAGCTCTGCAGCATGGCGCCGAGGTTCGCTCTGCCGCGCTTCGTCGCCACGAGGTCGTGGTTCAGGCGCAGGTTGAGCAGCGTGCCGCCGCTGTGCTTTTCGTGCTCCATCTTTGCCGCGCTGCGCAGGGCCGCGAGGCAGGTGGACGTATCGGTGCCGGTATAGGGGGAGACGCCTTCGTTGATCGGGTCACAGGCGTGGCGGCCTTCGGGCGTCGCGCCGAGCACCTTGCCGGTCGGCAGGTAATTGGAGATGCCCATGAAGGCGGTCACGAAGTGATTGCCGTACAGGTCGTCGTAACCGGTGACTTCGTCGTAGAAGTAGTCGGCCAGGTTTCTGGCGATGGAATCGACGTAATCGTCGTCATTGCCGTATTTCGGGCAGGCGAGAGCCTTGGCTCTCAACTCTTCCCAGCCTTCCCAGTTCGCGTTGATCGCGTCGATGATGTCCGCGAGCGTGCAGACTTTGTCCTCGTACACGAGCTTCTTGATGACGGCCAGGGAATTGGCGGTCACCGAAAGTCCGACTCCTGTAAACACCGGGCCGATGCTGTATTTCGCGCCGCCGTCGACGAGGTCGGCGCCGTTCTTCATGCAGTATTCGTTGCAGGCGCTCATAAAGGGTCTGTGGCCGATCTCCTTGTGGATCTCCTGCGCAGTGACCAGGGAGATGACGCCTTGTTTCACAAGATAAGAGAACTGCTTCTTCCAGGCTTCGATGATCTCGTCGAGGGACGCGAACGTCTTCGGATCCTTTTCAGGGATGGAGACCTGCTCGCCGGACAGTCTGCTCTTTCCTTCGTTCAGCGCGAATTCCAGGGCTGCCGCAAAGCTGATGCTCGCCGCGGACGTCCATTCGAACGTCTTTCTGGAGTGGGGCACGACGCAGCCGCAATTATTCCAGTCGCGGGCGTCTTTCGGCGCATAGCCGAGGTTTGACAGCATCTGATATCCCGTTCTGTCGCCGTGGATGGCGGGGAAACCGCAGCCGGTGGAGACCAGCTCTGTGACCGCTTCCATGAATTCTGGCGGGCAGTCGGGATGGATACGGCAGGACAGGGTCGGCTGGTGGGTCATGCATTCGCGGGTCGCCTGAATGGCCATGTAGGACATGGTGTTCGTAGCGTCCGTGCCGTCGACCTTCGTGCCGCCGACGGTGAGGTTCTCGAAATTCGTATAGCCGGCGAAGAAGCTTGCGGTGTTCTTGGAGATCGTCCAAGCCCATTCGGAATACTTCAGCCACAGGCATTCGACGAGTTCGAGGGCCGTGTCGTAGTCGATCTTTCCGGCTTCCTCATCCGCCTTGTAGTACGGGTACATGTACTGATCGAAACGGCCGGGGTTCCAGGCCAGCGGGTTCTCGGCGATGATGCCGCCCAGCTGCACGAACCAGACGAACTGCACCGCTTCGCGGAACGATGTGGGCGGACATTCGGGGATGCGGGCGCATACCGCTGCGATCTCTTCGAGTTCCGCTTTTCTCTTCGGATCCGCTTCGGTCTTCGCCATATCAGCCGCCTTTTCGCTGTAGCGGCGGCCAAGGGTGATCATGCCGTCGGCGATGAGCACCATGGACTTATAGAAATCGATCTTTTTCTTATCTTCGGGCTTGGCTTCATTCAGCTGCGCCATGTACTCCTGCGCTTCTTTCTTCAGCCCGCCGTAGCCCTTGGGCAGCAGCACGTCGATGTAGTCCGCGGAGATCTCGCCGATGCCGTTTCTCCACTTGGAGTCGGTGTCCAGGAAACCGGTATCCACGCCGATCTTCTTCGTATCGTCGGAGATGCGGGCCAGGAAGGCTTCTTCCACGGATCTGCCTTTCCAGTAGGGGAAGATGTTCTCGCGGATGAACTTAGCCTGTTCCGGGGTCACGTCGTAGGGATCCTGGCCGCGTTCGGGGAACGTGTCCATTTCCTCGTTGATCCAAAGCCAGCCGAATTCGGGCGTCAGGATGGCGCACTTGCGGAATTCGCCGCTCGTGCCGACGATCAGTTCGCCTTCCCAGATGTTGACGGACAGTTCTTCGCAGGTATCCTTGAAAGCCTGCGCCGTGCGGATGATGTGAGCCTGGCCTTCGGTGCGCTGGAACGATTTCGTCCAGGCCCATGCGCGCTCGTACGAGATGTGCGGTTTGGTGTTGACGTAGTTCTGACGGATCTTTTCTACACGTTCGGTGATTGCCATGATGAGCCCTCCATATGCGATGAAAAACGGATTATCTAATGTTGGTAGTAAGTTCAGGATACTATAGGCGTTCAGGAAAGTCAACCGTTATAACGCACGATTTGTGCGTTGATTGAAAAGAATGAAATAGAAGCGTATAATTAAAGAAAAACAGGGGGAAAAGAGTATGAGAAAACTGAACCGTAAATACGGAAAAGCCGCTATCAGCTTCGCGCTGTTCATCCTGGTGATCGCGCTGGTCACCTGCGTGGACGTCGCGGCGGTCGGCCCGGCAGGCACGACGGTCGGCCTGTCGCACCTGAACAAGGGCGTGCACGATCTGATCGGCGTGCACATGTTCTGGTACCAGGTCACGAACCTGCTGGGGTTCTGGGCCATCCTGTGCGGGGCGGTCTTTGCCTGCATCGGTCTGAAGCAGCTGATCGAGCGGAAAAGCTTAAAACAGGTGGACGCCAAGATTCTGGCACTGGGCGGCCTGTTCGTCTTGCTGGGCATCGTCTACGTGCTGTTCGAGAAGGTCGTGATCAACTGCCGGCCGGTTCTGATGGAAGGGGAAACCGTGCCGGAGGCGTCGTTCCCGTCTTCGCATACGGTGCTGGCTTTCGTCATTTTCGGCGCCGTGGCCATGATGCTGAAGGATTATCTGAAGGACAAGCGGCTCGTCAGCATGCTGCAGAACGCCTGCCTGGTGCTGATCCTGGTCTCCGTCGTCGGACGCCTGATCTCGGGCGTGCACTGGTTCACGGACATCCTGGGCGGCATCTTTCTGAGCTACGCGCTGCTGATGGTGTTCTCCGGCGTGCTGGAGAAACTGGACGCACAGAATAACATGTAAACGGAGAGCCCGCGTCTGCGGGCTTTTTGATAATAGGGGAAAGGAGAACAGCTTGCGATACGATTTCGACAGACAGATCGACAGACGGAATACAAACTCCTACAAGTGGGACATCCCCGAACGGCACATGGGCTGCGGGGACGTCTTAGGCATGTGGACGGCGGACATGGATTTTCAGAGCCCGGCGCCCATGCTCGACGCGCTGCGGAAAAGGCTGGACCACGGCGTATTGGGCTACACGATACGCGGGCAGCGGTATTATGACATCATTCAGGATTGGCTGCGGCGCAGGTACGGCTGGACCCTGGAAAAAGACGCGATCCATTTCTGCCCTCCGGGGGTCATCCCGGCGGTGTGCATGCTGATCGAGTTGCTGACAAAGCCGGACGATCCGGTCTTCGCCTTCATGCCGAATTACGATTCTCTGTACGGCGCCGCGGAGTCCATGGGAAGACGCCTCGTGACCGCGCCGCTTCGCTGCGAACCGCAAGGTCCCCTGCGGTGCGCGGACTGGAAGATGGACCTGGAAGCGTTCGAGAAGGCCGTCGTCGAACAGGAGATCCATTTGGCCCTGTTCTGCTCCCCGCACAACCCGGTGGGCAGGGTGTGGACGATGGAGGAACTGCAGGCCTTCGCGGACGTCTGCCGGCGCCACAGCGTCTTTGTCATTTCCGACGAGGTCCACTGCGACATCGTGCGGGAGGGGATCCGGCACATCCCGATGGGCAGCGTTCCCGGCATGGAGGAGCGGAGCGCGACGCTGATGAGCCCGAACAAGAGCTTCAACGTGGCCGGCCTGATGACGGCCAGCGTGCTGATCCCGAACCGGGAGGTGATGGCAGCATTCCGGAAAAAGCTGTCCGCCTGGGCTATGACCCTGGACACGGTCTTCGGAACGCTTGCCGTGGAAGAACTGTATTCGGACCCCGCCTGCGAAGAATGGCTGGACCAGGTGAACGCGTATCTGAGCGCCAATCTGGCATATGCCGCGGACTATATCGATAACAGTATTCCCGGCATCAGCACTTACGTTCCGCAGGGTACGTATCTGCTCTGGCTGGACTTTTCGCAGACGCCGCTGCGCGGCGGCGAGCTGTGCGAATACCTCGTAAAGCGCTGCGGACTGGATCTCTGTGACGGCCGCGAGTTCGATCCGTCCCGGGACGACCATATGCGTCTGAACTGCGCCTGCACCAGAGCTACGCTGGAAGAAGCGCTGCGCAGGCTGAAGAAGGGGATGGATGCTTTATGAGTCTGAACGTTCTTACCAACGATATTACGACAGTCGAAGCGGACGCGGTCGTCAATTCGTCGAATCCGTGGATGATAGGTTTTTCCGGCGTAGACGAGATCCTGCACCGGCTGGGGGGCGAGGCGTTCGAGGCGGAATGCCGGGAAAAAGCCGGGAAATTGCTCCCCGGAGAAGCTGTGTACACGAACGCATACAACATTCCGGCAAAGTACGTGATCCACACGCATATCCCCGCGTTCGAGGGAGGACAGTTCGGCGAAGCGGCCATCCTGCGCAGCTGTTACCGCAGCTGTCTGGAACTGGCGGACGAACTGGGCTGCAAGTCTGTCGCGTTCCCGCTGATCGCCGCGGGCAGCATGGGCTTTCCCATCCCGAAAGCGCTGGAGATCGCGGTCGTGACCATCAGCGAATACCTGCAGTGCTACGGGGACATGAGCGTTTTCCTCGTCCTTTACGGCGCAGCGGCAGAACAGATCGAGAAGTCCATGTTCGGAGGCCTCGACGCGTACGTCGCGGCGCTTTTCAAACCGGCGAAGCCGGAGGAAACGCCGTCGCTGGAGGACCTGCTCGCAAAGCAGAGCGAGAGTTTCGTGGAGATCCTCTACCGCTATATGGACGAACGGGGGATCCAAAAGAATTCCCAGCTCTATAAAGCTGCCTGCGTCAGCAAACAGGCGTTCAGCAAGCTGATCAGCGGGGGCGTTACAAGGCCGTCGATGGAAACGGTCGTCGGTCTCGCGTTCGCGCTGCGGCTGACCTACGAGGAAGCGGTGCCGTTCTTCAACGCTGCCGGCATCGCGCTCAGCAATGCCAGCAAATACGACATCATCGTCACGTATTTTCTGAAGAACCGCAAGTATGACATCTGGGAGTTCAACGAACAGATATTGAAATATGGATTCAAAAAACTGATCGGAGCGGAGGAATAAAGATGACAAGAATATTGATCGTGATCGATATGCAGAACGATTTTATCGACGGGTCCCTGGGGACGAAAGAGGCGCAGGCCATCGTTCCTGCCGTGAAGGAAAAGATCCGTTCCTATCCGAAGGAGGACGTCCTGGCGACGATGGACACCCACTTCCCGGACTATATGGAAACGCAGGAGGGGAAGAATCTTCCCGTAATGCATTGCGTCAAGGGAACGGACGGCTGGCAGATCCGTCCGGAACTGGCAGAGCTGATCCTTCCGGAAAACATCTACGAAAAACCCACGTTCGGATGCATGGACCTGGCGAGGGATCTGCAGGGGTATTGCGAAGAGGGAAAGGACGTCGAACTGGAACTGGTGGGTCTGTGCACGGATATCTGCGTCGTTTCGAACGCGCTGCTGCTGAAGGCGGCCATGCCGGAAGCCCGGATCTCCGTGGATGCGTCCTGCTGCGCCGGGGTCACGCCGGAGAAGCACCTGGCAGCCCTGGAAACGATGCGCTCCTGCCAGATCCATGTGCGGGAATAGACCTCGCCGGCAATCGTCCACCGCCGGTTGACGTTTTCGCGCGCGCCATATCGTATGATGATACCGCAGGCTGGTCCTGCGGTATTTTATCGGTACGTACGAATGGAGGGATAACTATGTTAGGAGCGATCATCGGAGATATTTGCGGTTCTGTTTACGAATTCCACAACCAGAAAGATCGGAGCAGGCTGGAACTGTTCAAAAAAGGGTGCTTCCCGACGGACGATTCCGTGATGACGGTTGCGGTCGCCCGCGCGCTGATGGATTCCTGGGGCGACAGCGACAGCGTGATCAGGCAGACGCTCGTGGACGCGATGCATTATTACGGACACCTGTTCCCGCGGGCCGGTTACGGCGGCAGGTTTTTCTACTGGCTCGCGAACAGCGACAGGCGCCCGTACAACAGCTGGGGCAACGGGTCCGGGATGCGGGTCTCTCCGGCGGGGTGGATGTACGACACGCTGGAGGAGACGCTGCACGCGGCGAAACTGACCGCCGAGGTGACCCACAACCACCCGGAGGGGATCAAGGGGGCGCAGGCCATCGCAGCCGCGATGTTCCTGGCGAGAAAAGGAAAGTCGAAAGAGGAGATCCGGCAGTTCGTGGAAGCGAATTTCTACGCGCTGGACTTTACGCTGGACGAGATCCGCCCGCACTACGGCTTCGACGAGAGCTGTCAGGGATCCTGCCCGCAGGCGATCGAGGCGTTCCTGGAAGGGGACTCTTTCGAGGACGTCATCCGGAAAGCCATCTCCATCGGCGGCGATTCCGATACGATCGCCGCGATGGCAGGCGCGATCGCGGAAACGTATTACGGGATCCCGGAAGAACTGAAGCGCAAAGCCTGCGAGGTCCTGCAGGACACGAGGTTCCGTCATACGATGTACCACAACAGCGCGCTGCTGGAGGCGGTCCGGGACTTTAACGGGTGGCTGGACGCGCATGGGAAGAAGTTTCTTGCAGAATAAAGCCGGCGGTCTCATAATGAATGTAAGGGAACGTCTTCCCGGTGGGAGTTATGAGATTGTTTATCGCCATACAACTGAACGATGAAGTCAGGGAAAGCGTCCGGGAAACGCAGGACGCGTTCCGTAGGCAGGGCGTCCGGGGCAATTATACGCCCGCGGAGAACCTGCACCTGACTCTGGCATTCATCGGAGAATACGGTGACCCGGACAGCGTCCTGGACGCGATGGAGACTGTCCGGTTTTCTCCGTTTTCTCTCACAATGGAAAAGACCGGCTGTTTCGGCGACCTGTGGTGGATGGGTTTTGCGGACAGCAAGCCTTTGGATAACCTGGTAAGGAACCTGCGTCGCGCTTTGGCGGACGCCGGGATCCCGTTCGATAAAAAGAAATTCAAAGCGCACTGCACGATCCTGCGCAGAGCCGCATACGCGAAAAGCGGCAGTTTGCCGCGCATCGACGCCGCGCCGGTCAGCATGCAGGCGGACCGTATCTCCCTGATGCAGTCGACGAGAGGCCGGCATGGCATGATCTATACGGAGCTGGGGTCTGTCGAAGCGCAGATGGATTGAGGAGGATATCCATGGCAAGCGGAAGCGAAAGATTGGAAGGGAAAAAGGTCTCGGAAAACGTCTACCTCTGCCCGGACGGCATATACCGCTGGGTCTACGAGTTTCCGATGGTGAAAAACCCTACGATTCTAATCACTGTCTGGAAGGTGCTGCTCGCATCCTGCGCGATCTGCCTCGTGTTGTTGGGCG
>JAEEGH010016411.1_pt1 | contig 15931 bp, 11 predicted proteins | sample 9134181 | NCBI WGS metagenome assembly JAEEGH01 (sample SAMN16246544, study PRJNA631951) | gut metagenome | biome: gut microbiome; feature: rumen; material: DP-attached | host: Bos | place: Iran: Karaj | collected 2018-10
TCTATGGTACAGCTACCGTCGTCGATTATCTGATGCAAAGCAATACCGCAGAGGGAAAAACGTTGGCAGTTCAGCAAGTACCCTTCCTGCTGGATTGTCAGAATGAGGATGGCGGATGGGGCGGCAATAAAGGTGTGCGTTCCAAGGTTACCTATACCAGTCGGGTGCTAGCTGCCTTGGCTCACTTCCAGCCTCACCCCCAACCCCTCTCCGACTGGAGAGGGGAGTTATGCGAAGCCCGAAAGCGCGGTTGGGATTACCTCTATCGGCGCTATCAGGCTGGCACCCTCTATGAGAACGAACCTGTCGGGTTGTACTTCTCCCGACTGTGGTATTCTGAAGAATTATATAATGTGACATTCCTGCTTCATGCCCTCAAATGTGAACTCAATGAAGAAAAATAGAATAACACTCCTTACCGCTGCGCTGGTCGTATTCTACCTGCTGGTACTGATAGGCTGGCATCTCTACGACCCGACCACCCACTTCACCGAAGCGGTGCCTGGGGCCGACCATCGTCCTGAAGGGCACGCCAGGAAGGCTGATGACGTGCTGATTGGCGAGTTCTTTATGAAAGAAGAAGGAACTGTTCCCCCGAACGAGTTGAAGGGCGAGTGGCCCTGTTTCCGTGGTGCTAATCATGACAACAAGTTAGTACTTTCAAGTAGTCCGTCGCTCATCAAAGATGACTTCAAGGATTTATGGACGGTAACGACTGGTGAGGGTCATGCTTCACCCGTTATCTCTGAAGGTAAGGTCTATGTGTTGGACTACGACGAGCAGTTGAGTTCCGACGTTCTGCGATGCTTCGACCTGCCGACAGGAAAGCCCTTGTGGAAACGCTGGTATCGTGTACCGATGAAGCGCAATCACGGTTTTTCGCGTACCATCCCAGCCATCTGGCATGACCTCGTGGTCACCATCGGTCCTGAGGGACATGTGATGTGCTGCAACAAGCATACGGGCGACCTGAAGTGGACGATTGATATGAAGAAACGCTTCGGTACTGAGATTCCTTTCTGGTACACAGGCCAATGTCCGCTTATCGACAACGATGCGTTGGTTTTGGCACCGGCAGGCAAAGATACGCTGATGCTCGGTGTAGATGTGCAGTCGGGCAAGACGCTCTGGGGAACCCCCAACAGCACAGGTTTTAAGATGTCGCACTCCTCCGTGATGCCCATGACCTTTGCCGGAACCCCCACCTATGTTTATGTGGGTGTGGGAGGCGTTTGTGGTGTCAGCGCACAGTCGGGGCAACAGGGTAAACTGCTGTGGAGCGCCACCAAGTGGCAACCCTCTGTCGTGGCTCCTTCGCCCTTGCAGATTTCGCCTACTCAGGTGTTTCTTGTGGCGGGCTACGGTGCTGGTGGAGCCCTATTGCAGGTGACGCAGGCTGGCAGCACGTGGAAGGCTGAGATTACAGATGCCTATAAAGCAGCTGAAGGTATGTCGAGCGAGCAGCAGACCCCCATCACTTACGGCGGCAGACTCATCACCATCCTGCCCAAGGACGGTGGTGGCATGCGCGAACGGCTTGCCATGTATATGCCCAACAACATCCATACCCCCATCTGGACTTCCTCTGCCGATGAACGTTTCGGGCTGGGACCCTACATGATGGTGGGCGACATGCTCTTTGCGCTGAAGGAGGACGGTGAGCTGTTTGCTTACCAAGTCGGTGCCCTGTCCATGACGTTGCTCAAACGGCAGCGCGTGATGGAGGAAGGCATTGATGCTTGGGGGCCGATGGCCTACGCCGACGGCTACCTGATGGTGAGAGATTCCAAAACGATTAAGTGCCTGAAAATATTTGAATAGTATATGGATAGAAGAAAGTTCTTGAAGGTATCGGGGTCATTGGCCGTCGGAGGTGCCATCCTCTCGGTGGTGGGTGGTGGCTTATGGAAGCTGTTCACCAAGCCTGGTGACTTGTTTTATGGTACGAAGCGGGCCAAGGGACTCACGTTGATGGAGGAAGATGAAGAACCCCTCGTGTCACCTTATCGGCGCACCTTTGGCTTTGAGGCGCCCGATGAAATCACAGCACTCGACGTGGAGGGAGGCAGCATCTTTCTTGCCACACCCAATCAGGTGTATATCTACGGCCTGAGCGGTGAGCTGCAGTATAATTTCAGCATCCCTTCGGGCCTGCGCGATTTGGCAGTCTACGAGGGTAAAGTCTATGCCCTGTTCCCTGCCGCCATTGAGGTGTACGACCGTCATGGAGAGTTAGAGCGCCGTTGGGATGCTTGTAGTGATGATGCCGACTACTGCTCTATGGCGGTGTGCCCGGAGGGAGTATTTGTGACCGATGCCTCCAACAAGCACATCTGCAAGTATCATGCCGACGGCACTTTCGCCTGCTTCATCAATAGTCCCAAAGGATTTGTCGTGCCAAGCTACAGTTTCGGCATTACGGCAGTGGACGGTAAAATATTCTGTTCCAATCCCGGACGGCATCAGGTGGAGCAATACACCGCCGATGGCACCTTTGTGGCCTCTTTCGGTAAGTCAGGTGCTGGCAAGGGGGCTTTCAGCGGCTGTTGTAATCCTGTGGTCGTCACACCAGCCAATAACGGGGAATTGCTTACCTCCGAGAAAGGCATACCCCGCGTGAGCTGCTATTCGCAGGAGGGAGCGTTCCGTAGTGTGCTGTTAGATGCCAAAGCCCTGGGCGGTGGGCATGAGGCCTACCGCATCCGTGTGATGAAGGACAAGCTGATTGTGGCTGGAGGCGACAAGGTGTCGGTGTTCCAATATAATAAACAACAAAGTCAACTGACCGAGTGCGGGCAATGCGACCAGGACTGCCCGTTGAAAGTAAAAGGGTAAAAAAAGTGGAAAAGGTGAAAAGAGACAAGAAATTGACCAGTCCTATGGACCGCAGGGATTTCCTGCATAAGTGCGGCACCCTGCTCGTTGCTGGCGTTGGTGTGGCGACTGGCGGCGTGCTTGCCACCCGAGCCAAAGGCACGGAGAGTGATACCTTCTGGCAGATTGACCCGTATGCCTGTACCCAATGCGGACGGTGCGAGACCGAGTGTGTGTTACCTGTATCGGCGGTAAAGTGCTTCCATGCCAACCGTGTGTGTGGCTATTGCGACCTCTGTGGTGGCTACTACCGTCCCAGTGTGAAGGACCTGAACACAGCTGCCGAGAACCAGCTTTGTCCTACGGGAGCCATCACGCGGGAGTTCGTGGAGGAGCCTTACTTTGAATATACCATCGACGAGAACCTCTGTACGGGCTGCGGCAAGTGCGTGAAGGGTTGTACCTCCTTCGGTAACGGCTCGTTGTTCCTACAGATACAGCAAGACCTCTGCCAGAACTGCAACGAGTGTAAAATTTCGCGGGTGTGCCCCTCGAATGCCATCAAGCGAGTGTCATACGAAGAAGCCTATCTTTTGAAAGACCATGCGTAGATTATTTTTATTTGCTATAGCGTCATTAGCCAGCCTGTGGGCGATGTGTGAGGCCCGGTTCCCGAAACCAGACTTCACCTCTGGCTACCAATACCCGGACATTGAGCATGGTGTGCCATTGGAATGGTTGTGGAATGTGGTAGACATTGTGCTGCTTATTGCCCTGATGGGTGTTGTCGTATGGGCAGCCTACAAGCGCAGGAGCCGTAGCGTCATCCTGGGCGTGTCGGTGGTATCGGTGGCTTATTTCGGCTTCTTCCGCAGCGGCTGTGTGTGTAGTGTAGGCAGCATTCAGAATGTGGTGCTGGCCCTGACCGATTCTTCCTATCATCTTCCCTGGTATGTGCTCTGTCTGTTCATCATTCCGCTATTGGCAGCCGTGCTGTTCGGAAGAGTCTTTTGTGCAGGCGTATGCCCCTTGGGAGCCCTTCAGGAACTGGTGAATGTGAAGAACTTCCGCTTGACGAGGGCTGTGTCTGCCGCCCTGTCTGTCATTCCGTGGATCTATCTGGCCTTTGCCATCCTCTATGCAGCCACCCGCAGCCAGTTCCTCATCTGCCGTTTCGACCCCTTTGTGGGTATATTCCGCTTAGGCGGCGACCTCGGCATGATTATCTTTGGTGTGTCGCTGCTCCTGCTCTCGGTGTTCGTAGGACGTCCCTTCTGTCAGTTCCTTTGCCCTTACGGTGCCCTGCTTTCTGTGTTCAGTTCCTTCTCATGGAAGAAATTGTCCATCACCTCCAAGACTTGCATCAATTGTGCCCTGTGCATCAAGTCCTGTCCTGTGGATGCCATTCATTCCCCGCAGACCAGCAAGACTAAAGAGTCGAGGTCGGCAGGTGTCAAGCGCGTCATTATCTTTGCTGTTCTGTTACCAGTCTTCACGTTGTGTGGAGCCTTGCTTGTTGGCGGACAGAGTGATGCACTTAGCAGCGCACACAAGAGCGTGTATCTCTATCATTTAATCCAAGAACAACAGGCTAACCCCGAATTAGAGATGCCGTTGGAGGTGGAGACCTTCCACGCCTTGGGAGGTGACATCGAAGCTTTGCAGGCGGAGGTCACCGAGGTGCAGCAACAATACGCTATCTATGCCCATCTTGCTGGTGCCTTGATTGGCTTTGTGATAGGCCTCAAACTGCTCCGGCTCTCTGTGAAACGGTCACGAAAGACCTACGAGATAGATACTGCCCGATGCACAATGTGCGGCAGGTGCTTTAGTTATTGTCCACAGAACATTGGACAATTAGACAAATGAACTATTGGACAATTGCGCTGCGCAGCTAAATGGTGAAATAGTAAAATGGTGAAATAGTAAAATAAGAAGATGAGAAAGCTTTATAGAAACATAGCCATCGTCACCAGCATCTTTATGTTGGTCATGGTAGCGATGATGGGTGTCAGTTACTATCAGATGCAGCAGGTGTCGCCTCTACAGTCGGAGGTGATGCAGACGCTGAAGGAGTTGAACGAGGCAAATGGTGACAATGAAGCCTTGCAGCAGCAGGTGCGCCAGCTCGATCTCCTTTCCCGTAAGGCGTATTTCGTGAAAGAAGGTCAAGTGAAGACAGGACTTTATATCCTCCTTGCGATGGCCGGCGTGCTCGTCGTGAGCCTTAACTTGTATTACCGAGGAACGAAGACGCTTCCCGACAAGGAGCTGGACCCCGTCGATGAATGGATGAACAAGAGCCGTTCGCGTAAATATATCACGTGGGGCTCGGTGGGCGCTGCCGCAGTAGTGTTGGCATTGGTGGCTTTGCAGCATGTGAACGTCGGTAACCTGCTGAAAAAGAATCCTGTTGAGTCTGTTGCTGTGTCACAGCAATCAACAGAACAAAGCGCAACAGGAGACTCCCTCCTTATCGCTGTTGCTGATACGCTCAAGACGGATTCCACCGCGCTGATGGCTGCTGCCGATTCGGTGGAAGCCAAGGAGGAAGTTGACAGTCTGCCTATCCCCAAGATAACATCGAATGCCTTCCGTGGCAATAACTCATTAGGCATCTCGTCGGCCCGTGGTATTCCCACCACTTGGGACCTGAAGAGCAAGAAAAACGTCCTTTGGCAGTCGAAGATTCCGAAGCATGGCTACAACTCGCCTGTCATCAACGGCCGCAACGTCTTCCTGACGGGTGCCGACCAACAGGCGCGCGAACTCTACTGCTTTGATGTCTATACGGGTGAACTGAAGTGGAAGGTGGTGGCCGACAAGATTCCCGGTTCGCCATCAGCCATGCCGAAGGTGAATGCTGACACAGGTCTTGCTGCCAGTACGGTGGCAACGAACGGTCGTCAGGTGTGTGCCATCTTTGCCACGGGCGACGTCATCTGTGCCGATATGGAAGGCAAACGCCTGTGGGGGAAGAATATTGGTCTGCCCGACAACCATTATGGCTATGCGTCGTCGTTGCTGATGTTCGGTAATGAACTGATTATCCAGTATCAGAACAACTCCGGTGCCAAGATTTTAGCGTTGAGCACGGCGAATGGCAATCAGATTTGGAGTAAGTCGGGAAATGACAAGATAGCATGGAGTTCACCGATCATTGCCTCGTTAGGCGGCAAGTCTGCGTTGGTCGTGATGGGTAATCCTGCCATTGCCGCCTACAATCCCAATAACGGGGCTGAGCTGTGGCGAGTAGAATGCCTGAGCGGTGAGGTGGGTTCCAGTCCTGCTGCTGCCGATGGCGTAGTCTATGGCGCCAGCGAGTACTCCAAGTGCATCGCCATCGACGGTGCCACAGGCGAGACACTGTGGGAGGCTTCGGACTATCTGCCCGAGTGCTCCAGCCTGTGTGCCACCAAGAGTCTCGTGTTCTGTGCCACGAGCTACGGCATGGTGTGTGCCTACGACGCCAAGACTGGTGCGGTGGTAAAGGAACACGACCTGACCACGCCGTTCTATTCATCGCCCGTCGTGGCTGACGGTAAGGTATATCTGTTCAGCAACACCGGCAAGGTGTATATCTTCTCGTCGAGCAATTTCAATCTCATCAAATCGTTCGATACAGGAGAAAAGACCTTTGCCACGCCAGCCTTCACGGATGGTATGATGATTGTAAGGTCGGACAACTCACTTTATTGTGTAAAGAAGGATGAAAACTGAAGAAATAAAGCAGCGCACCTACGCCCTCATTGAAAGGACGGGCACTACGCGAGACAAGGTCATCCCGCTACTGCAGGCCATTCAACAGGAGTTCAACTATCTCCCTGCCGATGCGTTGGACTGTGTGTATGAGCGCACCGACATTGACCGTGCCCAGCTGTTGAGTGTGGCCACCTTCTACTCGCAGTTCCGCATGGCACCCTACGGACAACACGTCATCAAGGTATGCATCGGTACGGCGTGCCACGTCAAGGGTGCCAGCCGCGTGTATGATGCGTTTGTGCGGGAACTGAAGCTGCCAGAGGGGACTATCACGACTGCCGACGGTAAGTATTCCATAGAGAAAGTGGCTTGTCTGGGCTGTTGTGCCTTAGCTCCTGTGGTGCAGATAGATGACAAAATCTTCGGACATGTGCAGCCAGGTAAGGTGCGCGAGGTGATCGATGAGTTTGAATCGATGATTGCTGCAACGAAATCGCAGCATACAGAAAAAGAGGTGGAGATACAGGGCGAGGTACGTCTGGGCATGGAGAACTGTTGTCAGGCCAGTGGTACGGCTGAGGTCTATACCGCTGTGACAGAGGCCAGTCGTGAACTGGGCATCCATGTGCGTCTGAAGCCTATCTCCTGTGTGGGAGCCTGCAACCAGGTGCCGCTCATCGATGTGGTGACACATGAGGGTAAGATGTTCCGTTATCCGAACATCAAGCCAGAAGAGGTGAAGGAGATCCTGCTGCATCATTTCAAGCCTGCCAGTAAACTGAAGCGATTGCGCAATGCCGTCCTCAACCAGATTGACACGTTCCACACGGATCAGACCTGGAACAACAGCCTATGGATTCCCGAGGAGGTGAGAACACAGAAAGTGAATACGTTCCTCGAAGGACAATACCGCATCTCCACCGAGGGCTACGGCCATCTCAATCCCTTGGACATTGACGAATACATTTCCTTGGGTGGCTTTGAGGCGTTGAAGAAGGCACTCACCACGGTGCCGAGGAAAGACATCATCGACGAAGTGCTGAAAAGCGGACTTCGTGGACGTGGTGGCGGTGGATTCCCTACTGGCAGGAAATGGCAGTTGGTGGCTGATGCCGTCTCCGATGCAGGGAAGTATGTGATTTGTAACGGTGACGAGGGCGACCCGGGTGCCTTCATGGACCGCATTCTCTTGGAGTCTTATCCGCTCCGTGTGATTGAAGGTCTTACGATTGCAGCATGGGCAGTAGGTGCCAAGGAAGGCATTTTCTATATCCGTGCGGAATATCCCCAGGCTGTCATCCGTGTGCGTAAGGCACTCGACCTGTGCCACCAGCGCGGACTGTTGGACGAACGTATCATGGATACCGACTTCTCGTTTGATATCCGGGTGTTTGAGGGTGCCGGTGCGTTTGTGTGTGGTGAGGAGACCGCTCTTATTGCTTCGATAGAGGGCAAGCGTGGCTTCCCCCATCTGCGTCCTCCTTATCCTGCGCAGTCGGGCTTGTTCGGGAAGCCTACACTCATTAATAATGTGGAGACGCTCAGTCAGATTCCCTACATCATCCGTCATGGTGCTGAAGAATATACCAAAGTTGGCACCAAGGGCAGTCCCGGCACAAAGGTGTTCGCGCTGGCTGGTCGGGTGAACCACGGCGGACTGATTGAGGTGCCGATGGGCACCACGCTGCGCGACATCGTTGAGAAGATTGGTGGCGGTGTGGAAAGCAAGACAATCGGTGCTAAAGAAGAAATGAAAGCTGAGGCGCTGAAAGCCGTGCAGACGGGCGGCCCTTCCGGCGGCTGCATTCCCGCAGAGCTCTGCGATGCGGAGGTGGATTTCGATGGCCTCAACAAGATGGGGGCCATCATGGGTTCTGGCGGTCTGGTAGTATTAGGCGAGTCGAGCTGTATGGTGGATGTGGCGCGCTACTTCCTTCAGTTCACAGCCCAGGAGTCGTGTGGCAAATGCACGTTCTGCCGCATTGGTACCCGACGGATGTTAGACATCCTCGACAGGCTGACGACAGGCCAAGGCACGATGGAAGATATCGACCGTCTGGAGCAGTTGGCCAAGAGCATCAAGGTGTCGGCACTCTGTGGCTTAGGCAAGACGGCTCCCAATCCCGTGCTCTCCACGTTGCGTTATTTCCGAAAGGAATATGAGGAGCACGTGCAGGGCATCTGTCGGGCGGGTGTATGCAAACAGATGGTGAAACTGACGATTACCGATGACTGCGTGGGCTGCACCAAGTGTGCGCGCAACTGTCCGTCAGAGGCAATCGAATATACACCTTACGAGCAGCACCATATCGATGTGGAGCGTTGCACGCAATGTGGGCTCTGTATGGAGGTTTGTGATTATCATGCAATCATAAAAGTGAAGAGCAATGAAGATTAAAGTTAATGGCAGCGAGGTAGAGGTGACGGGTCAGCGTGTGCTGATTGAGGAACTGCGTGAGCGCGGCTTTCAAATTCCGTCGCTGTGCTACTCCTCCCCCGTCGGGGGAGGCCGGGAGGGGGCCCATCAAGCATCGTGCATGGTGTGTATGGTGAAGGATGTGAGGAGCGGACAGATGATTCCCAGTTGCAGCACTTTTCCACGCGAGGGTATGGAGATAGATACCGAATCCGAGGAAGTCGTTGAACTGCGGAGAATGGGCATCGAACTCCTGCTGAGTGATCACGGTGGCCGCTGTGGTGTGTGTGAGGGCAAGGAGAAATGCAAGCTGAGAGAATTGTCTGTGCAGATGAAGGCAAAGTGGACGCGCTTCGGTCCTATAGCCCCCGTTGGGGAGAAAGAGCAGATACACGTTTGCGGTCGGCTGTTTTTCGAACCAGCCAAGTGCATCCGTTGCGGTCTGTGTGTGTACAACTCTCAGAATGGTTTCACGTTTATGTATCGGGGATATGACATGAAAGTGGTCATCCCTGAAGAGAATAAAAAGAATGTAGATGAAAAGATGGCTGACTTATGTCCCACTGGTGCTCTGTTTGTGCGCGAGTTGCGCCGTGACGAGTGATTATGTTGAGGACGGCCTGAGTAGAGACTGGACCATCTTTCGTGGATCTCCGTCGTTGTGTGGCTATGCAGAATGTGACATTCCTGCATCGCCCAAACTGCTGTGGAGTAGAACGGTACAATCGCGAACGGTGGCTGCACCCATCGTGTATGACGGAAAGGTCTATACCCTCGACCGCAAGGGACGCCTACGCCGGTTCTCACCAGAGGGCGACTCCGTGCTGGTGCATGATTTCCAGACAGCCATCGAGGCTTCGTTTGTCGTGGATGATTCCATCTTGTATGTGGGCAGGATTGATGGCTATGTCAATGCTTTTTCCATTGCTCGGCAGCAAGTTGTATGGAACTTTGAGACATTGGGACAGATTTCGGGTTCGCCCAACCTCGTCGGCTCCCAGTTGCTCGTCGGTAGCTACGACGGCAGTATGTACACGCTCGACAAGAATACGGGTCGCAAGAAAGGACAGTTTGAGACGGGCTACTACATCAACGGCACGGCAGCTGTCTGGAAGAACTATATCATGTTTGGCGGCTGCGACGCTTGGGTGCGGGTGGTCGATGTGGTTACGGGCACGCAGACGGACTCGCTGGAACTCGACAGTTACGTGCCAGCCTCGCCTGCCATCCTCGACGGGGTGGCCTGCGCCTGTGACTACAACGGAAACGTGTACGAGATGACGCTTGACAACGGAAAGATTGCGAGCCATCGAAAACTATTGGCGTCATCAGAAGATAATGAAGGACAGGATGGCGGCGTGGTGTCGATGCCGACGCTTACCCGCACCGATGTATATATCCTGTCGGGCGACCGCTACATCAGTTGCATCAATCGGGAATCGGGTCAGGTGCGCTGGCGGAAAATGCTGCGTGGCATGACGGGCGATTGTTCGCCGTTAGTGGCGCAGGAGAAAGTGCTCATCTGCACCAAGGACGGACATGTATCGATACTTGATAGTAAGGACGGCACCGAACTGTGGCACTACGAGGCGGGGGAACAGATTATCGCCTCGCCAGCCATCATCGGTGACCGCTTCTATATATTAACCAGTAGAGGAACATTGCTATGCTTTGCTTAGAGAATATCACGAAACGATTTGCTGACGGACAACGGGCGCTGACCGTGCTCGATGGTCTCTCGCTGCAGGTGAAGGAAGGGGAATTCATCGCCATCACCGGGGAATCGGGAGCGGGGAAGACGACGCTGCTGAATATCCTCGGGACGTTGGTGACGCCCGACGAGGGACGATACCTGATACGCGGTAAAGAAGCCTCCCCTAACCCCTCCGATAGAGGGGGATTGACAGAAAGAATCTGCCAGCTACGCAACAAGGAGATAGGTTTCGTCTATCAGGACCATCGCCTGCTGCCGCAGTTCACGGTGCTTCAAAACATCCTGCTGCCGACGCTCGCTACGAAATCGACATCGACGGAAGAGGAAGAGCAGCGGGCGATGGAATTGCTGGAGTTCATGGGCATCGCTGCGCTGAAAGACAGTCCCGTAACGCAACTCTCGGGCGGTGAACAGACACGTGTAGCCATTTGTCGGGCACTCATCAACCAGCCCGCCATTCTGCTGGCCGACGAACCGACGGGACAGTTGGATGCCGCCAATGCGCAGACCATTGCCGCACTCTTCCAACGGGTGAATGCCCAGTTGCATACCACCATCATCATGGCCACCCACTCCGCTGAGATGGCCAAGGTGGCGAAGACAATTTTCCATCTGGCCGACGGAAAATTGCAATTGACAATTGATAATTGATAATTAAAACCGCATGACATTCACACCGCTCATAGCCCAAAGCCGGAAGCACTACCAACGGTTTTACCGGTTGGTCAGTTTTGCTGTCATCTTGATGACGGCGGTGCTGACGGGTAGCCTGTTGTTGGGCGACTCGGTGCGCGGAACGTTGGTGCAGCGAGTGAGTGAACGATTGGGCGACACCGAGACCATCATCACCAGCGGCACGGGGTTCATGAGCGACAAGCTGATGCAGCAGACTTTGCTGAAGGATGCGCGGGGTTATCTGCTGATGGATGGCTTCGTGTCGATAGATAACAAACTGCTGCCTGTCTATGTGTGGGGTACAGATGCTGATTCGCTGTCAACAGGCGAGGTGATCATCAACGAGCCGCTTCGTGCCAAGTTGGGTGGTCAGGAGGATATTGTTCTGCATCTTCCCTCCCACAACTTGGTTCCCTCGGGGAGCCTTTTCGTCACCAAGAGCTATGCCACGCAGATGCGCGTTCACGTGGCTGGTGTGAAGAGCGTGGAAGAAGGCGGCAACCTGCTGCTGAAGAATGAGCAGACCCTGCCGCTGAATGTATTCGTCAACCGACAAGAGTTAGCGGAGAAGATGGAGTTAGAGGGCAAAATCAACCTCGTGCTCTCCGAGGACATTATCAACGAAGAACAATTGAACGACTGCTGGATGCCCGAACTGTCGGGCATCCACGTGACAGACTCGGCGCTCACCAGCGACGGCATCTTCATCCCCAACGAAATCGTGGAAAAATGCAAAGGCGGGTTATATTTCACCTATCTTGTCAACGATCTTGTCAATGGCCGCGACACCATCCCCTATTCCTTCGTGACGGCGGTCAGCGAATGGCAAGGCGAGCCGCTCAACGGCCAGGATATGATTCTGTCTGATTACGCCGCCAAGCGTCTGCATGTCTCGGAGGGCGACTCTGTTGATATGAGCTATTTCATCGCTAAGGATCTGAAGAACCTTGAGACGCATGGGCAGAAGTTTAGGGTGAAGCGTATTGTGCCGCTCTCTGATTTCATGCGCGACAGCTTGCTGATAGCAGAGTTTCCCGGATTGAGCCATGTGAAGAAATGTACCGACTGGGACAGCGACCTGCCTATCAACATGGAGCGCGTGACGAAGGAGGACGAGGATTTCTGGTATGCCTATCGACAGACCCCCAAGGCCATTGTCAGCTACGAGTCGGTAAGCGCTGATTGGAGCAATGCTTTCGGCAGTGCTACAGCCATGCGTTTCACATCGCGACCTGAAATCAGTTTGAATCCTAAGGATGCTGGGATGCAGGTGATTCATCCTCGTGCCCAAGGTTTGCAGGGGGCAATGGGCGGTGTGGACTTTGCGAGTCTGTTCCTTTCCTTAGGATTCTTCATCATCCTTTCTGCTATTTTGTTGATGAAGAATACTTTGGTGGAGATGTTTACCCAACGCCGTGGCGAGATTGCCCTCTATCGGCAGATGGGCTTCGCCGACGCGACGATATTCAGAAGCCTTTACCGCGAAGCCTTCACCACGATGCTTTGCGCCTCACCCCTTGGCGTCCTCGCGGGTCTGCTCTATTCGGGCCTGACGCTCTGGCTGCTCGGCAACGTCTGGAGCGGAGCCACGCACACCGAGGGATTCGCCCTGCTTATCCAGCCGCTGACGGTCATCGTCGGCTGGCTCGTCGCCCTCCTTATTTGCGCCGCAGTCTTGTGGTGGGTCATAAGGACGATGCTCAGACAGAAACAGGATGAGCACATCGAAGCAACGCAGAAACGTAATTGGAACGGCTGTCTGTTCATCAGCCTGCTCATTCTGACGGTGACCTTGATTGCCGTGAACTTCATCTTCCTCCACAACATGTTGCTGTTCATTGTATGCGGTCTGCTTTGGATCCTCACCTGGGGAATCTTCCTCCGTCTTTACATCTTGCGCCGCCAATCAGGGGAAATGAACCGCACGCAAATGATATGGCAGTCCGTCCGTGCCTCATTGAAGCAGCATCTCTTGGCTTACTGGGCGCTCGCGTTGGGTGTCTTTACTGTGTTTGCCGTAGGACTGAACCGACCGGATTTCAGTCAGGCAACAGAGGCGACGGGCGGCTACCAATACTATGTGGACAGCCGCGTGCCCATACAGTACGACCTGAATAATCCGGCTGTCCGCCAAAAGCTATCGTTGGAATCATTGCCCGACAGCACAGAGTTCCTCGGTTTCTTGCGTCACACGCAGGACGAGGCCAGTTGCTTGAATCTTAATATGGTCAGCACGCCCACCGTCTTAGCCCCCCTCTTGTCCCCCCTTGGGGGGAAGATTGATAGTATAATCCCCTCCCCCAGGGGGGAAAGGCAACGGGTAGGCGAGCATGGCTCGGGAATGGACGGGAGGGGGCTTCTCCTCATCGACGAAGAATCGCTCATCTGGAGCCTGAAGAAATCGGTGGGCGATACGCTCTACTATCAGAACGACCGCGGCGAGACGGTTCCTGTGGTCATCGCCGGCACGTATCCTACGGGCATTTTCCACGGCAACGCCATCATGTCTGCCGACGACTTCCGCCGTCTGTGGCCGAAGGAGTCCGGCATCGAGGTGCTACTGATGAAGTCCTCACGTCCCGACGAGGCCGCCGAGATGATCTCCACCGCCATGAACGAATACGGCCTCAACATCCAGACCGTCGGGGAGCGCATCCGAATGTTCTTCGAGGTCACCGAGACCTATCTGCTCATCTTCCTGACCTTAGGCGGACTGGGCCTGCTCTTAGGCATCTTCAGCCTGATGATTATCGTGCGCAAGAACCTCACGGCGCAGACCGCCACCATCCGGCAATACCGTGCAATGGGCTTTGGGGACTCTCTGATACAAAACATTCTCCTTCGCGAGAACCTTCTCGTGCCGCTCTACGCCGTTACCATTGGCGCCACTGGCTCCGTCATCAGCATCAGCGCCAACATCGGCGGTGCCGGTTTCACTACGCTCCTCTTCGCAGCCTTCGCCCTCGGTGTCCTCGCCGCAGCTCTCGTCGTCGGCATCCGCATCATCGTCAAACAATACATTACCAACACAGAAACGATATGAAACATATTCTCATCCTCCTCTTAGCGTTCAGCGCTATCGGCCTCCACGCCCAGCACGTCGACTTCCGCGGCGCCAACCACTGCGGCATCTATCCCGACGAGAAAAACCTCCTGAAGGAATGGCCCGACGGCGGTCCCGAGAAACTTTGGGTCGCCAACGACGCAGGGAAGGGCAACTCCAGTGCCTTGGTCAGCGACGGTTTCATCTACACCGCCGGTCTTACCGACGATGAGCAGCAGGAGCAGTTGACCTGCTTCCGACTCGATGGCACAAAGGTCTGGCAAGTGATTTACGGCCATGCCTGGACGAAGTCTTTCCAGGAGACGCGCTCCACGCCCGTTATCGACGATGACCGTCTCTACATGGTCAGCAACATGGGCGAACTGGTCTGCCTCAACCGCGCCGACGGCAAGATTCTCTGGACCGTCGACTACTGGAAGAAGTACAGCCTCACGCCCAACGACCAGGGCATCTGCGAGCACCCGCTCATCGACGGCAACAAGGTCATTGTCACCACCTGCGGCAAGGACGTCTGCATGGCGGCTTTCGACAAGCTGACGGGCGAGGTCGTTTGGGAGACCAAGGGCTTCGGCGATCCCGCCACCTACTGCACCTCGCGCATCGTCGAGTGGAACGGTCACCGGCAAGTCATCGGCGGCACGGAGATGCACGTCTTCGGCGTTGACCCCGAAACAGGCACGATGCTCTGGAGCGACGGTCAATGGACGCCCGCCCTCGAAACGAAGAAGTGGCTGAACGCCATGATCAACAGCCCCGTCTTCTACAAGGGCAAGCTCTTGGTTAGCTTAGGCGACGGTCACGGCTGCACGATGTACCAGATGGCCGACGACCTCAGCGCCGTCACGCTGCTCTGGAAGAACAAGGAAATCGACCTCTACATGGGCGGAATGATCGAGCTTGACGGCGTGGTCTACGGCAGCACGGGCGACAAGCACAAGTGGGCGGCCCTCGACATCGAGACCGGCCGCGTGCTCTACCACCAGCCGTGGGCTGGCGGCAAGGGTCGTGGCGCGCTCATTATGGCCGACGGCATGTTCTACATGTTCGACGAGCGTCGCGGCACTATGGGCTTGGCCCGCATCAATCCCGATCGGCTAGATGTAGTCAGCGAGTTCCGCGTCACTGACGGTTCCGGCGCCTGCTTCTCCCATCCCACCATTTTCGACGGCGTCCTGTATGTCCGCCACGGCACCGCACTCATTGCTTATAATATTAAGAAACAGTAATAATCACCAATTTTAAAATGTTAAGCGTATGAAAAAGAAGTTTTTTACAGTACTCCTCAGCGCATTCGTCTGCACGGGAGCGTTCGCACAGGTCACGCCCTACGGCTGGCGAGGCCCGGAACACAATGGTAGTTACCCCGATAAGGGGTTGTTGAAACAATGGCCTGAGGCTGGTCCCGAGCTGGTGTTCGAGACCGAAGATGCCGGCAAGGGCTACTCCTCACCGCTCGTCGTGGGCGACAGGGTCTACCTCACCGGCCTGAACGAAGACGGCACGCAGGAGGTCTTCCAGTGCTACGACCTGAAGGGCAAGAAGCAGT
>JAEEGH010016413.1_pt1 | contig 15930 bp, 12 predicted proteins | sample 9134181 | NCBI WGS metagenome assembly JAEEGH01 (sample SAMN16246544, study PRJNA631951) | gut metagenome | biome: gut microbiome; feature: rumen; material: DP-attached | host: Bos | place: Iran: Karaj | collected 2018-10
AACCCCACCTTGCACATCCCGCACTCGCCGCAGTCGCGCTGGCCGCCTTATCCACCATCGCGACTCTCGCCACCTTTGCCCAGGAAGGGCCAATCCTGATCGACCAGACGGTCGCCGAGGTCGGCGGCCACCGCATCACCTTTTCCGAAGTGATGGGCGAGGTGCGCGAGCGCCTCTTCGATGAGCGCATCCAGCCCAATGCCGACATCATGCGCACCTACTATGCCGCCGCGCTGTCCAACCTCGTGGCGCGCCAGCTCGTCCTTCTGGAATACAACAGCGCCGAGACAAAAATCCCCGAGTGGTATTTCAACCAGCGCATCGAGCGCGTCATCGAGAACAACTTCGGCGGCGACAAGGCACGGCTCGTCGCAGCCCTCTCCGAACATGGCATCTCTTATCCCGAATGGCGGCGCCGCCGCAACGAGGACACCATCCTCGGCACCATGCGCCAGCAGTTCATCGCGCAGAACGTCAAGGCGCGGCCTTCCGACATGGAGCGCATCTACCGCGAGCAATACGCCACCAACACCCTTCCCGGCCATGTGAAGGTTTCGATGATCATGCTGCGCAACGCCGAGGGCGACAGCGAGGGCGCCGCCCTTGACAAGGCGCGCGAGATTATCTCCAAGCTTTCGACTGGCGGCTCCTTCGCCGCCCTCGCCCGGACCCACTCCCTTGAGAACCACGCCGATCGCGGCGGCTCCTGGGGCTACATCGAGCCGGCCGACGAGCTTCGCCCCGAACTCGCCGCCGCCTTGGACTGCATCAGCCCCGGCCAGGTCGCAGGCCCCGTCGAGGCTGGCGACTATGTCTATATCCTGCGCAAGGACGACGAGCGCAAGGACCTTTCCGTGCCCTTTGCCCTCGTCCGTGACGAAATCGAGGAAAAGCTCCTTGAGAAAATCGGCGGCGAGCGCTTTGACGCCTGGACTCGCCATCTCGCCACCAAGTACACCGTGAGGATTTTTGAGGCGCTATGACGGCGCCCTCCCCAAGCAGGCCCTCCGAGGTGAAGGAGTGGTGCATCTCCGGCGGCTTCCACCCAAGCCGGACGCTTGGCCAGAACTTCCTGACCGACGGCAACGCCATCGACTTCATCGTGGACGCCTCAGGCGCCGCCCCCGGCAGGAACATCCTCGAGGTCGGACCCGGCCTCGGCGCAATCACGCGCCCCATGCTTGAGTGCGGCGCTTCCGTCACGGCCGTCGAAAAGGACGAGCGCCTGGCCTCCCTGCTGCGCCGCGAGCTTTCCGCCCACAGCGAACACTTCGACCTCATTGTCGCCGACGCCCTCGACCTCCCCCTCGACGAATTCCTCGGCCGCCACTTCGACGCCTTCGTCTCGAATCTCCCATACTCGGTGGGCACGCGCATTCTCCTCGACATCTGCCGCCACCCGCTGGCGCCGCCGCTGCTCCTCGTGATGGTGCAGCGCGAGGTCGCCGACCGCCTGGCCGCCGGCCCCCGCGACGACGAGCGCGGCCTGGCAGGAGTCTGGGTGCAGGCGCGCTGGGATGTGAAGCCCCTCCGCGCAGTCACGGCCAATTGCTTCTGGCCCCGCCCCGAAGTCTCCTCGACGGTCGTCCAGCTCACACTCCATGACCGCCTTCCCGCCGAGGCGGCCAAACGCTTCTACCGTCTTACCAAGGTCGCCTTCACCCAGCGCCGCAAGCAGCTGGCGACAATACTCAAAAACAACGCGGCAGTTCTCGGCCTCGCCGCCGGCTCGGCCGCCGCGCAGCAGCCACTCGCCGCCGCGTCAGTTGATCCCGCAGCCCGCCCTGAATCACTTTCGCACGAAGACTGGCTCCGCCTCGCCCTCGCCCTCCCCGCCACCCCCTAACCCCTAGCCCCTAACCCCTAGTCCCTATCCTCCCTAGTCCCTAATCCCTAATCCTTAAAATGTCCGACGATGAACTGACGCCGATGATGCGGCAATACATGGCCGTCCGCCGATCCCTTCCGGCGGAGACCATCCTCTTCTACCGCCTCGGCGACTTCTACGAGATGTTCTTCGATGACGCCGTCCGCGCCGCGCCAATCCTGGGCGTCGCCCTGACCCGCCGCGCCGGCGCACCGCTCTGCGGAGTCCCCTACCACGCACTCGACACCTACCTCGCCAAGGCCGTCCGCGCCGGCCTCAAGATAGCCGTATGCGAGCAGATGGAAGACCCCTCCACCGCGCGCGGCCCAATCCGCCGCGAAATCGTCCGCATCGTCACGCCCGGCACTGCCACGGAGGACGCCATCCTCGACGCCTCTTCCAACAACTTCATCATCTCTGTATTCAAGTCGCAGCGCGGCACATGGGGCCTCGCCGTCCTTGACCTCTCCACCGGTGATTTCTTGGCCGAACGCGCGGCCGATGCGCGTTCGCTGGCGGACGCCATCGCGCGCTACTCGCCCGCCGAATGCATCGAGCCGCGCGACGCCTCAGAGGACGCATCCTCCGGCTACGCACAGGCGCTTGAGCGGCTCTCCGCGCCCATCACGAAAGTCGATGACTGGACTTTCCAGTTTGACGCCGCCACCCAGGAGCTGACGCGCCAGTTCGGCGTCCAGTCGCTCGAAGGTTTCGGTCTCGGCGCGGCCCCCGAGGCCGTCTCTGCAGCTGGCGCCCTCCTCAAATATGTGGCGCTCGACCTCAAGCATGATGTCCGCCACATTCGCGGCATCCGCCTCGCCGCCTCTGGCGACTGTCTTGTGCTCGACGAGACGACCTGCCAGAACCTCGACCTCTTCCCCGTGCGGGGGCGTCCCCGCGAGAACACCTTGCTTGGCATACTCGACGCCACCCTCACGCCAATGGGGGCACGTGCGCTGAAGGCGCGCCTGACGCGGCCGCTCGGCTCGCTGAAGGCAATCGTCGAGAGCCACGACGCCGTAGCTTGGCTGATGGGCCATCGAATCGCCTGCTCCGCCCTGCGCGAGGCGCTGAAGGGCGTCCGCGACCTGGAGCGCCTTATCGTGCGCATCGGCGCGGGCCAGGGCAACGGCCGCGACCTAAACGCCATCGGCGACTCCCTTGCCGCCCTGCCCAAGGTGCGCGAGGCCGTCGCCGGCTGCGATGGCGGCCTCATTGGCTCGCTCTGTGCCGCCATCTCATGCCTCCCCGAGACGGCCGCACTCATCAGGAGCGCCATCGCCGACTCGCCCTCCGCCACGCTCAAGGACGGCGACATCATCCGCGACGGCTACAGCGCCGAGCTTGACGATCTCCGCCGCCTCTCGCACGAAGGCCACTCCTGGCTGGCCGAGTTCCAAGCCGCCGAGCAGGAGCGCACCGGCATCAAGACCTTGAAGGTGCGCCACAACAGCGTCTTCGGCTACTACATCGAAGTCTCAAAGGGCCAGCTTTCGCTGGTGCCGCCGCACTACGAGCGGCGCCAGACCCTTGTGAACGCCGAGCGCTTCATCACCCCAGAGCTGAAGGAATACGAGGAGAAGATCGTTGGCGCGCAGGAGAAGGCGCAGGCCCTTGAATACCGCATCTTCTGCGAGGTGCGCGACAAAGTCGCCGCCGAAACGCCCGCCATCCAGGCCAGCGCGGCGGCAGTTGCGCAGCTCGACCTCCTCGCCTCGTTCGCCGACCGCGCAATGGCGCTGGGCTACGCCCGCCCCGAAATGCACTCCGGCGACGAACTCCGCATCGTCGCTGGCCGCCACCCCGTGATCGAGTGCATGCAGGATGCCGAGCGCTTCGTGCCCAACGACACCCTTCTCGACTGCACCGACAACCAGATAGTCCTCATCACCGGACCGAACATGGCCGGCAAATCGACCTACATCCGCCAAGTCGCGATGATCGCCGTCATGGCGCATGCCGGGTCATTTGTTCCGGCCTCCTCGGCGAAGATCCCCGTCATGGATAGGGTCTTCACCCGCGTCGGCGCCGGCGACGACCTTGCGCGCGGCCGATCCACCTTCATGGTCGAGATGCAGGAAACGGCCAACATCCTCAACTGCGCCACGGCCAGGTCGCTAATCGTGCTCGATGAAATCGGGCGCGGAACATCGACATTCGACGGCATTTCGATTGCCTGGGCGGTGGCGGAGTTCCTGCACAACGCGCCGTCGGTCAAGGCCAAGACCCTCTTTGCCACGCACTACCACGAGCTGACCGACCTCGAACTCCAGCTGCGCGGTGTGAAGAACTACTCGGTGCAGGTGCGGGAGCAAGGGGAGTCCATCGTCTTCCTGCGCACCATCGCGCGCGGCGCGGCCGACAAGAGCTACGGCATCCAGGTCGCGCGCCTTGCTGGACTGCCGCCTCCGGTGGTGGCGCGGGCGCGGGAAATCCTGCACAACCTTGAGGAAGGTGAGCTTGACGCTGCGCGCCAGCCCGCCCTCGCCCGCCGCTCTCGCCAGAAAATCGACTTCGACGCCGCCACCGGCCAGCTGCATCTGTTCGAACTTTAATCAAATAGGCCCTCGTTCCTTTATAATCCTGTAAAAATCATAATCTTGTTTGTCACAGGCTATTTTCATTCCTCACCGTAGTCTTGAAATTCCCTTTTCGTTGTGATATCCTTGATTCCATGAAATATTCATCGCATCAAAGGAAGACCTTTTCCGAAGCCTTCGACATCCTCAACAGGCGCGACGCGCTATGCCTCGTCGCGTCAGCCGCGTTGTCCGGCGCGAAGGCCGGGAGTCACTTCGCAAAAGACAACGGCCCATTTGGCAAGGCGCCCGCCGGCGCGGACTTGAGCTTTGCGCTGGCGGGGATGCTCGCCGCCGCAGGAGGTGTATCTGTCGCGCTGGGACTATGGACCCTTGGCAGGATGACAAGAGCCCTTCTTGCGAAAGTGCGGAGGCCGGCTTACTACCCCCGGGAGCGCAGCCGCAGGGAGCGGCTCGCACGGGAGCGGCGGCGCGTCCGCGACCGCTTCACCACAGGCGCGTGTCCCAAACCGGACGAACTGCTGGCGCAGTACGCTAAGGCGCGGACGGGGGCGCGCGAAGCGTTACGGTTCGGCTCGATGCTTTGCGATCTGGAGGCCTACTGCGACAACTCCCTGCTGCGGAACGGGAACGGCGAGATCGTGGGGCGCAACTCAGGAGTGAAGGGGTGGCTCCGGGAGAACTGCCCCGGGTTGCTTGCGCACTATAAAAACGCGATGCGTTACAAGGGGCTGGCGGAGAAGTTCCGGCAGGTGGCCGGGGCCGCAGATCCAATCCCAGCAGCGGCGTTGGCGGGGGAGAATCCCGGCGACGCGCTGCGGCCGCTGGGCGGCGGCCGGAGCCGCAAGGTCACGGTGCGGATGAGGAAGGCGAATGGGCATCGCGCCGGAATGACGGTGAGCGGAACATACGCACTGGAGGCCGACACGCTGGAGGCGGCGTGGAAGCGCGCCCACGAGATTCTCAAGGAATGCGAGGGAAAAAACGATGCAAGACTACGGTGCGGAAAGAAAACGGCCAGGGAGATGGCTGGCGGGAAGACAGAAGGGGATGCTGCGGCGGAAGCTAGCGATAGACTACGGAGCGGAAAGATAATGAAGAGGTGGGGAGAAGTGGCGCGACTGGAGAGGGTTGTCGAGGAGAGGCTGGGAGAAATGCCAGTGAGGGGTTTTGCGTGGTCGAAGTGGCGGATTGGCGTGACTGCGACGAGAGACGGCGCCGCACTGGCAAGTGCGTAGCAGCGGGGATTGGCACATCACCAGGGCCTATTGTGGCCTTTGCCTTCCAACAATCTTTGCCAAACTCACGGAACTTCGGACACCGGCGATGGTCCAAGGTCTTCCCAATGGCCGAATTTTCGACCGCCAACGCAACGAATAGCCCCTTCGCGGTGGTGGATTGCCAGATGCTTTTTGATTTTCCGTTCGCTTCTGCTAATCAAACTAGCAAGCTACAAGGCCGTCACTGTGGCATTCTCACGGATTCCCGTCCGAATCCTCATCCTGACATAGGCGCCATCCCGCTCGGCGAGTTCGGTTTTTCCAAGCACTTTGCTCTTTCCTGCCCCCTGCTTGGCCTTTGGGACCCCTGCTCAGCCTTAAACACTATCGAGAGCATGGAGCCGTCATACTCGAAGGTCGGTGGAGGATTCCCGTTTGCCGCGCATGAGTCAACAATCTTCTGGATTCCGCGCCCCCACGTCTCGATGAAACCAGCCCTAAATAATTGGTTGTTGGCTGTTGGTTGTTTTCACAATTTCACACTAAAATCATCGCCGCAGGGCGGAGATGAGGGTTATGACGCCGACGAGGATGAAGAGAATGCCGGAGGCGGCGCGAATGGTGCGTCCGGAGCCGCAGAGGCGCGTGATGGCGTCGCCGGCGAACACCGCTATCAGGGATGTCACCGCCAGCGCCAGCGCGGAACCAAGGAAAATCGCCCACTTGCCGCCCGGTGAAGAGGCGGCAAGCGTCAGAGCCGCGAGCTGGGTCTTGTCGCCCAGTTCGGCAAGAAAGACCAACGCGAAGGTCTTTGCGAAAAGGTTCAGCATCTTACAGCTTCCCGACCAGCCACGCCGCATAGGCGGGGAGGCGGCCAGTCTCGTAAACGAGGTCGAGGATGGTGTAGCGGTTGCGAATCATCTGCGCACCGTAGGTGGCGAGCAGCACATCGTGCGGCGATGCGCCGATCTGCGCAGGCTCGACCGGGCAGCCGGCCGCCTTGAGCATTTCGCGGAACTGCGCAAAGGGGATCAGCTGCGCTTCGACGCGCTTCTTGAGTTCGTCGAAGCGGTCGGCGATTACGCCAAGGCGTTCGCGGAGGGCGGCCTCGTCCAGGTGCTTGGCGCGGGATGCCTCGACGGCCTCGTCGGCTATGCGGCCCGGCGGAAGGGTTGCGCGGATGAACGCCTCGCGGCGGGCGAAGTCTGGATAGGCGGCCACTGCGGCGTCGATCTGGTTGCGGTCGAACGGCTCCGAGAAGAACTTTTCAAGGAGGAGCGTCGTGGAGAGTGCGCCAACGCCCACCTTGTCGCCATGCGAGGGGTGGGAGCCGTCGGGGCAGCGGATTTCCAGCATCTCCCAGCAGTGTGAGAATAGGTGCTCCGCGCCTGAGGCCGGACGCGACGTGTGGGTGGTCTGCATGGCGAAGCCGGTGAGGGCGAGGCCAGTGAAGAGGTTGTCCATCGCCGCGCCGTCGCCTGCGGCCAGGGCGGCGGGGGCGTCCGTCCAGCCGCGCAGCGGAATCTGGGTCGTCGCCCAGACGTCGTCGCGGATGGGGTCCGCGCCAACGGCGTCGGCGAGAATCCAGTCGGCGCCGCTCGGGACCTTGGCGATCAGGTCGGCGTAGCCGGATGCGGAGAGGTGGCGCGGCGCATCGGCGAGGATGGCGGAGTCCGCCACAATCGCCAGGGGCGCGGCGCAGGGCCAGGTCTTCTTGAAGCCGTCCTTCGTGATTGGCGCGCCGAAGGAGGCGTAGCCATCGACCGAGGCCGCCGTTGCGACGCACATGTAGGGCCGCTTCAGATGGTCGGAGGCGCACTTGCAGAGGTCGTTGATCGTGCCGGAGCCGACGGCCACGGCGCGGGTGTCCTGTCCGGCGGCCTCAAGGGCCTCCTGGACGGCGCACAGGTTCTCGTAGGTGGCGGTTGGCGGCGGCTCGGCCTTGAAGATCAGGGGCTTCCGACATTCGACACCGCCAGCCTTTAGTAGAGACTCGACCTCTGCTCCACATACGCGCCATGTAGTCTCGTCGGCAACTACAAGGGCGGCGCAGCCTGGGAAATTGGACTTGAAAACTTCGGTGGTCTGGGGGAGGATGCCCTTGCCGACGCGGAACTCGCGCGTGTCAGTCGCGGTTGAAAGGGCCTGGGTAATGAGATCGTTTTTCATACGATGACATTATACCAAACCGTGGGGGATTAGGGGCTAGGGGCTAGGGGGAACAGGGAACGGGGAACGGGGAATGGGGGCTAGAGGGGAACGGGGAATGGGGAACGGGGAACGGGGAACGGGGCTAGGGACTAGGGGCTAGGGACTAGGGGGAGGGGGGGGGGGGCGGGGGGGGGGGGGGGGGAAGGGGGGAGGGGGGAAGGGGGAGGGGGGACGGGGGTTAGGGACTAGGGGCTAGGGACTAGGGGTCAGGGGTCAGGGGCTAGCGACTATTTCGCGGGCTTGCCGACGGTTTGCGCGAAGAGCGGAACGCTTGCCGGCGGCAGCGACAGCGCGCGGGCAATCTGCTCCGGCTTGAGCGAGCCGAGGAACACGGTGTGCAGTCCGGTCGCAGCGCAGTGCAGGTAGATGTTCTGCCCGATGAAGCCGCAATCGACGCTCGCGTATTTGAAGGCATCCTGCGGCCTGCCCTGCATCTTCTGGCGCTCGAAGTCAATGACGAAGACAATCGCTATCGGCGCGACCAGCGCGAAGTTTGCGTCGCCATCGTTCATGCGGCCGGTCAATCCGCGCAGGTCGGCGTCGCTCACGCGGACGAGGGCGTTGGCCTCGGAATCCCAGAGGTATGCGCCGTCGGCGCGACAGACATAGATGTCGATCTCCTGGCGGTTCATAGCCGTCGGAGCGGTGCGCTTGCCCAAGTCAGGACGGTTGATGCCGTTGGCGGCCCAGAGGAGGTCGGAGAGCTCCTGGTTGGTCAGCGGCTCAGGGGAGAAGTCGCGGTACGTGGCGCGTTTGGCGAGAGCCTCGCCAAGCGGCATTGCGGAACGGGACGGCGGCGGCAGGGCTATGCGGGCGCGGGCTGCGGCCTCTGCGGCGAAGTCTTCGCGGCTCTTCCCGGCGGCGACGGCGAGGGCGGCGCGGACATTGGCGATGGCGGCCTCCGACGAGTATGTGGCGCCGGTCACCGCATCGACGCGCGAGGTGGCCGCCACCTCGACGGGAAGGCCATCCCAGGCCCGCCACAGTCCGGCATCGGAGAGACGCTGGAAGAAGCCGGGAGTCTCTTCGTTCGGCAGTTTGGGCGCGACGCGGACGACTTGGCCGTCCTTCACCTCGACCTCAACTGGCACTGGGCCGCCAAAGCCCTTCACGCCAGGAAGGAGGCCGGTGGAGTCGATGACGGTTGCACCGGCACCAGCTGGCGCGGCGGCTGGCGCGGCGACTGATGCGGCCGACGAGTCGTTGGCTCCGGCGCCGCAGCAGATGCCGACGAAGTGGAGCTTGGCCGCGAGGACGACGAGTGCGGCGGCCATCAGGACATTCAGGAAGTTTGAGGTTTTCATGGTTTGGTTGTTTTTAGGGGTTATTGGTTAGATTCGGAAATCTTGAAGAGAGCGCCGGTTGGGCAGACGAAGCGGCAGTAGGCGCGGGGAACAAAGACCGACAACGCGACGAAGAGGACTGCCAGCGCCGTGAGAAGCGGGGGAACGGCGCGCCACGCGAATGAGCCGAAGAGCTCCCACTCCATCCAGCGTCCATACGAGCCACACCAGAGGGCGAGCATCAGCGCCGCCCAAAGCAGGCGCCGAAAGGATTCGAGGCGGCGGATGAGTGTCGGCGAAAGACGCCACTTGCGGGCGGGGAGGCGTCCTGCGAGTTCCTGCGCCGCACCAAACGGACATGCGTTGAGGCAATAGTGGCTTGCGCGGCCAAAAATCGGATAGAGGAAGGCCATCGCAAGCATGAGCAGGGCGGCCGCGAGATCGACTGGCGCGGCAGGGAGGCCGGCACCAGCCCAGCCGACCATGCGTGCCGTTGAAAGGAACAGGCCGTTCCAGAAGCCTAGCACGGCGATGTCCAGTAGGAGCAGGGCTGTGCGCCAGCGGCGCGAGCGCGTAAGAAGCGGAAGAAGCGCCGCAGCCACGAGGACTGCCAAGGCGGCGATGCGCGAGGCGGAAACGGGGGAGAATGTGGAAATGTGAAAGTGTGGAAACAGCCAACAGTCAATGTGGAAATGGCGGGAAATGGGGAACTGGGAAAGGGTCGCAGGTCGCAGGTCGCACCCGAAGAGGCGTCCGCTTCTGGCGGCCGCGCCAGCGGCCAGCATGAGGATGCAGGCAATGACGCGAAGCAGGCGGGGGATTATTTCACGGTCTTTCCAGCACATAAAAGGCGGATGGTGCCGGAGGAGGGAGTCGAACCCACATGCCCTCGCGGGCGGCAGATTTTGAGTCTGCTGCGTCTGCCATTTCGCCACTCCGGCTAAAAGTGAAACTAGTATATCAAATTGCCGCCCCCGCTTCAAATTCTGCCAAGGCAATCAGTCGCTTTCGACGGCGGCGAGGAGGCCGGCGGTGGCCATCATGGCGATAAGGCCGCTGCCGCCCTGGCTGATGAAGGGGAGGACGACGCCCGTGAGCGGCAGAGCCTTCACGACGCCGCCGAGGTTCAGCAGCGCCTGGAGGGCCAGCACGGCCGACAAGCCTGAGGCGAGCGCAGGGCCGAACTTGCCCTGGGGGCGTCCGGCGTTGATGAAACCACGGACTGCAAGGGCGGCGTAGAGAGCAAGGATGAGGAGCGACAAAATCATGCCCAGCTCCTCGGCGATGGCGGCGTAGGCGAAATCCGTGGCGACAATCGGAACCTCAATCGGCAACCCTGCGCCAAGTCCGGAACCCCAGAGGCCGCCCGCGAACATCGCCGAGAACCCCTGCAGCAGCTGCCAGCCGGAGCCGGTGGGGTCGGCGAACGGGTTCAGCCAGGCGGCTATTCTTGCGTGGACATGCCCCGGCGCCTTCCAGGCAAGCCACCCAATGGCGGCGGCCGAGGCCGCAAACCAGAGGAGCCAACCCGGGCGACGCGTCGCGGCGACAAGCATAAACGCCAGCAGCGCGTTCAGCAGAAGCGCCAGTCCAAGGTCGCGCACGGCGAGGGTGAGCGCCATCGCCGGCAGCCACAGCGCGAGAAGCTTCACCAATGGCATGACCTTCGGGAAGGGAAGGCCAAGGAGCGAACGGCGCAGGCCGTCGTCGTTCTTTGCGAGAAGGGCGGCGAGGGCCACGGCCAGAAGCGGCTTTACAAACTCCGTTGGGTTGACGTTGCCGGGGAGGTATAGCCCGCCGCGGAAACGCCGTCCAAAGACGAGCATCGCGCCAAGCGCCCCAAGGGCCACGACATAGCAGAGCGGCGCCATCTTCTCAAAAAAGCGCCAGCGCCCCCTGCGGAAGACGGCGAACATCAGCAGCATCGCCACGAATCCTGCGGGCAGGGCGAACTTAACGCCTAGGGAACTGCCCGCGTATGCGCCCATCCTGAACTGCATGGCCATGCCAACGCCGACAAGGAAGGTGACAATCTCAAAGAGGCGAGCGGAAGAGGAGAGGGTTTTTCCGGCGAGCAGCGCGAACTCAAGCACGACGGCGGCGGTGAACACGCCAAGCGGGACAAGCTCGCGGAGCGACACCGTGTCGTCCCAGGCGAGGCGACCCATGAAGACGGTTGACACGGCCAGCGAAACCGCTAGCCAGACGAGGAAAAGCCGAGCCGCAAGGGCGCGGGTTCCGGCGGCGGCCAGCGTTCCAAATTCGCGCTTGTCGTCATGTCCTTTTTTTTCGCCGCGTTCGCTCATTTCGCCGCGCCCCCTTCCGCCTTGATGATCTGGAGCCGCGCCGCCTCCTCGAGTATTTTCCGCGCGACAGGCGCCGCGCCCTTTGATCCGTAGCCGCCATTCTCGACGAGGACGGTTACGACGAGCCTCGGCTTCGCCTGCGAGGCGAAGCAGGTAAACCAGGAGTGGTCCTCCCCGCCCGGATTCTGCGCAGTGCCGGTCTTGCCGCAGACGCCAAGCGAGGGGATGTCGGCGGCGCGGCCAGTTCCGGACTTCACGGCGGCGCGCATCATATAGGATACATTGGAGGCGGCCTGGTGCGAGACAACGCGTCGGCGAGCCTGGCCGGGCGAGGCCAAGTCGAGGGTCGGCGCCACGAACTCGCCGCCATTGGCGGCAACGGCAGTCCAGAGCGCGACGTCAAGGGGCGTGACAAGCATCCTCCCCTGCCCTATCGCGAGCTGGATGATAGACTTCGCGTTCGTGGCGTCAAGAACCGGCACCGAACCGGCAGAAGCCACGACGGCCGACTTGCCGGAGCCGTATAGGGCATGCGCCTCATTGACGCCCAAGCGGGCGACGTAGGTGTTGAAATGCTCAGCCGGGATGCGGCGGGATAGTTGCGCGAAATATACGTTTGACGAGTGGATGAGGGCTTCTGAAAGGCCGATCTTGCCGAAGCCGCGCCAGGTGCGCCCCTCGCGGGCGTAGGAGTAGTATTCGGAATCGCGGATCGGGCGCGACTCCCCCTCGGCGCGGTAGCCCTCGGCCGGACAGTTGAGGACTGGCGCAATGCCGAGGTCTGCGGCCATGAGCGCCATGGCGACCTTAAAGGTGGAGCCGGGCGGGTAGCGTCCTTGAAGGGCGCGGTTAAGCAGCGGAGCGGAGGACGACTTCGACGACGAGGCGTCGAGCGGCCGCAGAGGGTCGAAGGAGGGTGAGGAGACAAGGGCGAAGATTTCGCCTGTGTCGGCGTCGAGGGCGACGACTGCCCCCCGGCGGCCGTCAAGGGCGTTGAAGGCGAAGCGCTGGAGACGCGCGTCGATGGTTACGCGGATGTCGGTGCCCTCGACGGGGGGCAGGGAGAGGATTCCGCGTCCAAGGCGCTTGAGGTCTTCCAGGGGCGTGGTGCCGGAACCGGTCAGGATGTCGTCGGCCGCCTTTTCAAGGCCGGCGAGGCCCGCCATCGGGTCGATGTAGCCAACGACATGGGCGGCGGCGGCCATGAGCGGCTGGCGCCGGACGCCACCCTCGCCGTCGATGGCCAGGACGGAGCCGTTGCGGTCGAGGATGGAGCCGCGCCGGACATCTACATCGGGGCGGACGTTGTGGCGGCGAACGAAGCGCATCAAGTCGGGGTTGGATGCGCCGAAAACCTGCCAGCGCGCCTGGAAGGCGGCGATGGCGACGAAGCCAAGGGCGGCGATAATCGCCAGCAGGCGTTGGGGACGCCCGATGGCGCCGCGCCGGATGGTGTCGCGGCCCGGGAGAAGGAGAAGCAGCGCCGAAAGGGAGAAAAAGACGAAGAACGACACCCGCAGCGCGAGCATCGTCTTTCCCGCCCATGGCCCCGTCATCCAGGTTTTCAGCACTTCGAGCATTTGTTCCACTGTTGTAAACAGGCCGCCACGTCAAGGCGAGGCAGGTAAACCATTCTAGCAAAGAACGGCTTTTTGTCAATGAAGCAGAAAAAAACCTTGACGAGAAGGCGACGATTTAGTATCATGTTATCTCTTGAATTTGAAGAAGGGTGCCCGATGGTGTAACGGCAGCACACGGCCCTTTGGAGGCCAGAGTCATGGTTCGAATCCATGTCGGGCAACCAACGCAGCGCCCTTCAGCCAAATTCTTCTTAAAGGTTTTAGATTATGGCGGCAACCAAGGCATCTCAGTCCAAGGCCGGAGCCACGAAGAACCTCAAGATCTTCGCTGGCTCCGTTAACCACCTTCTCGCGGAGCAAATCGCGAAGAAGGCAGGCGTCCCGCTTGGGGGCGTTGAAATCATCCGTTTCCCCGACAACGAGACATTCATCAAGATTTCGGAGAGCATTCGCGGCGCGGATGTCTTCATCATCCAGCCCACCTGCAAGCAGCCGAACGACGCCTACATGGAGTTGTTCCTTATGATCGACGCGGCGCGCAGGGCCTCGGCGGCGCGCATCACGGCCGTCATCCCCTACTATGGCTACGCGCGCCAGGACCGCAAGGACCAGCCGCGCGTCCCGATTTCGGCTGCCCTCGTGGCCAAGCTGCTGGAGGCCGCCGGCGCCGACCGCGTGGTAACCTTCCATCTCCACGCCCCGCAGATCCAGGGCTACTTCGACATCCCCGTCGACCACCTCGAATTCTCGCCCGTCCTCCTTGCCTACTTGAAGAAGACGCTAAAGGTGAAGAACCTCGTCGTCGTCTCGCCCGACACCGGCGGCGTCAAGGCGGCCAACTTCTACGCGAAGGCGCTCGACACGGGCATAGCCTTCGTCGCCAAGCAGCGCACCTCCGGCCATGAAGTCAAGGCGCTCAATGTCGTCGGCGACGTGAAGGGCAAGGACGCCATTCTCATTGACGACATGACCTCCACCTGCGGAACGCTGATCGCGGCAGCTGAGATGCTGAAGGCGAACGGCGCGAAGTCCGTACGGGCGGCCGTCACGCACGCCATGCTCAACCAAACGGGCCTGGACAAGCTGAAGACCTCGCCGATCAGGGAGCTGATCGTCTCCGACTCGGTGCCGCTGGGCGACCTCAAGGGCTACCCCGTGACGGTGCTCTCGGTGAGCGACCTCTTCGCGAAGGCGATTCTCCGCATCCACAACAACCAATCAATCAACGAGCTGTTTAAGGTTTAGGACTTTTCACATTTCACAAGGAACCCCATACTATGGCTAACACGATAAAGTTCAACGCGACCAAGCGAGTCGCGAATGGTTCGGGCGAGGCGCGGCGCGTTCGCCGCGCCGGCGGCATCCCCGCCGCCCTTACGCGCCTGGACCACACCACCGAGACCCTCCGCCTCGACGCCCACGAGTTCGTGATGGCGACGCGCGAGGAAGCCGGCGACCAGATCCTTGGCGAACTCGTCATCGACGGCGCCTCCATCCACGCGATCGTCCGCGAGATCCAGCGCGACGTCATCGACGGATCGCCGATCCACGTCGATTTCAGCGAAATCGACATGACGCGCAAGATCCGCGCCACGGTGCGCCTCGCCCTCGTCGGCGAACCCGACGGCGTGAAGAACCAGGGCGGCGTCCTGACGCAGATGACGCACGAGATCGAAGTCGAGTGCCTGCCGTCCGCCCTCGTCGAGAGCGTGGACGTCGATGTCGCGGCTCTGAAGATCGACGACGTCATCACCGTCGCCGACGTGAAGCTGCCCGAGGGCATCACCGTCCTCACGCATGGCGACACGGCCGTTGCCGGCGTCTCCGCCGTGAAGGAAGAGGAAGAGGCCCCCGCCGCAGAAGGCGAGGAGCCCGCCGCCCCCGAAGTGCTGAGCAAGGGCAAGAAGGAAGACCCCGACGCCGCGCCCGCCGCGGACGCCAAGGCCAAGAAGTAGCGAGACTGGGGACTGCACGTGCAGCTGAAGGTCATAGCCGGACTCGGGAATCCGGGAGCCGAATATGCGGAGACCCCGCACAACGTCGGCTTCCGGGTTGTGGACGCCATCGCGGCCGACTCGGCCGCGCAGTGGCGCGCCGAGGCCAAGTTCGCCGGGCTCGTCGCCCGTGCGAAGTCCGGCGCGCTCGACCTCATGCTGCTCAAGCCCACCACCTACATGAACCTCTCCGGCGAGGCCGTTGGCCGTCTCATGCGCTACTTCAACGTGGAGCTTGGCGATTTGACGGTCGTCTCGGACGACGCCGACCTGCCGATAGGCCGCCTGCGGGTGCGGGCGGACGGCAGCGCCGGCGGCCACCGCGGCCTGCAGTCGATAATCGACTGCATGGGAGGCGGAGCCTTTGCGCGGGTGCGCGTTGGCGTCGGCCGCCCGGAGCGCCGGGAAGGCGGGCTGGTAGGCTACGTCCTCGGCCGCCTCGAACCGGAAGCCGAGAAGGTCCTCCGCGAAGTCGAGGCCGAAGCCGCGAAGGCCGCCCTCTGCGTCGCCAGGCGCGGGGTGGATGCGGCCATGAACTCGTTCAACCGTTTTAATCTCACCATCACAAACAACGCCGAAGGCGGCGAGGCCGCCGAAGGCACCGCCCGGGACGCGGTGGTCGCGCCCCAGGCACAGGGAACAGGACTGGACCCAAAATGAAGAAATACGATGCCCTCTACATCTTCGTCAACGCCCCCAAGGAAGAGGCCGTTGACCCGCTGACCGAGAAGGTCGGCGCCGAAATCACCCGCCTCGGCGGCACGATCCTCGGCAGCGAAATGCTGGGACAGAAGACCTTCGCCCGCGAACTCAAGAAGCGCGAGGCGGGGATCTACGTCCGCATCCGCTTCGAGTTCGACCCCGCCAAGGTGGCCGACCTGCGCGCCCGCTACGCCCTCATGGAGGACGTCTTCCGCGTCCAGATTTTG
>JAEEGH010016414.1_pt1 | contig 15929 bp, 10 predicted proteins | sample 9134181 | NCBI WGS metagenome assembly JAEEGH01 (sample SAMN16246544, study PRJNA631951) | gut metagenome | biome: gut microbiome; feature: rumen; material: DP-attached | host: Bos | place: Iran: Karaj | collected 2018-10
CTTCTTTCCAGAGATGCTCCATCACAGAGTGAACTTCCGTACCGAGAAGTCTAGCGTATGCTCCCTTCTGTTCCCACTCATTGAGAATGTCGTGGACGGGTGTTCCAGATCTAGCAGAGCACTGTAGAGCGATATTGTACTTATCAAACGGAATGCTGTATTTTCCGATGAATGTAGTCACTGATGTGTACTTAGTGCCAAGAGAGTCAGAGTATATGTGCTTGACAGGCTCAAGCGATATGTCATTGAACTTCTCTAGCTCTTTCTTAGCGTATTCTATACTCTCCATTGAATTTCCTTCATAGTAGACGCTCTTCTTAGCGCTTCTTTCTCAGTTATTCCAGGAACAAGCTGTCTGAGATTGTTGTAATTTACATGTCTTCTAACGAAGAAATCTACCTCAAAGCCTAGTTTCTTGTATGCCTCATGAGCTATCTTATTTGCGCTGACCTCTATATCAGATGTACTTCCAAACAATATCAGAAGTTCTTTCTGAACACGATGCGATAGTTCATGAAGTAACTTGAACTTGTTGACATTCTTTTCTAGATCACAGAAGTTCAGATATATAGTGTCAGTCTGAGGATCATACTTGCAATCTTCTGATTTGACTGCATCAGTATAGATGTCGAACTGCTTGTACTCGTTCGCTACTCTACTTGCTAAATTTGCGAGAGAATTCATGATTGACAATAGTTCCGTCTAGAGTTGTATATCTGAAGTGTATCTTCAGAATATGAGTATCGTTAGTTTGGCCTAGCTCAGCCGTTGAACGGTCTATGACTATGTTTAGCGCATTCTCAACTTGAGTGTATATGCGTTCTCGGATCTCTTCTTGATTTATGTTCTTCTGAAACAATATCTGATATAGAGGACTACCAAACTCTATGTTGAAAAGCCTCTCACCTGGTATCGTGAGAAGATAGTTCTCAAGCGCTTGATCCATAGCGTTAGCTCCCTTGATCTCACAGACGTTAGGATTAGAGAATAGAGTAACATCGTAGTAACCGGAGTCAAGTGTGTCTCCCACTCTCTTGAAGTCTGGTGATTCTGTTATAGGCAGCATAATTTATTTATCTTAGACAAAAAGAAAGCCGCCCGTAGGCGGCTGGTCCATGAAAGAAATCATGGCGGTGTAAGTTATGCTCTCGTCGTAGACTCTTGAGCAGAGATAGTTCCAGAGGCTCTGTTGAGAATGAGCACAACCTGAATTCTCTCGATAGACTCTGTAGGAATGAATGAGATTCTGACATATACCAGATGAGTGTCTGTTGGATCTGGAACGACTTCCACCGTTCTAGATTCGACGCCTCCAGCTGTCTGGATTCGACCCATGAATGTGTCTACCGTTGTTCTCATCGAAGATCTGTTAGTGACAGTGTTCTTCTGATAGAGATACGGGAACAACTTGTTGTCAAGTCTCTTCTCGATGTAGTTGCACAGCTTTCTGACATCTACTCGGTTGAGAGCTGACTCCTTCTTGAGCATCGTCTTCTGAGCCATCAATACTTCTCCATATCCTACGTAAGAAGAAGAGTAGTTGATGTTGATGTTGAAGAGCTCTTCAAGCTCATCATCGTCTAACTTAGTCATCGGTCTGTTAGAATATCCGATAGTTCCGTTAGAGACGCCAGCAGGAGCCATCCATGAGTATGAGTATATGTCGCAGTAGCACATAGCGGTTGCAGCAGCGACTGACTTAGGCAGCATCACCCAAGTAGAGGTGTACTGGTCGAAGTATCTGTCATAGTCGTCGTATGCAGCTACGTATGAACCGTTAGAGAAGCTGAACATCTTAGCTTCAGACAGCTTCTGACGGATAGTCTTAGCTTCCTTAGAAGTAGCCTGAATGATGCCGAGATCCATTCCTCTATTCATAGCGATCTGTGCGATTCTCTGCTGCATAGCCATGTATCTCTGACGTCCGTTGAATGTCTCGATTGGCTCAACGTTGAAGAGATAGTCGAATGTAGCCTTCTTTCTGTCTCTGTATAGATCAAGAGCCTTAGTCTTCTCCTTGATGTTGTTCAGTCTAGAGTTAGTTCCTCCAGTCATCTGGTAGATAGAGTATGTCATCCTAGGCATAGCATATCTTCCCATGTAGTCGACGGCGTTCTCGACGGACTTCTTAGACACGTAGATGTATCTTGACTTTCCGTTGATCACGTAAGGAGCCCATAGGCTGTTTCCGTTTTCGTCCTTGACTGTAGGATCGTTAGACACTATCCATGACTCGACAGGCTCTTGGTTCAGTGCATCAAGACCGAATCCCCAAGACTCTTCAGTCTTGTTCTTCGCCTTCACGTATACGTTGATCTTGTAAACCTTCTTCCATGTGAGGTTTTCTGGATTGTCTCGATAATCGTCGCTAGCCTGATCGACTTTGTCTTGATCGTCAAATCTGTACTTCCATGAGAAGGCGTTAGCCTTTCCATCAAGAGCCGGAATTCCGGCAGCTTCTGGTGTAATGATAGAGATTCCGACATCGTTTCCGAACTCACCAGGACCGATAGCTCCGATCACGAGCTGATTCGTCAAAGTAGACTGGTACATCTCGATATCGCCGTTTCCTGGCTCTGCATCTGTCTCGCACGAAGGAGTATAGCCGTCTTTCCAGATTCCAGTAGGATCTGAGAAGACTTCTGTCGAAGAGATGGCAGTCATCGGAGCTACCTTGTCAACTCCATCTTTGTCCACCTGCCAAGGCTTAATGATGTTCTTCGGCGGATTGATACCGTAGTTAGACATGATAGTGACGTTCTGAGCCTGGTGTTCAAGGAATAGCACCCAAGTGTACTCGAAGCCGTTGTACAGATTCTTGTAGTCAGCAGAGTATATCTCAGGCTTAGAGACTACTAGCACTCTCTGCGGCTCTAGTTCTACTTCATTTTCAGACGAGAATTCCTTAGCTAGCTGGAATTCGATAATTCCGTACTTCTCGTTAGAGATCTCAGAGACATCAACTCCATATTCGTCAGCTAGGGCCTTCATCTTCGGATACCACGGAGAATCCTTAGTGACCTGAGAGCACTTGATCTCTTCAACTGCGTTACTGATGTCTTCTGACTTAGATCTGATCAAAATGTACTTGCTGTCTGCGTTTCCGTACTCAGTGTACTGAATAGCGAACACATACTGCTTAGCATCATAATCGTCCTTAGGAACGTAGAAGGTCTTCGTCAATCCGTCGTCCCAGTCGACAAGCTCCACTCTACGAACTTCTTCTTCGATGTACTGTCTATTCTGTTCAGGCTCGACATCTTTAGTAGTGTAAGAGTATGTCTTTTCTAGAAGAGTTGGAATAGTCAGTGTATCCGTAGTCTCTGTAGCATAAGTTGTGATGTTAGCAACTTTTCCGTTCAGAGAAACTGTTGGAGGAACATGTAGAACTGTCTCAAAGTACGTCTCTCCAGCAATAGAAGCCGAAACGTTTGTATTCTGTTCGTACCACAGATCATTTGAACGATCCATGATGAGATCATTAAAGGGTCTTACTTGATCTGACTTGTGGTCATCATCGATAGCGAACATGTTAGGATCAACTAAGACATTATTGTCATCGTCCAGCGTAGCTAGCCAATAAGATGTTCCTGGCTTGACTCCGTTTTCTCCACGATCACGATAGACGTAGACGTTCTCTGTGAGATTTCCAGCGAAGTTCTCATAGATGTCGCGAATCTTCAAGACGTCAGACTTTCCACGATATGAGAAAGGAGCTCCGACTATGTCAGCTACAAAGCCTTCAGTCTCTGCTAGATCAGGTGAGTAAACCTCAGTAGGAATCACGTCGATCAGACGGAGATTGTCTCCCATGTTGTTGTCAACGAAGTCTATGCGCTGAATACCAGACACGTTGTTCACGTCTATAGAGTCAGTGTAAGGGTACTGAATCTGAGCATATCCCTCGTCGCCTTGAGTAGCTCTGACTGCTAGAAGCTGAGTAGCTCCACCATAGGTGAAGTATACGTCAGCAGCGAAGTGACCATACTGATTTGGCTCATCTGGCTGACCAAACTGTTCATAGAACTTGTTGATCGATGTGCTCAAGACTCTCTGGTTAGGAACGCCTCGGTTCGCGTTGATCACGATTGCTCCGATACCATCACCCGGCTCAGCGTTCGGACGAATAGTCTGATCTATCTCAGAGAAATATATACCTGGTCTGTTAGGTGTATTACCTGCCATGTTCAAAATCCTCTTCTAAATTACCTAAAATTGAACAAATTGCTCAACATTTTAAGTTATTTATAGAAGAGTGCTAGATCTTGAATATGGCTGACTTCTGGTTGAATTCTTGCTCGATGTAGTACTTAGACCGTTCTACCCAGTGCTCATATAGGTAGTTCGAGTGAACTTTTCCACGCTTTGACTTCCAACGCATGTCATCGACTATGTCATAGATGATAATTTTGCTCTTCTCTGGGTGCTTTCTGAGCCCACGACCGAGAGACTGGAGCACTTTTATCTTCGACTTCGAGTTGGAGTACAGTACGATCTCGTGAATCTTTCGAATGTTGACTCCAGTCGACATAGTTCCAAAAGTAGCTACGATGACCATTCCGTCAGTCTGCTCGGCGTCAATTCTGATAAACTCACGCTCAGCTGACTTGACGGATCCAGTGATCTTGACGATCTTTCGGTCTGGAGCGATCTCCTTCAGGTACTCTACAGTGTTATCGACATGCTCGATGTGATTGCACAGTATGAGCATGTTGTGATTCTTGTCAGTGTGAGACAGAATCTTGTCAAGGATAGTCTTTCTGTTCTCGTACTCTTCAACAAGTCTAACTTCCTCAGGAAAGGTTCTCTCTTGGTTTTCGAGAATGAAGTCCATCGGATACTGAAGGAACAGATTTGCGATGACGATGTCTGTCAGATACCCTCTTTCGATGAGCTCTTTGGAAGTGATCTGGTACAGTGTTCCGCCGAGAACTGACTTCACAGTGAACTTGTCTGACTGAGAAGTAGGAAGAGTACCCGTCGTTCCTATCTTCCACTCGGCAGAGCTGCAATACTTTAGAATGTCAGATATCGAATTGCCGCGTGATCCGTGGGCTTCATCCACTATCACGGCCTGTTGTTCCTCGAAGAAAGATACGTCTTGCTTGAGCAAAGATTGCCAAGTAGTGATCAATATACTCTTCTCGAATGTCGGAACGTGATCTTTGTCCTGCAGCTCGCACCACTTGTCGAGATCAGACCAACCGTAGTCTTCGAAGTCCTTGTACATCTGAGTGACGAGCATGATCGAAGGCACTATCAACAGCATCTTCTTGAGGCCCTTCTCCATCATAAGGTTTCTCAGAATCAGATAGATCATCAGAGACTTGCCTGAAGACGTGCAGCACTCCAGAATTCCTCTCTTCTTGTTAAGCGCCTCAAAGGCCGCATTCATCTGGTAGTCACGTGGAGTGTACTTTGACCCAGCCATGATCTGCTTCACGTTGGCTTCAAACTTCTCTCTTGTCAGCCAGTCATTTTGATTTCTCTCGAAGTTGACGAACTCTATACTGTGATTTCGTCTCTTAGCGTACTTGCACAGCTCATCTACTAGTCCTATCGGAAATAGTCTGTTGTTAGGCTTGAAGTAGTGTATCTTTCCATCCCAGCGGTGATTCTTGTAAGCAGGAACGAACTCATATCCATCTTTGTATATCGCAAAAGCGCTGTCAATCTCATATAGAAGGTCGCCATCATCTACAGCGATACGGAAATAGCTCTCATTGACCTTTGTAGCTCTTATTCTACCCATTATTCAGACTCTTCCTCGGCAGTTCCCATATCATTTACACCTTTCTTAGTCCAGTGCCGTGTGACGAACATCTCTACTGGGTTCAGAGTGAATGTGAGCTTCTCATCTTCAGTGTTACATGTGAATGTCACAACGCCTATCTCATTTACAATAAGATTGACATCACCTCTACACATGAACGTGCGCTTGTCAAGCATCACTTCAGTGTAGTCAATATACTCTTCAGGCTCAGCATTCTCAATCTTCTCTTCTGTCTTGATCTCTTTGAGTGTATCTTCTTTAGCCCACTGATAGAATCCTATTCCTCCTAGAATTATGAAGAATAGTAGAAGAAAAACTGGGCATACTTTTTCAAAGTTCATATTGCTCATATATTACCTGTTGATTATCGTGAATGTCAGGCTGTCATTGTATATGTCTTCGCTATCTAGCTTTGTCGATGTGCTCTCGTCCGAGCATCCGACAAACCAGAAGCAGAATACGACAAATATGAATCCAAATATGTACATAACTATTCCAGTCTTGCTCATAACTACCTCAGGAACTTCTTTTTAGCAGTCGTCATCTTATACTCAATATAGTCTTTTCTGGAGTCTGCCCAACCAATCACCTCGAACAAAGCGTGGAAGTTTGACATGAAGAACTTCTCGAAGGTCGTGTCATAGTCTATCTCGAATGTATTGTCGAATTCTTTTGGCCACTTCTCGAATGCGATCTGATCGAATCCATACTTGTTTCTCGGATATAGGAAGAGATACTTACCTTTCGAACCACGCTGGAGCGGGTCATATCCGAGCTTTTCTTTCGCGTTCACGTAGTTGAAGTTCACGCCTATCTTGGCAGCGTAGTGGATCTTCTTCGGATATTCTAGTCCGTGCTCTACATACCAGTCCATGTCGTGAGGCATGATAGAAAGATCACCGATGGTTCTGGAAGCGGATATGTCTTCAGGCTTTGACTGCTTGAACTTAACATAAGCCTCTTGAATCTGCTTCGTGGTCTCTTCCTTGTCCTGACCGAGAAGAACCGCAGCCGTGATCTTGACAGCGTAGTCCTGGCAGAATGGAGGGAACTCGGCCTTCTTCAGGATTAGTCCCTGAATCTTCAGATGCTTGTTAGGATCTTCTTCATATCCGAAGAACTTTCCGTCCTTGTCCACGACAGAACCGAGATATAGCTTCTTTCCGTAAGAGATGAAGTTCGAGAACATGTTCTCTCGTGTGAATATGATTCTGTTCTTCATCTTGTTCTTCTCGGCCTTCAAGTCTAGAATGACTTTCCAGAACCAGTTCATCTGCTTCTCCATGCAGTAGAACCACTCCATGTCGTCCATGTAAGGGAAGAGGTTGATCTTGTGCTCATCAAAGCAGTAGTAGTTAGAGTCCGTGTCGACCTGTACCACGACGGAAGCTCTATCAACATACTTGATCGGCTTCTCGATCACGTTCACATTGTCGATCGGACGTCCATTGATGATAGCGCCACGGCATAGATCGAATCCGGAGATTGTGTCGCCGTTCTGGTGCTTGAAGACAGCCTTGACTTCATCCAATATCGTCTCATCACCAGTGAACTGTGCGCCGCCATCTTTGACGCCGAGCTTCATCTTTGTCTTCTTTCCTTTGAACTCGAACTCGACTTCCTGACCAGGCTTGTAGAAGTGGCACTCGCCGTCATAGACGATATTGATGATTCTCTCAGTCGTGATCTTCTTGATCGGATTGAGGCATTTCTTCTTTGTCAAGTCATTGATTGAGATAGTGACAGGCTTGCTATCAATCGTGTTAGCTGTAGTCACGTCCTTAGCGAGAATCTCTCCCTGATCTGTCTGGACTTTGTCTTCCTTCTTGTACCACTTCGTGTTGATCTTTATGACAGGGAAGAAGTTCATCGAATCTTTCAGAATCTGCTCAGAGCGATAGTAGCGGTCTGTGTTGTCCTTCAGATATCGAATAGTGACACGAGCGCATCTGGTGATAGAGCGTGCGCAGTCAATGTTGAACAGATGGAACTGCGGGAACAGACAAGCGCCGTATAGCGAGTTGATGAGCTTCTTTCTTGTCAGCTGAAGCGTTCTGTAACGGTCAGCAGCGATCTTGTCTCCCTTCTTCTCAGCGTCCTGCATGAGCAGCTTGAACTTGAGTCGTTCATCGAATATCTTCGCGACGACGGACGGCAGAATAGCCGTGTCGTTGTTGATGAATCCGACTCCGTTGACCTCTGATCTTATGACTCTGCCAGAATCTATGTCTTCTTGGCTCGGCTTGATGACACGAGTCTCCGGAGATATGTTGTACATGATGATGTGGTTCGGATAAGAAGACGTGATGTCTCCGCTCATGTTGTGCTGATATCTTCCAGGATCCGCGTAGCAATAACCAGCCTTGACTTCATACGGCTCGAAGCTAGTCGGACTCTCGGGACGGCAGTTCTGATACTCGATGATTCCATCTCCGAGATCTTTCTTGAAATATCCTTCGTCGTGCCACCAGTCTTTCGGCTTGTCGTACTTGTCATTGTAGACTTGGTTCTGCGCATGCAGGAACTTCATGATGTAGCCGTCGTGCGCTGAAGTCATAGCGAAGACAGAGTCAAGCGTTATCAAAGCTTCATTTGCGTACGCGATAGTCGTCGGCCACAGTCTCTTCTTCTCTTCGATCTTGACCATCAGACGAACGTCCTGCACGTTGTACTCTACATAAGTCGTGTAGTCTTTGATGTAGTGCTCGGTCAGACCATATTCTAGCTTGACCTTTCCTTCGCCAGTCTCTTTCTGGCCGATGTAGTCAAGCTTCCATGACGGCGAGTTCTTGACGAACCCGATGAACTTGTACAGCTGGAGATAGTCGATCATGTACAGACCAGGCGAAGAGAAGTGATATCCCGTGATCTTTCCTTTGTCGTCTGTGATAGGTCTCTTCTGCGGCAGAAGCTTCAACGGAGACAGCAGACGGGTGTAGTCGTGCTTCTCTCCCTGCTCTCGCTGGATCTTCTGCATACGGCCGATGATGTACGCGTCATCGAACTTCTCTGAGTTCCATCCAGTCAGAATGTCGAACTTCTGCTTGAAGAACCATACGTAGAAGTCCTTCATCATCTCTAGCTCGGACTCGAACCACTTGTAGTTGGTCACGTCTGGACTGTTTCCTTCATAGGGCTCAAGACCCCAAGTGAAAGTCTCACCAGCGACAGTCGAGTACACAGTGATCAAGTTGATAGGATAGTTCGCCTCTTCTGGATTCGGGAACTCTTGGTTGATGAAGCAGCTGTCGTAGTACTTGCGCCACTTGTTCTGGACGATGTCCCAGATCTCCCACTTTCTTGTCTTGCAAGTGTGCTCGAACTGATATAGTGTCATCGTCTCTTCGTGTCCGTCTTCGATCAGTCTCAGCTTGACTTCTTTGTTCAGATAGTAGCGCCGAGAGGTCTGCGTCTCAATATCGTAGAAGGCGATGCGGTAGTCTTTGTACTCTTCGTAAGTCAGCTCAGCCGTGTCATACTTCTCGTGAATGTACTTGACGACGGGCTTCAGATCCGACTCAGCGAGTCTCATCTTCTTCGCCATCACTCGGTATATCGAGTAGTCTTCCTTCGTCTTGCAGACGACTTCCTTCATCGGAACGCCAAAGCAGTCACGGATAGGACTCTGCTTCGTCGGATCTGGCATGTAATACTTGAATGTGTAAGGATGTTTCTTGTACTCTAGGGAGCCGACTTCTCTCTCCCATATAGAGTTGGATTCACGGTCGTAGTATAAGTTCTTATAGATAGAGCTATCCTCGTTCTAAGGATCTTTATATTCAATTTAGAAACTATTTTTAGTCTTGGATTTCTAAGCTATTTGGAAATATGAACTAACTCTACACTAAATGGTGGGACCTTTCTGTTCGTTTTATGTAAAAAAGATTTTACAGATTATGAGAGTATTTTGAATGAATTTTCAGTATATATATTTTAATCGTTAACCGACGATTTAGTACAAGTATTTCGAGAGGTTAGAAATATTTTCTTCTAAGATCTATAATAGATCTGAAAAAGAGTAACCTTCGGTGCTTGTACCATCGAAGGTTATTTTGTGAAATGATGAATAGAAAAAGTAGATTTTGAAGGGCGTAAGTGACTCAGACGAGATCGGTGGTAATAGCTGATACAACAGAAGAATCATTTTCTGAAGTTGTTCAAATAGATACTGAGTGCCGTAGCTTCTAGAGAGTCAAGCTATCGCAAATATAGACTCTACCAGCTCAGTGGCATCTGAGAGACATAGAAATCCTGTCGATGGAGCGAACAGCAACTCAATGCGAGTATCGGATAATCCCAGGTCATCAGCTTCTGAGGTCGAAGGAGCAATGCGCTGCGTCACGCAGATGGTGTTAAGACTAAACGAGGAACGAGATCGCAATCGTTCTATGCAGCCGCTATGGCGTCTGGAGATGTAGCTGGGGTACAGGATAACCGCCTCATAAGCTTCAGAGTGAGTCCCACAGGATGTCGATGCAAAGCGAGCGACGAAAAAGACAAAGTCTTTTCAGAGCTCCGAAGCGTGAGATTCTGAGTCTTTTTAGGCTTGGAGTCTCCGCTTCGGAGCTCTGAAAAAGGACCTTGCGTCCGTGTTTTTCAGAGACTTTTAGAGACTCTGTCAGAAGCTTCGCTCAAGAAGCTCTGCAATTTGCGTCGCTTGACGCACAGAAATTGCCATTCTGACTCACGTTTTTCAAAACGTAGCCATAGCATATGAGCGCGAACACACAAATAGAGCTGCCCTATTCTGAGCAGCTCTTCGCTTTATAGCTTTGCGCAGATTCTAGTTACACGCCCATCTCACGGATGAACTCGCGGAACTTCACTGCTGTGTCGAGAGCGCCCTTCTGATAAGCGCGATCCTGAGCGAGAGCAGAGCCCTGCAGTCCTTCCTTAGGCTTGTATGCCTTGATATCTTCGATCTCGATGTCCAAGCGCTGCTTGAGCTTGCGCATAGACTGGATGATGAAGTCATTGCTGTCGATAGTTGCGTCAGTAGAATTTGTGATCATGTTTAGTTCTCCTAGCTAGTTTAAGAAAATGTAGTAAAATTTATAGAGAGATCAATTTCTCTTCTCTCAGTCGCAGAGGAGCTTAGGTCCTTTGGACTCCTTCAGATAGTATGTGACCTCGTCCCCGTGAGACTCGATCTTCTCGACTTCCAGGTTGAGCGTCTTGAGCTTCTCTTCTAGCTTTCCCGACAGAACTACGTCCTCGTTGAGCATAGACAGAGATCCAGTGGGCTTTCCAGTGAACACGAATCTAGTCATAGTTTATTCTCCTGTGTGATATTATTTATATCGTGCTTAATTTTAATTCTACTGACGTTTTAAGCCGTTTTTCTCCAAACCCTGAAGTCAACACGGCTATGGATACCAGGGCGTTAAAACGTCTCTAGACCGAAAATAAGCGCCATCGTGATATGTAAAGAAGATTTTACATAAAATTCGAGCGCATTTCCGGCTTTTTCTGTATATATATCTTCCGTGGGAGTCCGTTTTCGGCTATGTCGAAACACTGGCGCCCATAGATAAAGTAGATTTGAAGACACAATGGATACAGATAGTTTTACGATAAAGGCAATTTCAAAGGTGATTTCAAAGGCACAATAAAGGATAAGGATGGCATGAAGGAGTCCCACAGGCTCCAGCCGACAAGCATTCCGCAGTGATCTTGGATAAAACAGAACTGCGACTCTGCCTTAGACAAGCAGTTTCAACAACACAAGCCCGGCGAAGGGAGCGAACAGCAACTCAATGCGAGTATCGGTATGTCGTCGGCTGCTGGGGCGGATAGCTGGTCGCCCGATGAAAAGTCGCTCAGCACGGTCGTTTCGGCCAGAGTCAGCATGAATCCAGGCCGACGAGCCTCGTCTGGGCTCACGGTCTACAATGGCTATAATGAGAGCGAAGACATGCGACTCGCTCAGATGCCGTCATGGCGCTTGAAGATGCAGCTGGGGTACAGGATGACCGCCTCATAAGCTTCAAGGTAAGACCCGAAGGTTAAAGTCGACGCATACACGGGACCACCGAAGAAATGTTCTTCAGTGCCTCTGAAGCGGAGATCCTGAGTTCTGTGGAATGGGCTCGGAGTCTCCGCTCCAGAGACACCGAAGAACTCGGCCCTTGAGTTCGCGCGTGAGCGTCTCTGAGAGGACGTACGAGACGAAGATAACTGCGACATGAGCGTCACATGAGCGTCACATGAGCGTCACATGGCGTCAAACTGAGCGTCAAGCTCCACGTTTTCCACACAAGAGAACAGCTCGTCGAATCGACGAGCTTGAGCGAAGCGAACTCAGAGATCTAGATCACTTCAGCTTCAAGAGTCCCGTGGGATCGAACTGGAGCTCGTAAGAGTTGCACACGCTAGTTTTCTCGAAGTCGATGAATCCTACGGGCACTACAGCTCCGTCAGATGGTCTGTCGATAGAGATCAGAGCTCCGACCGAGACTGTCAGATCGTCTCCTTCGCTGTGCCAGTTCACGGCTGTGACGGCTGCTTCTTCTCCGTTCAGGAACGTCAGAGGTATTCCGTACTGGTCGTACTCCTTCTCGTTGAATCCTGGCTTGAACGGATAAGCTGCCGCTAGATCTCTCATTAGCAATAGAGACGAGTCGTAGATTGGCGGATCGGTAGACACTCCGTTTGCAGCATCGCTAGCGTACTTCTGAACGATCGCGTCCCAGTGAGCCTTCTCTGCGAACTTGTCGATGTACTTGCACTTGTCGATCTTTCCCGAAGCTGGCTCGTTGAAGACTTCGTCATAAGTCAGATCAGTCTCTGCGTACATTCCGTTGTTCTCTCCCAAGATCGACGCTCTCCAGTCGTTGAATCCTCTCGGACTCATCGTGGAAGTGTCGATGGACTTGATCTGAGAAGCAGGAATAGTGTAAGATCCGTCTCTTGGACAGTACGACTCGACTGTTCCGCTCGAAACGATGTCGACTCGGAAGTCGTCGTATGGATCTCTTCCTACGATCCTCGTCGGCTGAGTGAATAGATAGTCGATATAGCTCTCGTATGCTGTGTACTTCATGATCCGTCTCCTTAGTCTTTTTTGAGAGGAACTACCACGACCTCTTTCGGAATATACTGTATATTCTCCACTATCTTTACTGGTTCTATTACCTGAACCTCTTTAGGTATGTATTGTATATTTTCGACTATCGTCACCTTGGTGTTGTCGCTGGGATCTTGCTCTACATTAGGACTGTTCTCAGCGACGATCTCAGTCAGCAGACCGTACTTTCGATCTTCGATCTCTACCTTCTCTGACAGAGGAGCTACCCAGCATCCGATATCGAAGTCTCTCGTGTCTTCGGTGTCGAAATAGCAGATCAAGTCTTTCGTGTCCTGATCGAACAACAGCATTCCGTTGAATCCGAATCCAGAGACAGCGTGTCCTTCTTCGAACGGATCCTTCTCCATAGTGTCTGGATTTATCGGAAGTGCGCTAGATCCGAACTCGTCAGCGTTCAATATCTGTACGACACCCCAGTCAGATGGCAGATATCCGAGATGTAGACAAGCTCCGTCGTTGATTCCTCGGTCTCCACCTTTCATGGCATATCTCAGAACTTTGTAATCGTCGTATGTCCCTTCTCCTTCCTGATGGATCCACAGACCTCTCGAATGTCCTTTAGGCTTCTTGTATCGGATCGTGAATCTCAGAGGATCGACTGACTTTCTAGCGGAAGTCTCGTAGTCCCAAGTGAAGTACTTGTCTCGATACTTGTTCTTGCCTCTCTCGATGTAGATCTTCTCTATGTCTGTAGCTATGTCGTGCTTGATCAACATGTCGTAAGATGATCTGAACCATTGACTCCCGATGAACTCTACAGGAACATAAGCATTGATGCTAGGCTTAGAGAGCTTTCTGTTAACGAAGTTCGGATTTCCAGAGAACATCTGCAGATAGATGTCGTTGTAGTCGCTGCATGGAGAGTTAGCCATTGGTGACATTGATATCTGCATTTTCGAATATAGCTTAGATGTTCCATACAGATATATGTTCTTGCAGTCTAGCAAATATCCAGGAATCCACTCATATCGCTTGTGCATTCCTAATCTCGGATAAGTCTGCCAAGTAGTTTGTTGATATGGCGAACTATATGCGTATACGTCCATGCTTGCTGATGTGCTTCCATATCTAGCCATAGTCTCTTCATAGGCTTGATTTGGATAATCTGTCATCTCGTCGATGTGTCCACCGTCATCTTTCCAGCCATTAGCGTCTATGACCGCTTCTCGTGGTATAGGATACCATTTTGACAGCATAGTTCCATCAATTTGTGGTGACAATGCTTTAGGGGACGATTCTCCATTTAACCAATAAGACTCTGAGTACCAAGGGTTCATCCAAGATGTGTATATCTTTGGATTTCCATCTATCGGGAAATTCGAAGAGTGGTGAGCCAAATACCTAAGATCCTCTGAGTACTTTTCTTTGTAGACAAAGAAGTTAGTCGTGTCTAACATGTTGCTGACATTAGCCCACTCAATGAATGGTGAGAAAATCTTTCGTTGAGTTCTTCTCCTCAAGTATCTCATAAGATCTCTCGTTTTCAGATTCTGCTGATCTGGTGGAGGATCATCATATCCACGTACGTTTTCTTCTCCTCCTATGCTTATGTCCTCGAATCTAAATCCTTGTCTACTGAATCTCATTAGACCATCAGTGCAAGCTTTGATCAGACCGTTGTATGGACTTGTACCCATATCATTCTGTCTATATTCATAGATTGCAGCCACTCCTCCGATCTTGTTAGCTATTCCGATCGTCCTAGTATCCATGTCAATCATGTTACTATCTGTGGTACAGGATTGAAGATCCTGGACAAACTGGTTAGTTCTCTGAGTTATGTTGACACGACAGCGCTTTATGCTTCCACAAGTAGCGACGTTCGGACCATTAGTGTCGTCATTGTCATTCACATTTCCATGCTCAATGAATTTCTCGGAGTGATTGATCATTCCAGCGATACCACCAATGTTGTATATTGACTTCAGCTTGTATTGAATTTGTGAATTAGCAGCTTCTGTCAAATCGTAGGCTGGTATGAGATGGAATGCATTTACGTTACGAACCTTCAGAGTCTGTGTACCGCTTTTTAACTCCGTCATTATTTCGTTCGCTACTTTATAGTTTGCAACGTCTCGTGTATTTTCTTGAATATTGACTACGCTTATAGGGAAATATAGTTCTTTTACTGGTATCTGGAATATGAATGGGAATGTCTCATATCTGACTGTATGTGGATGGTCGTATTCTTGTTCATATCCTTTCTCTGTAGTGTATGGTTCGACCGGAACAGATACAGAACAGTCAATGTACATAAAGTCTAGATTTCCAATATACTGTTCGCCATACTGATCTGCGTCTTGATATTCTGGCGCATGTGCTACTGGAACCTGACCGACTTCTTTTAGGAATATGCCGCTATATGAATCAAGATTGTTGTATTTAGATGACTGAAACGCATCATGTTGAGTTCTATTAGCAAAAGGTACATATATCTTGTTAATCTGATATTGGTAAGCTGCTCTAGTTGTTGATGCCGTTGGGTTGCTAGTTATTATGTTGTTAACGTTTGTATTATGGTCGATTGCCCAATTGATTAGTTGCTTTGCTAGACTTTCAGCTAGACCTGCTCTCGGGTTCTTCCATGTGACTGTCAACATAGATCTTAAGATGCTAGGACGAGAGGCGTTTCTTATCTCGTCAAATATCTTCGCATCGCCGTTTTCAGGCTTTCCGTATATATCCCACAGACCATAAGGATGAACAGAGCAGAATACACCAGGATTGTCACAACCCTCGTTTACATAATTTCCCTGATTGATGTTGTTAGGTGATATTCCAGTCTTGAACGATTCAGGCCCATTATCATCGTATTTGCTTCCAGCTGGCCCCATGTAGTAAACAGCGTCTGTTAAGTTATCATCGCTTCCTCCAACTTTCCAATCAGTAGTTGTGTCATTTGGCCCATATCCTGATGGTATCACGGCATTTTTGTGCCATAGTGTTGAACCGAAGAAATAATCATTATTACCTCCAAATGGCTTATTATAGTTTGGATATGTATAATCGACTCTCATTGTCTGATTGCCGAGCATATCAAATCCCATAGCGACTTTAGCGTCCATCATG
>JAEEGH010016419.1_pt1 | contig 15927 bp, 13 predicted proteins | sample 9134181 | NCBI WGS metagenome assembly JAEEGH01 (sample SAMN16246544, study PRJNA631951) | gut metagenome | biome: gut microbiome; feature: rumen; material: DP-attached | host: Bos | place: Iran: Karaj | collected 2018-10
CGATAATTGCGCCCGTACGCTGTCCGTACATCGTATAACCCTTCGGCATACTGAACGCGAACATGATAAATATATTTTCGGGCAGTCCGCTGAATTGCTTCATGAATTTCCGCGTTTCATTTTTCTCTCCGGCATAGTCGATATACGCGACGTCTACCAGAATACTGATTTTTTTAGTCCCCTGTTTCGCCTGCGCTTTGCAAATATCCAGCACCTGTGCCCAATCTTCCTCAGAAAGACTGTATCCCGTCGGATTATGCGCCGGCGTATTGATGATAATCAACAAGGAATTTTGCTTTTTGAGAAGGCTCTCGACTTTGTCGCGGAAATTATTGAGATTGAAATTCTGCTGCTCATCAAAGAGCTGATACGTGGCCAGCTTGCGGCCGCCTTCCCGGCAGAGCGCGCTGTATGGTCCCCAGTACCAATCAGAGGTCAGTACCTCGTCCCCGATTTCGGAGTAATTCGCAATCGCATGATGCACTGCGCCTGTTCCGCCTGCCGTGGCAACCGCCGCAACGTATCCGTCCGGCTGCTGGTCGGCAAAGGTCAAGCCGATAACCGCATTCAGGTAATCCGGCAAACCGATAATCGGCGCATAATCAATTACGTCCGTCATCGGCAAGGAACGAAACACTTTTTCCATCGTAGGAATGCAGGCAAGCTTTTCCTGTTCGTCAATGATGGCGCCAATCGTCGCGTTGGTAACTTTTTCCGCGCCGTATTTCGCGGTCGCTTCCTTCGCCGCGGCGCTCGCCCCAAAAATCGCGTCGCTCAGATTCTTTCCAACGGCATGAGCCGCCGCCATACTCGTCAGCATTTTGAAGACCCCTTTGCATCAAAAATAATAGTTATAGTTCTATTGTTATTCTATTTGTCCTGCAATATTTGAAATGTATACAATATATTATTTATCCTCGTTTTTCGGGAAAAATTCGTTATGAATCGCATTGACGGCATCTTTTATGGAAGAAGTTTTCACCAAACAGGAGATACTGATCTCGGAAGTGCTGATTACGTCGATATTGATGTCCGCCTCGGCCAAGGCCCCGAACATCCTTGCGGCAATACCAGGATTGCCGAGCATACCGACGCCCACAATGGAGACTTTCGCGACGTCATCCTCAACAAGAACCGCAATCGCGTTCAAATTGTTCGCAACCTGATCGACAATCGGACGCGCCCTTGAAAGATCGTCCGCGGCAATCGTGAAGACCATATCCGTAACATTTTTCTCAATGTTGCGGATACTTTGGACAATCATATCCACCACGATATGCGCCTCAGCCAGCGTCGAAAAAATCTGATGGGCGATTCCCGGCTTGTTGGGAATGCCGAGCACCGCTATCTTGACGACTTTTTCATCATGCGCCACGCCTCGAATAACAAATTCTTTTTCTTCCATCGTATATGCCTCCCTAATCATCGTGCCAGGTTTTGTCGTAAACGTCGAACGTACATGGATGGGTATATTGAAATGCTTGCCCATCTCAACCGAACGCGGCTGCATGACGCCTGCGCCGAGACGCGCCATTTCAAGCATTTCATCATAAGTGATTTCCTTCATTCGGCGTGCATCCGGAGCAATACGCGGATCAGCCGAATAAATGCCGTCCACATCCGTATAGATTTCGCAGCTGTCTGCCTTCAGCGCGCCGGCAAGCGCAACCGCCGAAGTATCCGAGCCGCCGCGTCCCAAAGTAACCGGGTCGCCCAATATGTCAACGCCTTGGAAGCCGGCCACTATGACAATATTTCCGTTTTTAAGTTCGTCTTTCACACGTTGGGGCTGGATATCAAGGATTTTTCCCTTCGTATGAACAGAATTTGTATGCATACCCGCCTGGGCGCCGGTCAGAGAAACCGCCTTCTGCCCCAAACTGCGAAACGCCATCGTCAACAACGCGATAGAAACCTGCTCACCGGTAGTGAGCAGCATATCCATTTCCCGCTCAAAACGATACGGATCGTCGTCGATTTGTTTTGCCAGCGCGATTAAATCGTCCGTCGTATCCCCCATTGCCGATACGACCATAACAATCTGGTCGTTCGGCTCCTTTTCGGCCAAGATTCGTTTTGCCACGGCAATTATTTTTTCCGCGCTTCCGACCGAACTGCCGCCGAACTTTTTCACAATCAGGCTCATATCGTTCCTCCTATAGAAACTAATTTTTAAGCGAATGATTTCCTTCCACAAAAGACATTTATTTCATCCGCTCTTTGTTTTTCACAAATTTCGCTCCATTATACAATGATTTTTTATGTTTGTCCACTGCGGAACCGCCGTCTCAACATGTATACAAGAATATTTCGACCGTAAAAAAAGACGCCGTTGAAAACAACAGCGTCAGAAATCACGATATGGTGCGCTCGGCGGGAGTCGAACCCACGCTTTCAGCTCCGGAGGCTAACGTCCTATCCACTGGACTACGAGCGCAATACTTGTCTGTGCATCAAGCGGAGATAATTATAGCATGAAACAATTGGTTTGTCCAACTTCCGCGTTAAAACTAAGGAAACACTGAATAAGTCAATTTATGACCTTGCCGAGGGATTTTTTCGTCAGGCAAGGAAGATGGCGCGACGGCGTAGCATCGCTACGTCGAACGCCATCTGACACAGCATGACGGGAAAAGACCCGGCAAAGGCGTAAAGGGACTTGTTCAGTGTTTCCCTAAGGTCACTGGCTCAATTTTTGCGCCAAGAGCTGATTGACAAGCTGCGGATTCGCCTTTCCTTTCGTCTGTTTCATGATCTGACCGACCAAAGCGCCGATGGCTTTTTTGTTGCCTGACTGATAGTCGGCCACAGGCTTCGGGTTCGCCGCAATCACGCTGTCGACGATACCCTCCAGCTCCTTCGTGTCCGTAATCTGCACCAGGCCCTTGTCCTGAATGATTTTTTCCGGGTCGTCCTTCGATTCCCACATCGTCTTGAAGACTTCCTTGCCGATCTTCGAGGAAATCGTGCCCTTTTCGATCAGTTGGATCATCTTACCAAGGCGCTTCGCGTCCACCGGGGAATCCTTAATGTCCTTGCCTTCCTGATTCAGGTTCTTCGACAAATCTCCCATAATCCAGTTTGCGCCAAGCTTGGGATCGGCACCTTCCGCCACCACAGCGTCGAAATACTCCGCCATGGCCCGGGACGAAGTGATGATGCCCGCGTCGTAAGATGAGAGCCCGAACTCCTTTTCCAACCGTGCCTGACGAGCATCAGGCAATTCGGGCAGACCGTCGCGGTAGGCTTGTATTTCCTCATCCGTCGTGATAATCGGCACGAGGTCCGGCTCCGGCATATAGCGGTAGTCCTGCGCGGTCTCTTTCGTGCGCATCGACAGCGTCACACCCCGATTCGGGTCCCATGTGCGGGTCTCCTGCACGATATGACCGCCGTCCTCGAGGATTTCCTCCTGCCGCTCGATTTCATAAGTCAGGGCGTCCTCCACGGCCTTGAAGGAATTGATGTTCTTCATCTCCGCTTTCGTACCCAGCGCATCCGTCCCCGCGGGACGCAGCGAGATATTTAAGTCGGCGCGGAGATTGCCCTCCTCCATCCGGCAATTCGAGACGTCGATATACTCGAGAATCGACTTGATTTTCTCCATATAGGCGCGCGCTTCCTGCGGCGTCGACATATCCGGCTCCGAGACGATCTCGATCAGCGGCACGCCGGTCCGGTTGTAGTCGACATTCGATGCCGAGGAGTCCTTGATCGTCGTGCCAGAATGCACGAGCTTGCCCGCGTCCTCCTCCATGTGAATGCGCGTGATGCGAATCCGCTTCTTGCCCTGCTCCGTCTCGATATCCACATAGCCGTGCTCGGCAATCGGCAGATCGTACTGCGAAGTCTGGAAGTTCTTCGGCAGGTCGGGATAATAATAATTCTTGCGGTCGAATTTGCTGAACTTGTTGATAGTGCAGTTCAGCGCGATGCCCGCCTTGATGGCGAACTCCACGACGCGGCGGTTGACGACGGGCAGCACTCCCGGAAGCCCGAGGCATATCGGACAAACGTGCGTGTTCTGCTCGGCACCGAAGGTCGTCGCGCACCCGCAGAAGATTTTCGTATTCGTCTTCAATTCGCTGTGGATTTCCAGTCCGATGACAGCTTCGTACTTCATGCCTTCGCCTCCGTTTCCGCCATTTCCTTATAGAAGGACTGGCTCTGCTCATAGGTGTACGCCGCGCGCAGGACCGTCATTTCGTCCAGCGGCTTCCCGATTATCTGAAGCCCGATGGGAAGCTTTTCGCGGCTGTACCCGCAGGGAACGGAGATGCCGGGAAGCCCGGCGAGATTCAGCGGAACCGTGTAAATATCCTGCAAATACATCTTCAGCGGATCGCTGGTCATTTCCCCGATTTTATAAGCCGGCGTCGGCGCAGTCGGCGTTACGATAACGTCTACGTTTTCGAAAGCTTTATCGTAATCCTCTTTGATCAGCCGTCGCACTTTCAGCGCTTTCAGATAATAGGCGTCGTAATATCCGGCGGAAAGCGCGTAGTTACCGATCAAAATCCGGCGCTTGACCTCTTCGCCGAACTTTTCGCTGCGCGTCTTCGTCATCATCTCCACCACGTCGGCACCGTCCACCCGCGCGCCGTAGCTGACGCCATCATAGCGCTCCAGATTCGTCGCCGCCTCTGCCGGAGCAATCAGATAGTAGACGGAAATCGCATATTCCGTATGGGGCAGCGAAATCTCCCGCACGTCCGCGCCCATCGCCTTGAACTGCTCAATCGCGCCGCGAACGGCCTGCTCGACCTCCGCATCCATACCCTTGACGAAGAATTCCTTCGGGATGCCAATTTTCAGTCCCTTGACGTCCTGCACCAGCGCTTTCGTGTAATCAGGCACCTCCGATGCGCTGGACGTAGAATCGTACCCGTCATGACCGGCAATCAACTGCAAAAGATGGGCGCAGTCGGTCACATCCCGCGTCAACGGCCCAATCTGGTCCAAAGACGATGCGAACGCCACAAGGCCGTAACGGGAAACGCGCCCATAGGTCGGCTTCATGCCGACGACGCCGCAGAACGACGCCGGCTGTCGAATCGATCCGCCGGTATCGGACCCCAAAGCCCAAATCGCGCTGCCCGACGCCACCGCCGCAGCGCTGCCGCCGGAGCTGCCCCCCGGCACGCACTGAACGTTCCACGGATTGTGCGTCGGATAAAACGCGGAGTTTTCCGTCGATCCCCCCATCGCGAACTCGTCCATATTGACCTTGCCGAGCACCACCGGCTGGACTTTCTCCAGATGCTCCATGACCGTCGCGTTATACGGCGGCACGAAATTTTCCAGCATCTTGGACGCGCAGGTCGTCTTGACGCCCTTTGTGCAGATATTGTCCTTGATCGCTCCCGGGATACCCTCGAAATAGGCGATTTCCTCCCCCCGAGCGATTTTCTCGTCTACGGCGGCGGCCTGACTCAGCGCCGCATCCCGCGTCTCAGTTATATACGCGTGAATTTTGTCTTCCGTCTCGTCCATCCGCGCCAGAACGTCCTTCGTCAGCTCCACCGAAGAAATCTTTTTCTTGGCCAGCATTTCATGCAGCTCATGCGCGGGCTTGTTGTATAATTTCACGGCCTACCCTCCCCTAAGTAACTGTCAAAAAACAACTTACTTATCTGACTTGTCTAAATTCCCGTGTACTTCGTTGTCGTCGGTCGCCGTAGCGCCGCTACGACTCCCTCCTCCGCCTCGCGCACGAAAATTTATCCTGCGCCATTTGGGCAAGTTATTTTCTTCCAGTTCCTAAATCTCAGTCTTCTAAAATCTTCGGCACCTTGAAATACCCGTCCTCTTTGAGCGGCGCGTTGGAGAGCGCTAACTCGCGGTCGAGAGACGGACGCACCTCGTCTTCCCGGAACACATTGTGAATCGGAAGGACATGGGCCAACGGCTCCACGTCGTCCGTCGGCAGCGCCGCAAGATTATCCACATACTGCAGAAAAGCGTCGAGCTGCCCGAGATACTTCTCCTTATCCTGCTCTGCCACCTCCAGCCGTGACAGCACCGCGACCATATCCAAATCCTGCTGTGTAACTTTCGCCATCGTATATCACCATCCTATGAATTTTTCTTCTTTGCCATAAACGAAATTATTATATCATATCTACGTTTCAAAACCCATATAGTCTTTAAAGTTTATCACTTCGCGCGGCAAATCGGTGCGTATTTTTGCATCAGGCCCTTAACGCCACGGTCAGGGAACGCGACTTTCAGCATAGTTTCCTCGCCGCTCCCTTCTACGGAAATAACCGTTCCTATTCCCCACGCCCCATGCCTCACTTTATCGCCGGGACGCCAAGTGATCGTCATATCGGGGCGGATCGTCCCCGCCGCACGAGGCGCAGCAGGAGCGGCAGGCGGCGCTTTCGGCGTCTTCGGAGTCATGCTCTGCAAAATCTCATAAGCCGATTGAGCTTTTGAAAAACTTTGCGCCGGCTTTGACATATATCCCCGAGAGCCGAAAGCCGCGCGACTGCTTCCCGCCTCTTCCAGATACGCCGCCGGGATTTCACTGAGGAATCGAGACGGCGGAAACGACGTGATGTTACCGAAAATCATGCGCTGCCTTGCATAAGTCATATAGAGCTTTTTCTGCGCCCTCGTAATCCCCACATAGCAAGTCCGACGCTCTTCCTCCAGCTCCTCGTCGTCCATCAGAGTGCGCGAATGCGGGAAAAGCCCTTCCTCCATGCCCGCCATGAACACCACGGGAAATTCCAAGCCTTTTGCCGAATGAAGCGTCATCAGCGTAACCCGCTCGTCGGCAAAATCCGTATCGTCAATATCGGAAATCAACGCGATATGGTTCAAGAATTCCTCCAGCGTGGACGTTTCATTATTGTTTTCAAAATCCTTGGCCACGCCGATGAATTCTTTCAAATTCTCAATGCGCGATTGGTTTTCCGGCTTATCTTCCGACTCCAAAGCGTGAATATATCCCGTAGCGTCCAGCACTTTCTCGATAAACTCCGAAAGAGGGACCGCGTCTAACTGCCCAAGCAAGTCGAACATCATCACGGAAAAAGCTTCCAACGGTTTTCTCGCCCGCGCCGTCATACCGGGAATTTCGGCAAGGGCGTCGGGACTTGAGATTACGTCAAACAAGCTCATCCCATGCGTCTCGGCGTATTCATTCAAACGGGCAATGCTCGTGCCGCCAAGGCCGCGCTTCGGCACGTTGATAATCCGAAGCAGGCTGAGCGTATCCAACGGATTGTAAAGAACGTGCAAATATGCAATCAAATCACGGATTTCTTTGCGATCGTAGAATTTCAAGCCGCCGACCATCGTGTACGGAACGCCCGACTTCATGAAGCCTTCCTCGATAGCGCGGGACTGTACGTTGGTCCGATACAGGATGGCGACGTCCCCATAGGAAACGTCCTGCGACTGATGCAGCCGCATAATTTCCTGCGCTATGAACGCGGCCTCCATCCGTTCATCCGCCGCGCAATAGGTCACAATAGCTTCGCCGTCGGCATTCTGCGTCCACAGTTTTTTCGGTTTCCGGTTCAAATTGTTTTCGATAACAGCGTTCGCCGCCGCCAATATGGTTTTCGTCGAGCGATAATTCTGCTCCAGCCGGATCGTCTCCGCGTCGGGGTAATCCTTTTCAAAATCCAATATATTGCGAATGTCCGCTCCGCGCCAGCCGTAAATCGACTGATCCGCATCGCCGACGACGCAAAGGTTCCGGTTCCCCGCCGCCAAGAGCCTCGTAAGCTGGTATTGGGCGCCGTTCGTGTCCTGATATTCGTCGACCAGAATGTATTGGAACCTCTTTTGATACTTCGTTCGCACCTCTTCGTTCTCCTGCAGAAGGCGCACAGCCAGCAGCAACAGATCGTCAAAATCCAGCGCGTTGTTCTGCCGAAGCCCTTTCTGATAGTTCACATAGACCTCGGCAATTTTCTGTCGATGGAAATTGTCTGCCATCTGGGCGAAGGCTTCCGGAAGTATCATCTGGTTTTTCGCGTCGGAAATGGCCCCTTGGATCTGATTCGGAGGATATTGCTTCTCATCCAAATCCATCGTCTTCAGACATTGCTTGATGAGCGTCTTACTGTCCGAAGCGTCGTAGATAACGAAATTTTTGTTGTACCCGTCCAGCGCGTCGATTTCATAGCGGAGCAATTTCGCGCAAAAGGAATGGAACGTACTGAGCCAGATGTCCTTCGCCGAACTCCCCACGAGACGATCCACGCGCTCGCGCATTTCCGCCGCCGCTTTGTTCGTGAACGTAATCGCCAAAATCCGATACGGCGCGACGCCATGCTCCAAGAGATTGGCAATCCGGCAGGTCAGCACCTTCGTCTTGCCGGAACCGGCGCCCGCCATGACTAAAAGCGGTCCCGAAAGATGCTCGACGGCCTTTCGCTGCATAGGATTCAACTGGTCAAAAATCGTGTCCAAGACTATTCTCCTTCATAACTCTTTCATAAGAAAAGACCGCCGCATGCAACATGGGCGGCCTTTGGCTTTTTCGCGTTATTTCGGCATCCGCTGTACCGCTTCCGTCAGAGGCGGTATGATTTGCTTTTTGCGTGACATGACGCCCGGAAGGAAAATCGAATCGCCGGAAGCGTCTTTTTTGAAAGCCATGCCGATCAAAGGTTTCGGCGATCCGACGTAAAGAAGCTCCGTGCTTTCCTGCAAGATATCCGTTACCATCAACAGGCACATATCGTATTTTTCCGAACTGCACAGAGCATTCATGCTTTCCAAGAGTTCCGCTTTCATTTTCAAGGCGTCTTCCAAATCCATAACGGAAATTTGGCTGACCAAGATACGGTAGTCGCCAATCTGGAACTCCTTGTTATCATTCTTCGCAATATCCGCAGGCGTCATGTCGCCGATACTGGCGCCGGCTTTCAGAAGCTCCATGCCATATTTCTCAATCTGGACGTCGGCAAGTTCCGCCAGCCTCTCCGCCGTGATCTTGTCATAGCCCGTGCAAGTCGGAGACTTGAACAGCACCGTATCGGAAATGATAGCGGAAAGGAGCAATCCCGCTACTTGGGCGGGCATCTCCATATTTTTTTGCCAATACATATTTGCGATAATCGTAGCGGTGCATCCGACGGGTTCCTCCCGAATATAAATCGGTTCGCCCGTTTTCATGCCGCCAAGACGATGATGGTCGACAATCTCCAAAACTTTCGCGTTTTCAATTCCTTCCACCGCCTGACCGCGTTCATTATGATCGACCAAGATGACGCGTTCGGGATCTGGAAGCATCAGCTTGTCGCGACTGACGATACCGACCAGCTTGTCATCGTCCACAACCGGATAGTTGCGGAATTTGGAAGATTCAATCGTGCCCCGGATGTCACTCAGCAACTGATGCGACTCGAAAGCAGTCAGTTTCTTTTGCATGATATGCCCGACCGGGATGCTTTGGTTAATCAAACGGGCCGCCGTAAATGTATCCAACGGCGTACGAACAATCATCGCATGGGTACGGCGCGCATCCTGCTTTACGATTTCCGGGATATTGCCGCTGTTCGTGACAATCAGGCAGGCGATATTATGCAAAAGGCATTCCTGCATAGAGGCGTATTGCCCTTCGCCTACGAGCACGACGTCGTCTTGCGAAACCCATTTCTTGATCGTGGTCTTGCTTCCGGCTGCGATATGCACTTTCCCTTTGACCGTCGAGTTTTCGTCGCTGTCGACGACAATTTCTCCTTCGATGATATCGACGATCGCCTTCAGGGAAACGGAAGACTCCCCGAGATCCTGCATGTTCAGCTCTTCAAAGTATCGCTGCGCCAAGTCGCTCACAGTGACGATGCCGACCATACGCCCATCGTCGTTCATGACCGGAATGGAACGGAGATTATTTTCCTGCAGCACACGGCCAAGATAACGCAGATTGTCCGTTTCCTTGACGACCGCAGTGCATTCCAGCATAATGTCTCTGACGCGGGGGTACAGATCCACAATCAGCATCGGCACGTCCGCCTTGAAATAATCCAGCGCGTACTGCGTTTCCGGATTGATTTGACCCGCCCGCGCCGCAATCGCGTTTTCCCCTTCCTTTTGCTTTAACGCAGCATAAGCTATCGCAGAGCAAATAGAATCTGTGTCCGGATTGCGATGCCCAATGACATATACAGGCTTTGCAGTTCCCATCATGAAATCTCCTTTATCCCGGGATATCCGTCTTCAATGCCCGGCATCCCTCGAAACTCATACATTCTTATCAATTATATCATATCTTTCGGAAGTCGCAACTTCTTTTAGGCAGATGCGGCGCGCCCCTCTTTCACGTTCCTCGACATTGTTCCCATAATTCGCGCAACACGTCGGAAACCTTCATGGTGACTAAATCGGGCGTATCTATTACGTACTGAAGCATATCCGCAACTTCTTCAGGGTCGGCATGCCGAAAAGTTGCACGGCCGTCAAGGTCTTCCAGACTTTCCAAAATCTCATCCGCTATATCCGCCATATCCTCCCGATTATAATACCAAGCGATAATCGGATGATACCCGTCGCGATATCCGGAAATATCCCTCAAAATTTGGATCTCATCCACAGGCAAAAGATCTCCGTTCGAGACCAATTCATTTAATTCCGAAATCAACTCTCGATAACGGTACGGATCTTTTTTCATGTGAAATAAACCTCCTTGACCGACGCATTTTATGCTACAATCAAAGTTGCAAAAAGGAGCTGTTAATTATGATTCGATACGCCTCCGTTATTTCCCTGCCAAACATCCGATTATATTTTCCTCGCGAAAAGTTTTCAAAAGAATATCTGCTCATAGCAGGAGGCCGCCCTCCTGCCGTTTCATGGCTTCAGGATGCAGCCGCCGATCGCGTTGTATATTGCATCGACCACGGCGCAGATGTATGCCGCGCCGCAAACCTGACGCCTTCGTTTTTTATCGGCGACTGCGACAGCGTCAGCGCCGACACGCTGCAATGGATACGCTCTCTCAATGTTGATTTCATCCAATTCCCCACCGAAAAAGACAAAACGGATACGCAGCTCGCGCTTGACCGTTTCAGGAAAGAACAGGATATATTCGTTATTATGACAGGCGGTTTCGGAGGTCGCTTCGACCATCTTTTCAGCCTTTTGCATTCGTTTGCAGGAACGCCGATTCATGGCTGTATCGCGGATGATCTTGAATTCCTGCTTATTCTTCGCGACGAGGAAACAGCCGAGCTGGAACTGCAAACCGCTCCAAAGAGCGTTTCGCTCCTTCCTCTCTCCCCGCAATGCACCGGCGTTCACCTAAACGGCGTTCACTGGCCTTTACGCAACGCCGTGCTCTCTCAAAGCAATCCATACGCAATCAGCAACCGCCTCGAGGCGTCCGATAATCGTATCGCGATACGAAACCAAACAGGAATTTTAGCCGTTTATCTTTGCTGGCAATCCCCCATGGAATAACGCTGCCGAAATGCCTCATACAGAATAATGGCCGCCGCAGTTCCCACATTCAGTGATTCCGTTTGTCCCGCCATCGGAATAAACACATGCGGCATGCAGTCTCCGATTTCGCCGGAAACGCCGTTGCCTTCATTCCCAAACACCACAGCGACAGGACGACGATAGTCGACGGAAAAATAAGGAACAGCCTCCTTGTCGAGCACCGACGCAAAACAGGAAACGCGATTTTCTTCTATATAAGAATGCAACTCTGCACAGGTTGCCCGTACGACAATCGGAAGATGAAAAAGCGATCCCATGGCGGAGCGCACGGTTTTGTCCGAGAAAAGATCCACCGTTCCCTCAAGGGCGACAATGCCAGTACATCCCGCAGCGTCGGCCGTTCGTATGATGGTCCCCGCATTGCCGGGATCTTGGACTTTATCCAAAACTGCCAAAAACGGCGTTTCCTTTGCCCTCAATGAGGAAAGCGAAACCGTCTTTCGTTTCATCACCAGTAATATCCCTTGCGGCGTATTCGTAGCCGAAGCTTTCTTGTACGCCGCCTGAGAAACCAGATAGACCGGGCATTGTCTCTTTTCCAAAACGGCGACAATCGCTTGCACACGCGCATCCTGCAACGCAGTTTCAGTAACAAGACAAAACAGCAAGGGCCAGCTTGACGCCGCCGCCGTTTCCGTCAGCCGGATTCCTTCGGCGACGAATTCCTCCCGCCGTTCCCTTTCTTTCCTCATGTGCAGAGCGGCTGCCCACTTGATTTTTGTATTCTCCGCGCTTTCAATTCGTTCCATACATTCACCTGTTTGATCCCCAACTACAGAAAAAGCCCCCTTCGCAGGGAGCTTTTTTTGCATTTCTTAGAGATTTTCTTTTGCAACTTCAACCAATTTCGTGAACGCGTTTGCGTCGCTGATGGCGAGATCCGCGAGCATCTTGCGGTTGACCTCGACACCGGCTTTCGTAAGGCCGCAAACGAGACGGCTGTAGGAAATTCCATTGACGCGCGCCGCAGCGTTGATACGAGCGATCCAAAGGCGACGGAATTCGCCCTTCTTCGCACGACGATCGCGGCGGGCATAATAGAGCGCCTTCATGACCAACTCGTTGGCCTTCTTGAACTGCTTGCTGCGCGCTCCGCGATAGCCCTTGGCTAACTTCAGGATTTTTTTATGGCGTTTATGCGCTGTCACGCCGCTTTTTACTCTTGGCATGGTACTGTTCCTCCTCTATTAGTTTTGCAATCAATGTCAAGCATACGGAAGCATACGGCTCACGCGCTCGTGATCCGCCGCCGTGATAATCGCGGCTTTGCGCATATTGCGTTTACGCTTCTGGGATTTCTTTTCAAGGATATGGCGCTTGTATGCTTTGTTGCGTTTGAATTCGCCTGTTCCAGTCACGGTGAAGCGCTTTGCGGCAGCCCTCCGGGTTTTCATTTTCGGCATTATGATTCTCCTCCTTTTGGTTTGGCCTTTGGCGGCCTCGGTGCTAAAATCATGATCATATTTTTGCCTTCAAGTTTAACGTCGCGCTCAATCAAAACAAGATCTTTCAGCCGTTCCGCAACGCGATGGAGAACGTCCCGTCCAAGATCCTGATGGGACATTTCCCGCCCGCGAAACATAATCGTAACCTTGACCTTGTTTCCTTCTTCCACAAAACGCAAGGCGTTTTTTAACTTGACGTCAAAATCATGCTGCTCGATATTGGGACGAAGCTTCACTTCTTTAATGGTAATAACCTTTTGCTTTTTCTTGGCTTCCTTTTCCCGTTTCTGCTGTTCATATCTATATTTGCCGAAATCCATGATGCGGCACACCGGCGGCTTTGCCTTCGGCGCGACCTCCACAAGATCAAGGTGCTGCTCCTCCGCCAGACGCAAAGCGTCCCGCGTCTGCATGATGCCGAGCTGCTCGCCCGTCGCGCTGGTCACGCGAACTTCCCTGATGTGGATTTCCTCATTGATTCTCAAACTATCCTTACTGATAAGAACACACCTCCGCCAAAATATATTAACAACAAAAAGAAAAAAGAGCGGCGCAGACGCCACCCTTAATAATCCCAATATCGAACCCGCACGACTGTGCGTCGTCAGGTGAGAAGCGGTGGCCTCTGCTTTCATTGAACGTCGCTATATTACCATACATAATAACCGGTGTCAAATATTAAATTTTTGACCTGCCGTTCATTGACAAGATCAAAGCGCAGTGCTAATTTTATATCGTAGTTTTTCTATCGGGTATGGAAAAGCTATGATTCACAACAGTAAGGAAGTGCAGACATGATTCACGAAGCCATTGAAAAAATCGTCAGCAAGCAGGACCTTTCCTACGATGAAGCTTACTCCGTCATGAACGAGATCATGAACGGGGAAACCTCGCAGGTGCAAAACGCCGCCTACCTCGCCGCGCTTTCCACCAAGAGCACGAAGGCCGAGACCATAGCCGAAATCTCCGGCTCTGCGGCGGCCATGCGCGACCATGCGTTACAAGTCAATCACAATATGGACGTGCTCGAGATCGTCGGCACCGGAGGAGATCACGCCGGCAGTATCAACATCTCCACGACTGCCGCTCCCATCATCGCCGCCTCTGGCGTCAAGGTCGCCAAGCACGGCAATCGCGCGGCTTCCTCCAAGAGCGGCGCGGCCGACTGCCTCGAAGCCCTCGGCGTCAACATCGACCAACCGCCGGAAAAGTGCATTGAGGAACTGGAAAAGATTGGAATCTGCTTCATGTTCGCCCAGAAATACCACAGCTCTATGAAATATGTCGGCGCCATTCGGAAGGAACTCGGCATCCGTACCGTTTTCAATATTCTCGGCCCGCTGACGAATCCGGCGCACCCGTCGCGGATGCTGCTCGGCGTATACGACGCCTACCTCTTGGAGCCGCTCACAAAGGTTCTGATCAGCCTCGGCATGAAGCGCGGCATGGTCATCTACGGGCAGGACTGCCTGGACGAAATCTCCATCAGCGCGCCGACCAGCGTCTGCGAGTTCCGCGACGGCTGGTACAAGACCTATGAGATTCGCCCGGAGGACTTCGGCTTCACGCGCGGAAAGAAAAGCGACATCGTCGGCGGCACGCCGCAGGAAAACGCCGCCGTCACCCGCGACATCCTGGCAAATAAGAAAGGCCCGAAATACGACGTCGTCATGCTGAACGCAGGCGCCGCCATCTATATCGGAGGACAGGCCGACAGTATCGCCGAGGGCGTGACGCGCGCCAAAGAACTCGTAGCCAGCGGCGCGGCCAAGAAAAAACTCGACGAGTTCATCGAGCTTTCCAATAAATAATTCATCCATAAAATAACCGTTGCTCACATTAATTGCGGGCAACGGTTTTTTATATATATGCTTTTGGTTATAGCGCTATCGTATCTCCGTCTGAAAGACGATAGATATACGTCTCGTCGACTTCCATGCCCGTGATCGCCCGGATTGCGCGGGCGTAAAGCTCGAGCTGCGTGCGGTAGCGCTTTTTGATTTGCTCCGACGTCGTATTCCGGTCGGTCTTGTAGTCGAGCAGCACGAGCCGTCCCTCGTCGTCCTCGAAGAACGCGTCGATGGCGCCCTGCAGGAAGATCTCGTCCTGATTGTCGGCACGCCGCTCCATTTCGGCGGCGGGAATCAGCAGGCTGAAGGACTGCTCCCGCCAGCAACGTTTCGCGGTTTTCATGCGGCGCCCGATGGGCGAAGCGAAAAACCTCGCGATCAGCGAGACGCGCACGGCGCGGCGCTCTTCGTCGGTCAGCGTCCCCTCTCCCACCATATCGTCAAGCTGGCGTTCGACGTCCGCTTTGTCGAGCGCGCCGTCGAGCCGAAGCTTTTGCATGACGCCGTGCATGAGTGTCCCAAAGACGGCGCCGCCTTTTCCGATTTCTTCCGTCTCAAGGAATGCGGGCGGCGGAAAATTCCTTTGCATGGCCTCTGAATGATCCACGTTTTCGTCCGGCAGGAAAGGCGCGAGCGTCTCCGGTTCCTCCGTGCGGCGCTTGATTTCCGTGACGGTCATTTTCGCCGGGATATCCGTGTAATGACCGTATTCCCAGGAAAGCGCGGCGGCCCGGCCGCTCTCTTCCGGCAGGGGCAGCGGCTCCAGATTTTCAATGCGCTCTTTCCATTCGTCCGAGGTCTCCGCAGTTTCGTCTTCTGCTTGCGGCGGCGCGACCGAAACAAACTGCACGGAGAAGTTCGGCGCACCGAAATCCTCCGCGGGATAATGGATTCGCGGCGCATCCGAGAGACCGGCTGCAGTGCGAAGCTCCGCGCCCCCGGCCTCATCCCTCGCGACGGCCGTACCAATCCAATCCAGCCATGTTTTCGCGCCGAGCACGGCGTGTCCCGGCAGTGCCGCGTCTTTCAGTTCCGTATAGCGGCTCCACGCTTTCGCGCATTTTTCGACGGAGGGCTTTGCGCTGCCGACGAGGATCAGCTTTTCCCGCGCCCGGGTCAGCGCCACATAGAGCACGCGCAGCTCCTCCGCTTTCGCCTCGTTCTGA
>JAEEGH010016421.1_pt1 | contig 15926 bp, 20 predicted proteins | sample 9134181 | NCBI WGS metagenome assembly JAEEGH01 (sample SAMN16246544, study PRJNA631951) | gut metagenome | biome: gut microbiome; feature: rumen; material: DP-attached | host: Bos | place: Iran: Karaj | collected 2018-10
CTTAAAAAATTCCAAATAGTTTATCTCTAACTATTACTGAGACAACATTGCCATAGGCATCTTTTTCAGTTCTAACTTCTTTTGCTTTTCCATCCACTATTATCGTGGTGTAAGTAACGCCTCCTGGATATCCAACATCGCCAGGATATAGTTTCTTCTTTTCTTCCATAATTTTCCCCTTAAAATGCAATATGATTTTCTTCAAGCAAACGCAACGCTCTTTCTAATTGTTCGACCACATCAAGAGCGTCCAACACTTCTTCCATATTTTCAATTTCAGACACTTTCCCTTGTTCATATGCATCTCGCAAAAAGCGAATAGCAGCCCCGAGATCTTCAACATCATTTTTGTGATTTATATTTCTGACAAACTTCATAGATAATTATTCCTTTCGTAGAAGGCCACACCTAAATGTGGCCCTCGACAAAATCAATGTCAAAGACAAGTTGATATATAAATGTATTTAATGAATGTTTAAAATCAGGATTATTATTTTCATCTAAACCTCCAAATAGATTTTTTGGAGTATTTGAAAATTGGTTAATAAAATCCTTATTTAATAAATATTCATTAGTTAACTTGTTATAAAACAATGCTGATTGATTCATAACTAAAGTTGATAATGATTCTAGTTGGTCATAGTAACCAGATTCATTTTCGTTAGAAATTTTGTTTGAAGTTTCTTCAATTATGTTGATAGATTCATTTCTATCACAATCAAAGTCTTCTAATGAAGAATCATCAAATTGTTTATAAGCATTTAAAGATTTATTAATGCTACAAGAATAATTAAATAATTTCTTTAAAAGTTTTTTATAACTTTCGAAAACAAAAATTTCGTCTTTTAAGGAAGACAATTTTTTAGCGTTAATAATATATTTGGAATAAAGATTACTTCTAAATAAGTTGTAATCGAATTTAATTGTTTCTAATAACTTAGTTATAGATTTTCTATGAAGAGTAATGTCATCATTAGACATTTTTTGAATGGCATTCATAAAAGAATGTTGGTTTGTGAAGTTTAAGTAATTCATTAGCGTATGCTCCTTTTTACCACAATTATTCACAAACAAAATATATAAATATAGAGAGGCTACCGATTTGTTCGCAATTATGTACAAATATGTTTAAAGGAGTATCTTAACGGCCTTTTTATAGACTTCTTCATTTAGCCCAAACACACGGTTTACTAAGATAAAATCTTCGTGGAATAGATTAGATATGCCGTCATCAATGTCATCTAAGATAGCTACCTTTTCAACCTCATTTGAATGATCTGCTATATAATCCATTATTTGTTTCCCACGATTATCATCAGGATCATTTTCGTTTGGAAGTCTTAATTGTCCGATAATAGGTATTTTATATTCTTCAAAGACATTTAATTTTTCTTTCATATCAACTTTAGAATATCTTCTGTCACTAGTAATAACTATTCCGGTGGAACGTGTATCAATAATTAGCTTTCTTAAAAGAGCCAGCTTATCTACTTCCATATCAGAAATATATGGCCCAGTCCCAGAAGATGAATTAAGCACACCATCAATGTCTAAAAATATAAGTTTCATATTCTTTTGAGTCTTCGAAGATATGTTAACACTTCTGTATGACTAAAAGTCTTTTCAAGTACAGCCACATACTTTTTAACATTAAAAATATTTAGTGTCACATAAAACCACTTTTGATCAATCCCTGTATAGATCATATGTTGTTTGTCTTTTTCACAATGACTAAGAATTGTTTCTACTTCTTTTAAATATTTGCCGTTAATAAAGGGGCTTTGGAAGAAAACATAATTACCATTCTTCTTTTTTGCCTTATCAAGGAAGATAAATCTGTCTTCATTTACATAAATCCTTTTTGTGCCTCTGCTAAATTCAATGTTTTTCTTATATTGGCACGTTAAAGGATATTTATTGCCATCTAAGGTTTGTTTAAAATTACGTAATTCTTTAAATGTAAACCCATGTTCCTTTGCAAATCTTTCAACATTGCCACCTTTTTTGCTATATAAAATAAAGTTCTTATAGAGATTTGAATTAACTAATTTCGAAAAGAATGCATTTTCATTAAGAGAAGCATCTTGTTCAAAAACGATATCTTTGAAAAGTGAAGATGTTATAGCGCGTGGTCCAACTTTGACAAATCCTTTGAAAATAAGATAACCGCCAGGGCCTATATAACGCTCATCAAAACAATTTTCATCAATGCAAGAAATGTCATTTTTAACAATGACACCATTGGCGCTAAAGATGACAGATCCGCTGCCACCACCAACGCACAAAGAAGTTGTTATTTTAGACAAATGCCTTTCAACACCAAAAATGTTGTGCATATCATCAACTCCTTTTGGGTATTTCAATCCTATAGGAATGTGGTTTTTTAAACGTATAGCAATCTACATATTCTAGATGTCCTACTTTTCTAATTACTCCATATTTGATAAGTGAGTCTATTGTAAATTTGAGAGCTTTATTTAAAAAGGTATTCCCTTGATAGTAATCAAACAGACACAAAGCATCTTTATATATATCCTTATCCGCGGCAAGTTCTACTTTTGTGTCACTTTGATAATCAACATCTGTATCTCGTTCTGTTAGTGAGCACAAAGTGACTCTAATAAAGAAAGAATCATCTAAGTCTTTTGGTTCAATGATAGGCGACAATGTGATTTCCAAACAATCTCTTGCGGAAAAGTCCCACCGAGTATTAATAGTACTGATGCTATATTCGTTAGAAATCTTTAGTTTTGTATTAACAAGATATGTATACGCGTTATGACACTTACCAATATAATCAACTGTTTGAGATGCGGAAAAATCATAATTATATAGTTTAACAAACATATGTAGCAGTGATTTTTTAGTGCATACCCAATTTGGTTTGGCTTCACCTTGTAGAAAGGAAAGAATGTTTCCACAAAAAGATAATTTCCTATCATTAATCTCTTGTTCAACTTCTTTCAAAAATTCATTAAAATCGGGATTTTCTTCTCTAAATACTTTTAATCTGCCCCTAAAATATTTTTCCATCCAAGATAAAGGTCCTCCATGGTAAATCGGGGATAACAAAAATGGTCTTGTTCTATCGTTGTTCATTATTCTTCTCCTATTTTAGTTTGACGGTAAGTTATGTATTTTTTGTAGTTGCTTTTATTTTTGATAAATTCTTTTAAATCGCGTAAAAATATGCTTGCCTTATATGACAGGCCGTTCGCCATTGTCACTGTAATTTTAAATTCAATATAACTTAGTTCTTTGAAACATCCACGCGAGACACGAAAAAAATTAGCTCCATCAAAATATGTTTTGTCTTTAATTGTTTTAATTCCTATTTTTTTAAGACATTTAATCGTTTTTAAATAAATATGATAGTCTTCTTTATGGACAACGATTTTGCCATTGAATAAGGATCTAATAAATAGATAAAACTTTAATGATTCGAGTGTCCTAAAAACCGTTAAATCAGGCGGAACATCATCAGCGCATCTCTTAACGCCATTTTTTGAAACAATGAATGTATATTGGATTGAATCGCCATCAAACAAACTAGAATGAACAAATTTACATGGGATTTTGTATTTTGAACACAAAGATAGAAGTCCACATTCATTTGCAATAACGATACAATCTTTTTCTAATAAGTCTTCCATAATTCCTCCTTCTTAAAATCACCATAAAGAGGAATTAAAAAACTCCCATCGTTACGACAGGAGCAATATTTTATATTTTATATTTCTTCCCATCGTTCAAGCTTTGGCACCCAACATTACTTGGGTTGTCGGTGGATCTCTGGGCTTGTCCCTAACCACACTCTTTATGGATATATTAATTATATCATTTTTGAGGTTCTTTTTGTAGATAATATATTATTAAAAAATAGGCACAATAAGGTAGTAAAAATCATTTCCGTATACTTTGTTCTCTAATGTATATTTCCCTAATACATTGGCTTCATAATCAACATCTCCTTGTTTGGTACGATGGATAAGGTGTGATGAAATGGGTTTTGTACCATTTGAAATATCAAAGTCTTTGTCTGCGTTTTCAGTTTTATCAAATGCATTGAAATCATTGGTCAAGAAAAGACAATATCCACTATTAATTCTTTTATCGTTCAAAAGGCCTTCTAGTTTTTCAATATCCTTCCAAAAACCAATACGATGAAGATCAGCATTTCTATGAGACTTAAAGGAGATTTTTGTGCCATATTTAAGAGATCGAGGTTGTGATTCTTTTTTGGTGAAATATTTGAACTCAAATCCAATCCTCTCCCTTTTATCATCTGCAATTAAATCTATTCTTTTTTTGTTTTGGTTCCACTCAAACGTAATCGTATATCTCGGAAACACTCTTTTAAGTGCAAAACCAAATTCGAGTTGGAAATGGCATTCATTAATGAACCCATTTGGATTTGTTCTAATTAATTCATTCATTACTTTATTAACATCAAATGATTTCATAATCTTCTCCTATCTTCATAAAAAACTTTTTGCTACCAATTGTTTGGTGGAAATCTTTTATGATCTTTTCTATTTCTGGATCAATCATCATATATAGGTAGTTGTCTTCGAATTTTGATGGATTATCCTTTTGATAATATGCTTCAGCGATAGCCCCAGCCATTGCGCCAGTTGTATCACAATCTCCTCCGATGGCGACGCAGTTTCTAATTGCGTCTTCTAAACTAGTGGAAATTAAGAAACAGTAGATAGCTTGAGGCACGCTCTTTTGACAAATCTCAGAGAATTCATAAGTTCTAACTAACTCATCAAAATCAAAATTAGCTATTTCGGGATAATAATCTTTAATCATTCTTTCTTTAATTTGCTCGATAGAAGAACCATGCAAAGCAAGGAAGATGCACATGGCCACGGCTTCGGCACCTTTAATGCCTTCAGGATGATTGTGGGTAATCTCACTAACGGTTTTAGACAATACCTTAACTTCTTCTTCGCTTTTAGCAATCCAACCAACAGGAGATATTCTCATCGCGGAACCATTACCAAATGAATTATATGGTTCAGCAGTTCCTAATCTATATGCGTTGCTACACCAAGAATAAAACCTACCACCCCAACCGGCTCCACGATTTTTTGACCAAGCGATTGCAAAATGGGTTATTAAATCTTTTTTAATTGATTCTAAAGATTCATTCGAATAATCAATTGGAAAATGGTTCATTAAAACTTTTGCTACTTCTAAAGTGAGAATGGAATCATCGGTCATTCTCATCCTTGTGTCAAAAAGTTCGAAATCTTTTGTTTTGATTGGATGGAACTCATAAACAGATCCCACCATGTCGCCAATAATTGCACCTAGCATATGTTATCCTCCTAATAAGCGTTCAATATCTTAATTGATTTTCTTAAGTGTTTATTTAGTAAACCATCCTTATATCCAGTTTGAATTAAATGAGACATTAATCGTGTGGATTTATAATCAGAGATTTCATCATCAATAACAATAAAACTATCAATGTCGATATCCTTTAACTTCAAACGATTGAGGTAGTCCAAGATTCCCTTCCCTCTACCAATGGCTTCATTATCAATTTTATCAAATATAGCAAGTCCTTGGGCGGACAACTTTTGGTCAAGATAATCCGCTAATTCATCTTGTTGAGATTTGAGCTGTGGCAACTTATACCAAGCATATCTCCAGGTAGAAATTAAGATTATCTTCGCGTTTGTTTCATCAACAATTTGTTTAAGAATTGCAACCTTTTTTTCTTCAATTCCCGTATAAACTACGCATTTTTCTTTAGTTGTGGAACAATTTAATACACCATCCACATCAAGGAAAATTAGTTTAATAGAAGGCCTAAATTCAATTCCTAGTTCATCTTTTATTTTCTTCTTATTAAAGACATATTTGTTGTTTTCTTTCTTAATGATGAATTGATTATCTTCAAGTTCTTTAATAAGTTTTGTTGCTTGGACAAAACCAATAGGCATTTCTCTTTGAATCATTGAAAGAGAGAATTCTTTTTTGTCTTTAAATCTTTCAATAACATCATTGATGGTTGTTATCATTCATCACCCTCCGGTTTTGGACCTTCTGCTAATGACTTCCTTAAATCTTCATGTTCTTCCCAAAATTGTCTAGTCCATTCGCCAATTTGCTGCCTTGCGATGATAGGATCATTAGACAAGACAAGTCTCTTTCGTTCTTTTTTCATCTTTTCCCCCTTTCTCAGAAGATCCTACCCAATAGCGGATAGGATTTCTGATGACTTAAGGTGTTTCTTTTCAAAGAGTAGTTTCCCTAAGTTAGTAATTTGTTGTTTGTGGTTTTTGATGTACTTAATTGTTTCTTTCTCACATTTCTTGAGAAGCTTTTCAATCTTTCTTTCCATCTTTCTTCTTTTGTAGACTGTATCCGTTCTTGCTCCTGGTTTGATAACAGGGAGTGTTTCCCAACAAGATGAATAACCACAAATATTGAACATATTGTAGGCATCAATTCTTGCGTTTTGTAAATCATCATCGCAGCCCCTTGAACCTCTACCGCACAAGACTTTTTGAGCAAGGACACCCGCCATTGAGATTTTGATATCAGCGATTACTTTCTCATATGGCCAGAAACCTCTTTCAACTTCTTTTGCGTGGAATTGTCCGCTTGCACCAGAGATATTCAATCTATTGATAATGAAGTATTCCGGGAATGCTTTGGCCACTACTGCGTGACCAGCTTCGTGGATAGCAACTTCTAAGTTATCTTCTTCTGGTGTGTCTTTAACTCTATCAGTGATGTTATAGATAGAATTATCAATCATTTCAGAAGTGATATTTTCAAACCCATTTCTTAAGACTAAGTCATTGACCACTGCTTTAACACCAGCGCAGCTAATGCCATTGAGCGATAATGCGACTTCTTCATCGTCGAAATCTTCTGGGAATTTGAGATTGAATTCTTTGAAGTGTTTTTTAAGGAGTTCTAAAGCTTCTTCCCCAGTTGGGAAAGGAATCTTAATTAATTTTTCAAGTCTTCCGTGACGAAGTAATGGGTCAGGGATTTCTCTAATATAGTTAGTTGCTGCAAGCACTAAGATGTCATCTTCAGATTCAACACCATCGAGGTTTTCTTGAAGTGCACGCACAACTCTTCTTTCTTTATTAATAAGTAAGTCTAATTCATCAAAGACAATGATTGCGTGACCCGCTTCTCTTGCCTTTTTGAATGTTTCGCAGATGCCTTCCACCACATTTGCTTGTTCACCTTGGAACACAAATACTGGTGCTTCGGAACATCTAATAATTTCTTTAATCATTAAGGATTTGCCGTTACCTGGTTGTCCAAAGAGAATCACGCCTTTAGGAATTGAAACCCCTTTGGCTTTAAGTTCTTTGGAACGTTTGAACCATTCAATAACGGATAATAATTCTTTCTTTTGGTTTACGTGACCGATAACACGGCCTAATGGTTCTTCGCCATCTTCTAATTTTGTAGCGTTGATTAGTTGGTAAGAAGGAACATTTTCTTTTGTTGCTAATTCTTCTTTACCGCCTCTTTCAATAACACGGCGTCTTGCCGCAAACATTTCGAACTCTTCTTCATCATCTTCGAATTGTTCGAGTTCTTCTTCATCTGTCATTCTTTTTGTTAAATCGTCCATATGTCTACCCCGCTTTCTGATTGTGATTATAAAACGCGATTTTTAATGAAATAATGTATACCCCTATTTTGTGCGGAAATTAGTGCATTCACTTTCCGTATGTCTGTGCGATGATCCCCTCAGCGCGAGGTTCTCTAATGAGGTATTTATATCTCTTCTTAAATCGTTTATATGGCGGATATTCGAAATCTCTTCCAAACAAAGAACATAGTTCTCTATTCTTTTTAGAAAGTTTTCTATATTGTTGATTGATTGTTTTATTTCTTTTAATGACAATCTTGTTGTTATCTTCGATTAGTTTCTCTTTTTGAAGTCTTTTGTTTTCTTTGCTTAAAAGATCTTCTTCAATTAAAGATTGGAATTTGGAGTCAACAATAGTTAGATATTTGTTCTTAAACGAAATTTCAAGATTATAGGTTGTTTCTTTTTCTAAATATTTAACTTTTATATGTTCAGCATCAATAAAAGTGACAACACCATTTTCATTATTTTTATTAATTATCTTTTTATTTAAAAATTGTTTATAGTTCATTAGAGACTCCTTTCTTTAATTTCACATCGTTAAATCTTTTATTGTTTTGAAGATGGTCATAAAAAATGACAAATAACTTTTCAAAAGCATTAAAGGATTTTGGAAGAAGTTTTATTAAATTATCAAAATGAAGATGTTTAGATGTTACTTTAGCGGCAAATACATTTGCGAAAAATTCATAAACTGGACGGTATTTCGAACATTTGTAATACACACTCTCGTGATGATCTAAACAAAGATATTCAAAATCATATTTAGAAGATAACGCGTCTAATATAGGCGAGTATTTTGTATTGAGAATTGAGAAACATTTTTTCTTTAAAAGAAGATAATAAGTTTCAACAAAACCAGATTTGTATAATTCACTTTGAAGTTTCTTTCTTTTTAAAATTAATTCTTTGTCTTTTTCATTAATGTCTAGACTTCTTAATTCTTTATATTTAGGCATATTGTCAATCAAGATGTCATAGGCGTTATTGTTAATGTTTGAATTTATTATTTCTTTATATTCATTCATTACTAACTTAAAGAGTTCTTGATACTTGTTTTCAAACTCTTCAGTAAAAACATCATAAAGAGTCTTGTCTTCTTCAATTAAAACTAAAGTAGATAATGCTTTTTCTCTACCAAACCAAAAGTCAACTGCGTGGCCAAGTTCGTGGGGAAGAGTGTCTTTATCACTAATGTCTGTATAAATTTGATTCTTTTTTCTTTTTGTTAACTTATCTTTATTATCATTTTCATAATCAATAGATTCGATAGAACCAGATTTATAAAGATTTTTAATCTTTAATGAATTATTATTTAATACTTTTAAGATAAAATCTCTATAAGCAGGAGAAAAGTAATAAGCTTGTTTTTCAAGAGATTTAGAGCAATAAGCAAACGAGCGCTTACTTTTCTTTTTTAAAGCATCAATTATATTTTGAGCAGCATTAAAATTTGCGGTTGTATTTATCATCTTCATCCTCGCTTTCTTGTCAATAGTTTAGCCGCTATATTTAGATATGATTTTTATTCCAATATTTTGTACTAAAATTAGTACTTTTCTATATTCAGGTAAAATAAAAAGAGGATCGGACTTCCGTTCCAAAATCCTCTTTGTTATTGTTATTATTTTTGCTCGGAACCTTGATTATTGTTTGTGGCTTTTGCTAATATTGCTTTTCTTTTAGCTCTCCATTCCGCAATCTCTTTTTCATATTCTTCTTGGTCTTTTTGAGCTTGTTCAGTCAATGTTTTTGAAACCACATATTGATAACGATAGCCATATTTATTAAGGCGATTAGCATATCTTTCAATCAAACCTTCAAGAAGACGATCGTTCCAATTTCTTAATTCTGGTGTCATAACCACAATGTTATCAAGTAGTAAAGCCTCTTCCGTGACCCATTTCTTAAATGTGTGGAAATCTGTATTTACTGTTACGTATACATCAACTGCGGTCACGGTTCTTTCATAGTCAGTTCCTTTGTCAAAAATACACTCTCTTTCTTTTCGTTCGCTTTGCATTGGACACTCAAAGAACTTTTCAAATGATTCTTTTGTCCTATTAAACAAAGCTTTATCTAGTTTATCTTTTCTGTTGATGCAGAATTTGAATGTAACGGTTTCGTAAAGGATTGGGTTTTTGCCCCACTTTCTTTCCATTACTCTTTGAACTGTCGTATATGGACTTAAATGTTCTCCCGTTCTGTGGTCAATGCGTTCTCTATATATTCTTCCAAGTTGGGCTTCTTCATCCAATAAATTGGTGTTTCCATTACGGTAAGGAATGCCCCAGTCTTCAATATTAATCACGTTGTCGATACTAGTTTTGATAACTGCTTTTAATTCTTGTAAATAGATAAAAACGTAAAGGTGTTTAGACTTTTTTTCTTCTTCTACTTTAATTACAACGCCATTGTAATCAACTTGAGGTTCTATTTTGATGATATCTGGAGTATAGGAATAGCCGCTTTGCTCAAAGACATCATCTGAAGTCGCTTTTAACGAGAACTTAAAAACGTTATGGCTTAATTCGAGGTCATAAATTAGGTCTGTTTGCCTAGAAAGTGCAGGGTCCATCTTTTTGACATTGCGGTTTCTTTGGCTAATTCTCTTTTTTACTTCTTTTTGTTTATTTGTCACAACATAATCATTTACTAATTGGTCTACCAAATAAGTGGCATCACTATTACTAACTGTTTTCTCATTTAAGATTGCTGAACAAATTTTGACAATAGCATTAGTATCAAATTTCTTTTTAGCGACATAATACTTTCTATTAATGCCTGTTTTGCAGGAGCATCTAATTTCGTATGGCAAAACCTTTTTTCGTGTCTTAGATAATTCATAAATGTGTTCAACGATGGATTTAACTTGTTCTCTTCTAAGAGTTACGCCATATTGTTCTACAGCATATTTTTGAATATCTGAAGTTCTAGATAAATGTTCTTCATCTGTTTTAGTTAGCAAGTATTCAAGGACCGCTAAAAACTGAAGTCTAGCAGTATCATTTGGTTTTTCGGACATAAAAATACCTCCTGCAATAAGCATAAAATATAAATTCAACTATGCTATTTAATGTATATAAATTGTACCATAAAACGTACAAAAACAAAAGCCACCCATTAAAACTGGATGGCATCTGTTTAGCAAGTGAATGTTAGATTACCAAATGAAGTAATCATATTCTAATTTATTTAGTCCTTTTATTCTATAAATTCATCTGGCTCGTCAACATCTTCCACCTTTATACGCATATAGTTTGATGAACCAAAAAGTAATGGGATAGAGCCAAACTTACTATCTTTTGGCACTATAATGTTCAGTGGTCTTTTCCAATGAAGATATGCAGTTTTAGGATTTTTGCAACTCTCTTCAAACAATTGCAAAGCAATAACGAGAGTGCTTACATCAAACAAATCAAGGTTGTAATTAATTATTATTAATTCTTCGATATCAAAGTGATTAATCAAAACATTAGGAGAAAACAACTCGCAGCTATTAAGCATTATTTTCTTCTTATTTGGAATATAAACAACCATCCTAAAATTATTTTTAATGATTCCATGATTCCATGCAAAGTTTGGATTGGCGAAAATACTGTATTCTATACTTTTCTTGCTCATATATTCCATTTCAGGAAAAGCGCTTATATATGTATACCAAGGGCCAAACGCGATTTTCTTTTTCTTTTTAACGAAAATAATGTTTCCAGATAGATCTTTTAAATATTCTGTTGTGTGTTCAAAGTTCATGCTTTTAGAACTTACATAAATAGTATTTATTAATTTTGGCACTACTGATGTTTTTAATAATATCGAAGCGTCTGGCGTGGAAATGTGAACCGAAGATAAATCTTCAAACAGTTCAAAGAGATCATAATCAAAGTCAGTGGTTTTGATATAAATGTGTTGACCTCCAAGAGTATTCTTTTTGCAAAATAGGTAATCTCCAACAAAATGGAATTCATTTAATAAATTGTTAGAGAGTATTTCTTTAAGAAAAATGTTTGGAAGATCAATTGATAAAAGGCTTTTACTATAAAAGGCTTCAGCCCCTAAATATTTAAGACTACTAGGAAGGACAATATGCTCGCATCTATGATCAAAGAATGCACGTTCCTCTATTTCAACAACACCTTCTTCAAAAAGTAGAATCTGAAGATTTCTTGCGCATTTTTCAACAAGCGTTTTGCTAATCATCTGGTTGTTGGATAAAAAATATAAGCCCTTAATACCTTCCCAATTAGGACCTTCTAATACACCATTATCAACATATTGAAATGCTTCTGGTTCTCGGCTACGTAAAATGTCAAATTCTTTTTTATTCATATATTTATGCTTATACACAAATTATAACTGAAAAATGTTTGTTTTATTTTACATATTTAGATTATTGAAACTCATAAAATCAAAACTAATGAAACATTTAAAATGATGTTTTAAAATATTAGATAGCATTATAAGGAGACAATATGAGTAAAAAAGGATTATTTCTTTTTCCAAGCATAATGGCTATTTGTCTTTCCGCATGTGCGGTTAAAAACTATGAAGCCAAAGATTATGTCTTGAAAATGAACTATTCAGATGATTTTCGTATTCTTCAACTCACTGATACACACGTCGGTGATAAAGATAATATGAAACTTCATTATGATTTTATGGATTTGACCATCAAAGATGCGAATCCAGATTTAATTGTTATCACAGGTGATGTATTCACATTTGCAAGCAAAGGTACTGCAAAAGAATTCTTTAACTGGTTAGAAGGTCACAATGTTCCATGGACATTAACATTTGGTAACCACGATGAACAATGCTTCTTCTCAATTGATTGGTTAACAGGCTATCTAAATGGTCTTAACGCAAAGAGAGAAAAAGACGGCAGTTCCCACTGCTACTTCAAAGACTTACAAGATGACAACATTCAAGGTAATAGTAACTTCATTATCAACTTAATGAATGGTGAAAATGCTTTTGAACAATTAGTCATTATGGATAGCAATCGTTATAACTACAAAGGTTATTTCGGATATGACTATTTCCATCAAGATCAAATTGATTGGTATAGCAGATGTGTGGAAGCAAGTGTTCCATCATTAATGTTCTATCACATCCCACTTCCAGAAGTGAGAGATGCCTGGGCCGCTGCTAAAGAAGATCAATCATTAATTCTTAATCCAGTCGGTGAAGGTCAACAAAACGAAGAACCATGTAACCCAGATTACAATTCCGGTTTCTATAAAGTTATTAAAGAAAAAGGAAGTACACATGGTATGTACTTCGGTCATGACCATATTAATAACTACATCATTAATTATGATGGCATTCACTTTGGTTATGGCATTAAAGCCACAGATAGAGTCTATGCAGATGATTCTATGTTAGGTGGTAGAGTTATCAAACTCGCTAACGATCATAGCTTATCTTATGAAGATATCTATCACACATACGCGGAGGTAAAGTAATATGTTAAAAAATAAAAAATATGTACTTATCTCTTTAGGTATTCTTGCTGTTCTCGGTGCTTTATTCACCGCTTTAGCAAGTAATATGTTATTTGATGACTTATTCAACAAGGGTGTTGCTTTTGCAAACATGACACTTGTTGTCTCATTGCCAGCGGTCAGTGTTGCCACAATGTTTGTATTAGGTGTTCTATATCTCATTAGAACTCATAAGCATCCAGACTGCGTTAAACGTATCAGCAGATTATATTTAATTATCGCTATCGTATTTGGTGTTATCGGATTAGTCGGTTCCATCTTAGGTGGAGCATTAATCTATGGCACATTCGTCGGTAGTCATCCATTCCCAGGATATTTAATCATCTTTATGATTCTTAATATCTTAATCATTGGTGCGGCAGGTGTTGGCTTATTCTTCTGCTTAAAGAAGATGTCAGAAGATGAAGGTAAAGTTAAAATCAACTTCTTATATGTCTTAAAGACAATAGGTTGGGTTTTATTCATTGGTATGGTCTTTAATAGATTCGGTATGTTCTTAGGTATGCCAGCGTATGTCTATTTAAGAAATCTCCACCACACCATCCCAACATATATCTACTTATTATTACCTTTATACTTAGGTGTTGTTGAAGTCTTATATATCTTTGGTATCTTAAAGAGAAAACAAGCCTTCATTATGGGCATTGTTGGATTAGGTTTAGATGTATTATTCTTTGCCTACACAGTTATCCAAGGATTAAATAGCACCGCTTATATCTCTTCAATCTCCCAAATCTATCCAATCGATAGAATGGCGAGCTTACCAATTGAGATTCTCATTCACTTCTTATCATTCGCTGGTGTTGGTGCCGCTATCATGGTGCAAAATAGACCAGTTAAAGAAGCAAAAGAAGAACAAGCGGAATAATTATCAAGACAACTTAAAAGGTGAACCAAACGGCTCACCTTTTTCTTTATATTTCACTTAAAATTATTGCGCGACTAAAGGAGATATTTCTTTGATGCTACTTGCATATATAGTTTTGGCTTCTCTGATATCAATATCATTTTGCAAATTCAAAAAGTACTTATCACTAAGGCCAAAATATCTTCCGAGTCTAATAGAAGTTTCTGCAGTAATCTTTCTTCTATCATGAAGAATATCTTGAATACGTGATGTTGGCACGCCGATAGCTTTGGCCAAACCATATGCTGTTAAACCATAAGGCATCATAAACTCTTCTTTTAATATTTCACTTATTTTAGGTGTATCAATAATTGTTTTCTTTTTCATACTTAAATTATACACGCACCACGTGTATATTCAAGCATTTGTAAAATAAGCCAAATAAACCACAAAGAAAGAAAAAGAAGATAAATTATCTAAATATAAAGAAAACGGGCTTTATGCGCCCGTTTGGTTTGTTTAAATAATATTATTTATTTTTGTTGAGCATCATTTTTAATATGGAGATGAGAATATCAATTGATTTAGTTTCATATCCATCGTTATTAAGAATGATATCTGCATAGTATTGAGATGGAGCGATTATTTCTTCGTACATTGGTAAGACTGTGGAAAAATATTGTTCGATAATACTTTCGTATGTTCTACCTCTTTCTCTTTGGTCTCTTTCAATACGTCTTACTAATCTTCTTTCTCTTGAAGCATTAATATAAACCTTTAAATCTCCTAATGAGCGAAGGTCTTTATTGACCAACGCCATAATGCCTTCAATGATGATTAATTCTTTTGGTTCTACGATTTCTGTACGAGGGCTCCTGCTATGAGTGGTGAAATCATATGTTGGTTTTTCAATGGTTCTGCCTTCTTTAAGATCATTGATTTGTTGATTAATTAATGGCCAGTCAAATGATTTAGGATGATCCCAGTTAATCTTGCATCTCTCTTCCATTGGAAGATGAGAGAAGTCTTTATAATAGTCATCTAAAGATATATGGGTAATTTGATCTTCTGGTATTTTTTCTAACACTTTGTTTAATACATAAGTTTTACCAGAAGCAGATCCACCACCGATTAATACAATCTTACTCATAACATTAATACCTCTATTAGATTTATTGTAATTAAAAAGCCGTCTCTTATAAAGACGACTTCTTTATTATTTATATTCTTATTAGATAACTCCACATGGGATGAGGATGACTAATAATAAGGCAACTGTTCCCCATAAACCAACCAAGAACCATTTTCTTAATTTTGGTTTCCAGTCGCACACATAGTTAGACGCCAAGAAGAATGGAATATATGTTGTGATGAACACCGGGATAACACCCCACCACTTGTAGACCCAAATGAATTTGTCTCCACCATTGCATCCTGCTAAGAAAGATTCAAATAAGGCAAATAATAATGCCATTTCAATCGCGGTTACTAATCTAACACTGATACCTTTCCATTTTCCTTTGAAAGTGAACATACGTTTGTTTCTATCTTGTCCCATCATCTTAAAGGAAATAATACCCGCTAATGAGAACATCATGGATAATTCCCATGAAACACCTTCTAATAGAATGAATGTGGATGTGTCGTTGGATACTGCCCATAAAGGATAGCCAGTGCATTTGCCAATGATTGCATTCATGATTTCATATAACCAGTGAACACCATAAAGTGCTAATCCCGCAAATACTGCTTCGTAGTTCTTCTTGTGAAGTTCAGACCAATAGACATAGAAGACCACGGCTAAAATAAAGATGAATGTCCAATTGAAGTTTTGGGTGCCTCTAACAATGATTCCATCAACCCATGATTTAGCTAAATCAGAACCATCACCCCAGAATTTCAAATGGAAAAACTTAAGTTCTGTAAGTCCCATTAT
>JAEEGH010016424.1_pt1 | contig 15924 bp, 14 predicted proteins | sample 9134181 | NCBI WGS metagenome assembly JAEEGH01 (sample SAMN16246544, study PRJNA631951) | gut metagenome | biome: gut microbiome; feature: rumen; material: DP-attached | host: Bos | place: Iran: Karaj | collected 2018-10
CTCATCGCAGCTGCGGTGGAAGCGGCGAAAGATGCGGATTATGTAGTCTTCGTCGGAGGTCTCAACAAGAGCAAGGGCCAGGACAACGAAGGCACCGACCGCACCCGGATAACCCTGCCTTACGGGCAGGAGGAGGTCATTGCCGCCCTTTCGGAAGTCGCCCGCAAGCTTGTCGTCGTCAATATCTCCGGTTCCCCCGTGGCCATGCCGTGGGCGGACAAGGTCCCGGCCATAGTCCAGGGCTGGTACGGCGGCACCGAGTCCGGGAATGCCCTGGCGGATGTGCTTACCGGAACCGTCAATCCTTCAGGCCGGCTGCCGTTCACGGTTCCTTTCGCCCTTGAGGACGGGCCGTTCAAGACCGAGCGCCAGTACCCCGGAGTCAGGAAGGAGGGTGAGAAATGGTGGCAGGAGTACTACGACGAGGGAGTTTTCATAGGCTACCGCTGGTACGACGCGCAGGGTATCGCGCCCCAGTTCGCTTTCGGCCATGGCCTGAGCTATACGCAGTTCGCCTATGCCGACCTGCAGGTGGACAAGGCCGACTTCCGGGCGGGGGACCAGCTGGAGATCTCCGTGAAGGTGACCAATGTGGGCCAGCGTGCCGGCAAGGAGGCCGTGCTGCTGTACAGCTCCGACCTGGTGGCTTCGCTCATTCCCGACGTGAAGCGGCTCCGCGGTTTCGAGAAGATCGCGCTCGAGCCCGGCGAGACCAAGACGGTCACCTTCGAGCTGCCGGCTACCGAACTCGCCTTCGTGGGCGCCGACGGCAAGTGGCGCCTCGAGGAAGGCGACTTCCGCCTCGCCTGCGGCGGCCAGGGCGTGATGGTCAACTGCACCGAAACGAAAGTCTGGGACACGCCGAACATCTGAGATGGAGACACGCACCGACCGCTTTATCGGGGAAGTCGCCGATGAACTGCGGCAGAATATTCTGCCCTTCTGGCTCGCGCTGCGCGACCCGCGCGGCGGCTTCTACGGGGAGGTTTCCGCCTCCGGCGAAATCCTCCCCGACGCGCCGCGCGGCGTCATCCTGAACGCCCGGCTCATCTGGGCGTTCGCGGCGGCCTACGGCCTGACGCGCGATCCGGAATGTCTCGCGGCGGCCGTCGCGGTCCGCGACTGGTTTCTGGAGCATTTCGTCGACGCCGACAACGGCGGCGTCTACTGGAGCGTCAGCGCCGCGGGCGAGCCGCTCGACGACAAGAAGCAGCTCTACGCCCAGGGCTTCGCCATTTACGGGCTCAGCGAATTGTATAAACTGACCCGCGACGCCGACACGCTGGCGGCGGCGGTTGCGCTTTTCCACACGGTGGAGAAGCACTATGCCGATCCGCAGTACGGCGGCTATATGGAGGCGCTTGCGCGCGATTTCTCGCCGCTGGAAGATATGTCGCTGTCGGCCCACGACATCAATGCCGACAAGACGATGAACTCCCATCTCCACGTGCTGGAAGCCTATGCAAACCTGTATCGGGTCTGGCCCGATCCTGCGCTGCGCGAAGCGCTGGCCCGGCTGCTGGATCTCGTCTGCACCCGCATCATGGCGCCCGACGGGCATCTGCAGCTCTACTTCCGGCGCGATTGGTCGGTCCTGCCGGGCGGCGTGTCCTATGGCCACGACATCGAGACCTCCTGGCTCCTGCTCGAATGCGCCTTCGCCACGGGCGATATGGATCTCGTCTCCCGCGTACGGCCCTGCGCCCTGGCGCTCGGCCGGGCCGGCAATGAAGGCCTGCTGCCCGACGGTTCGATGCGCTACGAGCAACTTCTCGACGGCACCTTCGACGATTCCCGCCAATGGTGGGTCCAGGCCGAAACCGTCGTCGGCAACCTCTGGCTCTGGAAATACCACGGCGACGCCGCCGCCGCCGACCGCGCCTTCGCCGCCTGGGCCTACATCCGAGACCGCCTGGTCGACCGCACCGGCGGCGAATGGTTCTGGGCCATCCTCCCCGACGGCCAACCCGACCTCGCCCAACCCAAAGCCGGCTTCTGGAAATGCCCCTACCACAACACCCGCATGTGTCTGGAAGTCTTGAAACTTTTTGAATAAAAAGAATAATTTATGGCAAAACTGTCTGAGAAATTGGGATACGCCCTGGGTGACGCCGCGGCCGGCGGGATTACCTGGAAGGTTATGTCCATCGCTTTCCCGCTGTTCTTCACCAACATCTTCGGCTTGACCGTGGCCGACACGGCGGCCTTGATGCTCGTCGCGCGCCTGTTCGACGTGATTACCGACCCGATGATGGGCGCCATCGCCGACCGGACCCAGTCGCGCTGGGGCACCTATCGCCCCTGGCTCATCTTCGGCGCCATCCCCTTGGGCGTCATCTTCGCCCTGCTGCTCTACACGCCCGACTTCGGGCCTGTGGGCAAGCGCATCTACGCCTATACGATGTACCTGCTGATGATGGTCGTCTATACCGCCGTGAACGTGCCTTACGGCTCGCTGCTCGGCGTGATGACCGACGACGACAACGAGAAGAACCAGTTCTCGTCGTACCGCATGGTCGGCGCCTACGCGATGGGCTTCGTCACCCTGCTCTCGTTCCCGTATCTGCAGAAGATGGTGGGCGGCTCCGACGCGCACCAGTACGCCGTCGTCGGCGCGATCCTGGGCGGTCTGGCCGCGCTGGGCACCCTGGCCTGCGGCCTGCTCACGAAAGAGCGAATCAAGCCCGTGCGGGCCGAGAAATTCTCGTTCAAGCCCTTCGCCGACCTGTTCCGCAACAAGCCGTGGATCTACCTGACGCTGGTGGGCATCTGCACCAATTTCTTCAACGGCTTCCGCTATGCCGTGGCCGGTTACCTGCTGGAATACTGCCTTCACGGCGATGTCACCGTGTCGGGCCTGATCATCAACTACACGGTGTTCATGACCTTCGGCGAAGTGACCTGCATGATCTTCGGCGGCCTGTCGCCGCGCTTCACCAAGTGGGTGGGCTCCAAGAAGAAAGCCTTTATGTGGGCAGCCCTCATCTGTGCCGTCACTTCCGTCGGCTTCTTCTTCATCCCGATGGATCCGAAATACATCTGGGTGATGGTCGCGACGGTCATCCTCACCTCCATCGGCATCGGCCTCTACTCGCCGCTGCTCTGGTCGATGTATGCCGACGTGGCCGACTATGCCACCGAGAAGAACGGCACCTCCTCCACGGGCCTTATCTTCTCGTCCGGCACGATGGCCCAGAAGTTCGGTTCGGCCATCTCCGGCGCCCTCGTGGCCCTGTTCCTGGGCTTTGCCGGCTTCATCTCCGGCACCGATCCCGCCACGGGCCAGACCGTGGTCACCATTACCAACGAACCGGCCGTCCAGCGGATGATCTGGTCGATCTTCTCGCTCTTCCCGGCCGCCATCGCGCTGCTGATCATCCTGCTGCTCCGACTGTATCCCATTAAGAAATAAACGATGAAAGGGAAGCATATCCTCCTGTCCGCCGCCTTGCTGGCGTGCCTGGCCTTCTCCTGCGCCCGCGTCGAAACACCGACCGGCGCCTCCGTGCCCGACAAGGGCTGGCTTTTCCTGGAGAAAGGGCCTTATACCTTAACCACGAAAGTGGACGCCGCGCCCGGCCCGGCCGACATCGTGCTGGTGAAAGACCTGTCGCTGATGGCCGCCGAACCCGAGGTGGTCTTCACCGGCAAGGCCGACATTGCGGCCGACAGCACCCTGACCCTCAAGCTCGGCAAGCTGGAGCCGGGCTTCTACGAGGTACGGCTGCGTGACTCCGTGCGCTGGAACATCGGCGTGCGGCCCGACGCCGTAGTCTCGGCGCCTGACCCGCAGCCCGATTTCTGGGACTTCTGGACGCAGACCCTCGCCGAGATGGATGCGATTCCGCTGGAGCCGACCTTTACCGAGATTCCAGCCTATTCCAACGACGTGCGCACCTGCTACGAGGTCCGTTATCCTTCGTGGGGCGGCGCCATTTCCGGCGGCATCCTGTCGGTGCCGGTGGCGGAAGGCAAGTATCCGGTGTATCTGCAGTATATGGGCTACGGTGCGGAGCCGTTCTATTTCGATCCTTCCGCTTCGCCCGACCGCATCGATTACCTGGTGAGCATCCGCGACCAGGGCATCTTCCGCGACACGCTGTTCCGCTGGATCGACCGGGGACTGGCCGCCAAGGAGACCTTCTACTACCGCGGCGCTTTCGCCGACGCCAAGCGGGCCGTCGACTTTGTGACCACGCTCGACAAGGCCGATACCGACCATATCGTCTCGATGGGCGAGAGCCAGGGCGGCGCCCTGACCTTCGTGGCCGCCGCCTTCGACAGCCGCATCAAGGCCATCGCGCCCGCCGTCCCGTTCCTGGGCGACTATCCCGATTACGCCAAGATCGTCTGGTGGCCCGTCCACGAAGTCTTCGACCAGGCCGACGCCGAAGGCCTCGACCGAGGCGCCCTGATGACGATGCTCACATACTTCGACGTCAAGAACTTCGCCCCCCGCATCCACTGCCCCGTGTACATGGCCTTCGGCCTCCAGGACCCGACCTGCCCGCCCCACACCAACTTCGCCATCTACAACAACCTCGGCACCCGCGACAAACGCTACTTCTGCGTCCCCACCTGCGGCCACGCCATGTGGCAAGAACCCACCTGGGACGCCGAACGCGCCGCCTTCCTGAAACAGTACTGATTCCGCCGCGGCCGTCTTTACTCAACCGGTCCGTCATCTACTCCGCCGGGTCCGTCGTCCACTCCGCCGGGGTCCGTCGTCTACCCGAATTTCGCGGCGCGCGGCACCCCTTGCTTCATAGGCCTCCCAGACCATCCATCACGCTCCGTGCGGCAATTTGGCCGCACGGAGCGCGGTTGTATGCGATAGGCATCTTCTGTCAATCATTCCTGCGCTCCGTGATTTTTGGGTTGGCAGTTTTGGATTATTTGCTTAGATTTACAATAATTACCATGACCGAGACAAGGTTCAAGCATACCGACAGACCCGGATTCTGGTTCGGCCTCATCGATTTCTGCACGGCCGGACTGTTCTTCCTGTTCTACATGCCGCTGAGCGGCCTCCAGGACGAACTGGACTATATCGTGGGTCGTCGCACCCAGCGATACTGGGTCGCTTACCTGCTGGGCATCCCGACCCTGTTCATCTATCCTCTTGTATGGATGGCGCGGATAGCGGATGAGCTGAAGGCCAAGGCCATCGAGATGGGCATCGAAGGCCCCCACACCTCCTGGTGGCACATGTTCGGCTGGAACACCCTCGGCGTACTCTTTTTCGGCGCCCCCATCGCCACCAAACGCTTCTTCGACACCCTGAACAAGATCGAACGCAAACTGAACGTAAGCAACGCCTGAGCGATGAATATCGAACACTATTTCATAGAGAAGGGGCAGGGAGAGCCGTTGATCCTCCTGCACGGAAACGGCGAGAACTGTGACTATTTCGTGGGACAAGTCGACGAGTTCGCCAAGTTTTATCATGTCTATGCCCTGGACACCCGTGGCCACGGGAAAACACCGCGGGGAACCGCCCCGTTCACCATCCGCCAGTTTGCCGACGACCTGCTCGCTTTCATGGATGCGTACGGAATCGGGAAAGCCCACGTGTTGGGATTCTCCGACGGCGGGAACATCGCCATGATCTTCGCGATGAAGTATCCGGAGCGCGTGGATCGACTTATTCTAGACGGTGCTAATCTGGATGCGAAGGGCGTGAAGCGTTCCATCCAGATTCCCATTGAGATTGGCTATCGGTTCGCGAAACTGTTCGCCGGAAAGAGCAATGAGGCACGTCTGCATGCCGAAATGCTCGGACTGATGGTCAATGATCCGAAAGTGCGTCCGGAGGAACTGTCAGCCATCAAAGCGAAGACGCTGGTAATGGCTGGGACGAAGGATATGATCAAAGAAGACCATACAAGACTGATCGCAAGTTGCATCCCGGAATCCCAACTCGTCTTCATCCAGGGTGATCACTTCATCGCGAACAAAAACCCGGAGGCGTTCAACCGGGCTGTAATGCAGTTCCTAAAGGACTAGGTGTTTCGGGGGCAGTATGCCTAGATGATGTCTTTGACTTCATCATAGACCAGCCCTGAGAGCCGGATGATTTGTTTGAGGGAACTGTTGTATCGTGACCGCATGGTTCGAGCCAGCTTGATGCGTTGCTGGGTGTTCAATCCCTTGATGCTGTTCGTTCCGAAAAGCTCCTGGCAGATTTCATTTTTATGTTGTCGCATCTCCTGCATGGGGATCGACAGATGGGAGATACTTCCGCCCCGGGCCTCGACATCTTCTTCTTTGGTCCGGCAGAGAAAGTAATTGAAACTCTTGCTGGTCTTAAAGAGATCCTCGACAATTTCGTAGGCGACATATTCGCCCGGAAAGACGAGGGGGCCGATCATCCGGACACCGTCGGATGAAGAAGCGTATTTTCTTGTTTTCAATGTCTTCCGGCAAGCGTTCAGGCCCATTTCCGAAGCAGGGGATGATTCGTCATCTTCATCGATCCATTTCGGTGAACACCAAAGCCCTCTTTTCTTGAAGTAAAGCGGGCCGCTGGACCAGGGATAATCGAGGGCATTGTGAGGAATACCGGCCACCGGGGCATTTTTGACCGTATAGCAAATGACGATTTTCAGATAAAAATCCGTATCGACTTCCTGATGCCGGATGGGAACATCTTCGAACTTATGGTGTTCGTTGTGCTTGACTGACATATACCAAGAGGTCCGTCGAACATAATCGTGCACGAAACGGTTGCACTCGTCGAACTCGCCATAGAGAACGAAATGGATGTGCGTGTCCATCAACGAGAACGCGAGGATAATGATCCGGTATCCCTTTACCGTGACATAAACCCGGTTCATCCCGTCGATGAAATCGTCTTCGTAGAACATGACATCGACGGCATTTCCGTCCGTGCTGAAATGCCAGCAGTTCTTGATCGGAATGTTTTGTCCTTTGACGAATGGAACGTTCAGTCCCAGATCTTGGACGATCTGTCGGAGCAGTGCTTGAGAAATCTTCATCTTCCAATCTGGCGCCGCTAGTGGCTGCTCGAAGACAAAGATACTATCGCAGGAGCCGTTTGTCAAGGGGTTTCGGTGACTTTTTAGCGCGAAACCCCCAACCCGAAAAACACGGAGCGCAAAGAACCCATCGCCAAGGGCTTCCCGGGCCTATGACAACGCTCCGTGAGGCCAAATTGCCTCACGGAGCGCGGTGGTAGGCGAAAGACCTTGTCCTGACGGTGGTCAATGCGCTTTGCGAAATTCGGGTTGGGCTTTGCGGCCTGTTTTTCCGTTCCGACCTTCGGATTATTGATCCCGATGGAGCTCCTCGAGTTGGTCGAGGAGGTCGTCGGCGGCGTTGAGTTGGTCGCGGCGGATTTTGAAGCCGAGGAGGCCGCCGAGGACGACGCCGGCGACGACACCGGTGAGGAAGCCGTAGCGGAGCATCGGGTCGATGCCGCTTCCGTTGCGGAACAGGTCCCAGCAGAGGTAACCGATCCAGACGATGATCATCGGGATGGCGAACTTGATCCATTCGGCGTGGATCTTCTTGAAGCGGGTGAGTTCCTGCGTGGCCGTCACCAGGTCACGGTCCATCTGCGGGATGTGGCGGTTGGTCAGGATCGTGGCGACGATGCAGACCAACATCAGGACCCAGGTGAAGATGATGAACCCCATCGAGACGCCGAATTCGCGGAGCGCAGGCACCATCAGCATGGCGGCGGCGCCGAAGAGATTGGGCAGGTTGGCCTTGAACCGGAGCCGGCTGGCGGTCTGGCTGCAGGACTTCTTGAGAATCCGTTCGTTGACGATCTTCTGGCTGTCAAGCTTATCGCGGAGCTGCTGCATCTGCTCCTGCATTTCACGGAGGGTGTTATCGTTGTTTTCCATAACTACTGCATCTTTTTGAGTTGTTCTTTGATTCGTACAAGCCGTACGGAGACATTCTTGGGCGTGATGCCGACGATCTGTCCGATCTCCTCGTAGGAGAGGTTCTCCAGCCAGAGGAGGACGATGGCCCGGTCGAAAGGTCCCAGCTTGCCGATCCGCTCCCGGAGGAGGCCGATCTGCCGGGTTTCTTCATCCCGGTCGTCGAAAAGATCGATGTCGAGCGAGAGCGGCTCGGTCCTGGGCCCGCGCTTCTTCTTCCGGTCGAAGGAGATGCAGGTGTTCAGGCTCACTTTCCAGATCCAGGTGTTCAGCGCGCTGTCACCCCGGAAGGTTCCGGAACCCTGCCAGAGGTGGATGAGGATTTCCTGGAAAAGGTCGGCCACTTCGTCGCGGTCGGTCGAGAACATAAAGCAGACGGTGTAGATCGTCCCCTTGTGTTCCCGGATCATCTTCTCAAATTCACGTTCAGTCATAGTCTCTCAACTTGTTTCTGCCCATAAGACGCAGATTGGCTCCGAAAACTACAGAATACTACATAAATTTTCGAAAAATTGTCAGAGAGGATAAATGTCCGCCCCGACAAAGTCGATCAAGGCTTGCGGGGCGATCTTCAGTTGCAAGCCGCGGATGCCCGCGCTTACAAAGATAAAGTCATAGAGTAGGGCGCTTTCGTGGATGAAAGTAGGGAAGGGCTTCTTCATCCCGATGGGTGAGCAGCCGCCGCGGATGTAGCCGGTGGTAGGGAGTAGCTCGCGGACGTGGAGCATCTCGCAGTTCTTGTTGCCCGAGATCTGCGCCGCCACTTTCAGGTCCACTTCGAAATTGCCCGGAATCACGCACACGAAGAACCCATTCCGGTCGCCGCGCAGCACCAGGGTCTTGAACACCTGCTCGATATCCTCGCCCAACTGGTCGGCCACATGCTGCGCCGCCAGGTCGGACTCGTCCACTTCGTAGGGAATGAGTTCGTAGGCGACGCCGGCCGCGTCGAGCAGCCGGGCGGCGTTGGTCTTGGCGGGGGCATTATCCTTTTTGGCCATGGGCTTCGGGTTCGTTGTGTTCTTCAGGCTCTTCGTGATCGTGGAGGTCAGACAAGGTCAGGACCAGCCGCAGCACCTGGCCGTAGTTCTTCGTTCCGTCCGCTATGCGGTTGCTTCGCAGGAAAACGTCGTAGATGCGGTGCTGCATCCGGGACAGCCACGCCCAGCGCAGCGACTGCCAGTGGCTCTGCATGAAATCCAGGTCGGCATAGACTTCCGGTCGCAGCGTTTCGCGCCAGGCCTGATAAGCTTCTTCATCCAGCAGGGAGCGGATGTTGCCAGCCGTGTAGGTGAGCAGCATATACCAGGCACTGTACCGGATGGCCGGATCTTCGCTGTGCCGACAGTTTTCGAACGCCCAGAAATTGGCCTCGGCCTCGTTGCTCACGCCCAGCACGTGCGAATACTCATGCGCATAGATGAATGGATATTCCAGCGGCAGGACATCGTGGTTGACATGCATCTCGTCGAAGAAAGGCCCGATATAGCCCAGTACACCGACAGCGGAATAAATACGGTTGAAGGTGAGCCGTTTGGGATGCTGCCACGAATAAGGTCGTGCCAATCCCGTTTCGGGCGGGAGGCTGGCATACCAGGTCTTGACATGTTTCTCCACCGCTTCCCGGTCGATCTCCTCCACATCGCACCAGTTGGTGTTGAGCTGTTCGGAAAATTCCGCCAGAAACTCGTGGAATTCTGCTTCCTCATAAGGCATCGGGACCGATTCGGTCCGGGCAAAGAGGTCGCTCCGGAAATAGTTGATGCCCCAGGCCGCATAGAACCATACATAGATCCAGAGCAGTAACCGCACCGCCCGCCAGACACGTCTTCCGTGCCGTTCCTTTGCCGTGAAGATCCGGACGACCCTGACAATGAAGAGCACGACCAGCAGTACGATCAGGATTTCCGTAATGGAGAAACTGAAAGGCGAGGCCAGCCAGCTGAGCCCTTTCGACAGAACGGGATACACGTGCTGCGCATACCAGTCAGCCACCGTCGCGGAGCGGCGGCACCAAAGTACCAGAATGAGCAGGATGAAGACCATCTATTTGAAGATGTTCTTCAGGATTTCGGTCGTTACCTTGCGGGCGGCGGTATTGACGGCTTTCTTCGTGGCCGTATTGGCCTTCTTGGCAGTGGAGGTACTCTTTTTGGTCGTGGAAGTGCTCTTCTTGGCCGTCGAGGTGCTCTTCTTGCTGCTGCCGCCGCCGATGCTCTTGCCGATGCGGGTGCCGGCGCTGCGGGCGAAACTCGTGGCAGCGGCGGCGATCATCGTGCCGAGGATGGTGCGGCCGATGCCGGCTTTCTTGCTCTTACTGGAAGCCTTCTTCTCTTTCTCCTTTTCCTTTGCCTTGGCTTCTTTTTCTTTCTGTTTCTCAAGGGCCTTCCGCTCTTTCTCGGCTTCCTCTTCGGCTTTCTGCCGGGCTTCGGTGAGCACTTCGTAGGCACTTTCGCGGTCGAAGAATTTCTCGTAGTCCTTGAGTTTCTTGGGTGCGATGGCCTGGATGTCCATCCGCTGGCCGGGCGTGATGGCACCGATCTGGCTCAGCGGGAACAGGATCTTGGCGCGCTCTACGACGCTGGGGGCACCCTTCTCGTCGAGGAAGGAAACGAGGGCCTCGCCCGTACCCAGGTCGAGGATGGCCTCTTCGGTCTTGAACGAGGGATTGGGGCGGAAGGTCTGGGCCGCGGCGCGCACGGCTTTCTGGTCCTGCGGCGTGTAGGCGCGCAGGGCATGCTGGACGCGATTGCTCAGCTGCGCCAGGACATTGACGGGCACGTCGCTCGGCACCTGGGTGATGAAATAGATGCCCACGCCCTTGGAACGGATCAGGCGGATGACTTGTTCGATCTTGTCCACCAGCGCCTTGGAGGTGCCGTCGAAGAGCATGTGCGCCTCGTCGAAGAAGAAGACGAACTTCGGCAGTTCAAGGTCGCCGACTTCGGGCAGGTTGGCATAGAGCTCGGTCATCAGCCAAAGCAGATAGGTGGAGTAGAGTTTCGGATTGAGCATCAGCTTGTCGGCAGCAAGGACGTTCATTACACCGCGGCCATTCTCTACGGCGAAGAGGTCTTCTACGTTGAAGGCGGGTTCGCCGAAGAACTGGTTGCCGCCTTCGCTCTCGATCTGCAGCACGGAACGCTGGATGGCGCCGATGCTGGCGGGGGCGATGTTGCCGTATTCGGTGGTGAACTGGGCGGCGTTCTTGCCGACGAAATCCAGCATGAGTTTAAGGTCTTTCAGGTCGATGAGCAGCAGGTTGTTGTCGTCGGCGATGCGGAACACGGCGTTCAAGACGCCGGTCTGGACTTCGGTGAGTTCCATCAGGCGGGCAAGGAGCTGCGGGCCCATGGCCGAGACGGTGGCGCGCATGGGGAAGCCTTGTTCGCCGAACACGTCGAAGAAGCGGGTCGGGCAGCCGGCGAATTCCGGATTTTCGATGCCGAATTCGGGCATGCGTTTCTCGATGAAGCCGCTGAGTTTGCCGGGTTGGCTGATGCCGCTCAAGTCGCCTTTCATATCGGCCATGAAGCAGGGGACGCCGGCCTGGGAAAAGGTCTCGGCGAGCACCTGCAGGGTAACGGTTTTGCCGGTACCGGTGGCGCCGGCAATCAGGCCGTGCCGATTGGCCATTTTGCCTACGAGGTTGATGTTTCCGTTGTCGCTGTGTGCGATGTACAGTTGTCCGTCTTTAAGCATATCGTTGTGTATTTTGTTGTCTTTTTCGTCATGCCCGGCCTGACCGGGCATCTTAGGACCTTCGTCTGCCGCTTCGCTCTGGTTTTTGTCTGGCTCGCAGAGAAATGCTCGCTGCGCCAAAAACCACCCGCTCCGCTATAAGTTATCGTTGGTTTTCCGTCATGCCCGGCTTGACCGGGCATCTTTCATTCGAGCTAAATAATTACATAAACTTCAACAGTCCGCCGTCGGCGGTGACATCCAGGGTGACTTCCCGGCCGAGGTAGAGGCTGTAGTTGGGGTGTTCGTGGCCGCTGTCGAAGCCGAACAGGACGGGCTTGTCGAGCGGTGCCATGTATTCGTTGACGAGATCGAGGACCTTGCGCTGCCACTCGTCCTCGCCGCTGGTGTCCGTGAACTGACCGATGATGATGCCTTTCGCCCGCTCGAAACAGCCGCCCTGCTGGAGCGTGAGCAACATCCGGTCGAGATTGTACATCCTTTCATCCACATCTTCGATAAAGAGGATGCTGTCCTCGTCCAGATGATTCTGCCAGGGCGTGCCCAGGCAGGAGACGAAAAGGCTCAGGTTGCCGCCCACCAGCCGGCCACGGGTCTGTCCCGGCTTGCTGAACGGATGCGGCGCCGTACGGTAGGAGCGGATCTTTCCGAAGAGCGCCTTGTGCAGCGATTCTTCGCTCACGCGGGAATCGTCGCCCGCGTCAGGCCCGATGGTGCTGGGCATCGCCCCATGGATCGATTCGATACCGAGGCTTTGCAGCAGGGCGTGGAACACGGTAATGTCGCTGAAGCCCACGAGCCACTTCGGATGCTCCGCAAAGAGCCGGGTGTCCATCGACCGCACGGTGCGCATGGAGCCGTATCCGCCGCGGAAGGAGATCAGCGCCTTGACTTCGGGATCGAGCAGCATCTCCGCAATATCGGCCGCGCGGTCGGCATCGCTGCCCGCGAATTCGCCCGGTGCGCTGTCGTAAAGATGTTTGCCGAGTTTGACATTGAGCCCCCACGATTCGAGCAACTCTTTCCAGTACAAGGTCTGACGGCTCTTCTCGCTGAGCGAGGAAGCCATGGCCACTACGGCGACCGTGTCGCCTTTCTTCAAAAAATCAGGTCGGATATAACGTTTCATCTTTTTTTCATTAACCTTCAAAGGTAATCAAAATAAATGGTAAATTTGCAGAAAATGCATGCTTCTCTCCGATGAAGAAAGTCATAAAACTTGTTGCCGCCTGCCTGGTGGCCTTTTTGGGCGGAATCCTTCTCTATTGGAACAGTAACCGTCAGGGACAACCTGATCCCGAACCGATAGGAACCCCGTCGCCCGCCGCAGCTCCCGTTGCCCTGTCCGAGATGATGGAAATCCCCGCCCTGACCACGGGAGGACGGATCGTGCAGCATGGCGCCTACGTCTCCTCCTACAATACCGAGACGCTGATTCCCGACTGGGTTGCTTATGAACTGACTGCCGATGAGACGGGTGGAAGTGAGAAACGCGAGGGCATCGATTTCCGCATGGATCCCAGCCTGCGCGGCGTCACCCAGGCGATGCGGGAGGACTATTCCGGCTCCGGATGGACTAAAGGCCATCTCATGCCCGCGGCGGATGCGGCTTTCAGCAACAACACCCTGTCCGAGACCTTCTATTTCACCAACATCTGCCCGCAGGACGAAACCCTCAATGCCGGTGACTGGCAGTATCTGGAAAAGCGCGTGCGCCAGTGGGCCAATCGCTACGGCAGCGTCTGGGTAGTCACTGGACCCATCGTAGGGGAGAATCGCTACGGTACCATCGGCGACCGCGACGTCGTGGTTCCCGATTCCTTCTACAAAGCCCTGCTTGTCCGCAAGAAAAACGGTTCCTACAGTGCCATTGCCTTCGTCATGGACAACGATGACGACCGTTATTATCTGAAAGACTGTTACATGAGCGTCAATGACCTGGAATCCCTCACAGGCTTCGACTTCTTCCCGGCCCTTGACGACAAAATCGAGGACAAAGTGGAGAATACGGTCCGCCTCTCCGACTGGGGCATCCGAAAGTAATCTCGTGAAATAGGTTTTCCGCTAGCGCTTCCTCAGGCTTAGCAGACGCTCCAGCTGCTGCTGGAGTGCAGCGGCCGTATCTGGATCTTTCTCCGCAACGCAAGCGGCTTTGATGTCAGGCAGATAAGTGAGATATTGGATATCGGCGATATAGCGGGCAGCCCGCACCCGAACGGCGGGATCGTTGTCGTAAAGAAGCCCCTGTACCCATCGTTTTGCGTCCCACGACTGATGCGCATACAGCCAGTCTAGGCTGGCGATTTTTTCCTGCGGCATGCCATACAGCAATTTTAGGAGGCAATCTGCCTCATAGTCGTTATCCGCGAGTGTCATCAGAATCTCTTTCCCGAAGCGTTCGCAGTCGACGGCCGTTTCGCTGTATGGAATCTGCGGCAGATTCAGTGTCCAGCGCACCATTCTGGGAATGAGCCACATCATTCCGGGCGTTCCTTCCGGATGGGCGATCGAGGAGAAGACGCGACCTTTACCGTAGGCGTTGCCGATGAAGAAAGGTCGGCCGTTCGTCATGCCGGCGGGGGCATCGCCCTCTTCGTGAACGTCGCTCTGCATGATGGCGAAGGTTTCATAGTTGATCCCGCTATCCGGATTGGGGATCAGCACCGGGCCTTCGTAGTACATGACATACAGTGTGTCGCGGCCGGCAAGTTCCGGAAAGAGCCCGCGACCGCTGTCCGTCAACGTGAAGGCAACAATGCCGTGCCCGCGGTTGTCGTGCTCCCGGTCGATGGCCGCGGCACCATTGAGGGCGAGGCAGGCATAGTCCGGTGTGTCAGTGTATAAGTACGCACCCGCGCAGATGCCGACAGCGCCGCCGCCGTTTTTGACGAAGGTCCTGATCCGTTCCGCATTGTTGGCACCCAGGTTGAGATACTGCCGGGAACCACTTCCGCCGGGCACGATGATGGCATCGAGGGAATCCAGCACGCCGTGGGCAATGTCCGACGTCGTGATGGTCCGGACGCACATGTCCGGGTCGAGCGAAATGGCCGCGGCCGCTTCCCAGATGCAGGTCTGCGAGCCGCCAAAACCGTCGAATACGCCGACGCGCACGAGCTTCGTTTTTTCAGCAGAAGGATGGCATGCCGACAGGGTCGCCAGCAGTGCGAGGAGGAAGACACACTTTTTCATACTCTACAAAGATACACAATTGTTTTTGAATGTCTGTTCCATAAAAATACCTATATTTGCAGGATTGAAGAAATGTCTAATAAACAAAGGATAAAAACAATGATTATCGAAAAAGTATTTGCGAGAGAGATCCTCGACTCGCGTGGCAATCCGACCGTCGAGGTCGATGTGATTCTTGAAAGTGGCATCATGGGCCGTGCGGCCGTCCCGAGCGGCGCCAGCACCGGTGAAAACGAAGCCCTCGAGCTTCGCGACGGCGACAAAGCCCGTTATCTGGGCAAAGGTACCCTCAAGGCAGTCGCCAACGTCAACGAACGGATCGCTCCCGTCATCGAAGGCATGAACGTGCTCGAGCAGCGCGCCATCGACCAGAAGATGATTGAACTCGACGGCACGCCGACCAAGAAGAACCTCGGTGCCAACGCCATCCTCGGCGTTTCCCTCGCTTGCGCCCACGCAGCCGCCAACTATCTCGACATTCCGCTCTACCGGTATATCGGCGGTACCAACACCTATGTCCTGCCCGTCCCGATGATGAACATCATCAACGGTGGCGCCCACTCTGACGCTCCGATCGCTTTCCAGGAATTCATGATCCGTCCGGTCGGTGCCTGCTGCGAGAAGGAAGGTATCCGCATGGGTGCCGAGGTGTTCCACAACCTCGCCAAACTGCTGAAGAAACGTGGTCTGAGCACCGCTGTCGGCGATGAAGGTGGTTTCGCTCCCGCCCTCGACGGCATCGAAGACGCCCTGCAGATCATCTGCGACGCCATCAAGGCCGCCGGCTATGAGCCGGGCCGCGATGTGAAGATCGCCATGGACTGCGCCGCTTCCGAGTTCTGCTTCGTGGAAGGAGACACCTTCTACTACGACTACAAGCAGCTCAAGGGTGGCAAGCAGAAAGATCCCAACGGCAAGAAACTGACTTCCGACCAGCAGATCGACTTCCTCGAGGAGCTCATCAACAAGTTCCCGATCGACTCCATTGAGGACGGTCTCGACGAGAACGACTGGGAAGGTTGGGTGAAACTCACCCAGCGCATCGGCGACCGCTGCCAGCTCGTGGGCGACGACCTCTTCGTGACCAACGTGAAGTTCCTGGAGAAAGGCAGCAAGATGG
>JAEEGH010016426.1_pt1 | contig 15923 bp, 13 predicted proteins | sample 9134181 | NCBI WGS metagenome assembly JAEEGH01 (sample SAMN16246544, study PRJNA631951) | gut metagenome | biome: gut microbiome; feature: rumen; material: DP-attached | host: Bos | place: Iran: Karaj | collected 2018-10
CACCACAGCTGATGCAAGTATCTGCGTTAATTTTGTAAGCCATAATAAAAACCTCCTTTTAATATTTCTTAACGACAACTTGATTATATCAGAACACTTTGGAGATGTAAAGATGAAAATTTACGCACTCGTGGGCAAAAGCGGCACCGGAAAAAGCTATAAGGCAATCGACATTTGTCGCGAAAAAGGCATCGAAACCATCATAGATGACGGACTTTTTATCGCAGGAAACCTAATTTTGGCCGGAGTTTCGGCAAAAGGACAGCCAACAAAGGTCGGAGCGATAAAAACCGCCTTGTTTAAGTTTGAGCCTCACAGGGATGCGGTTGTCGAAAAAATAAAAGAAATTAACCCCAGAAGTATACTTGTGCTGGGGACCTCCGACAAAATGGTACAGCAAATTAGTGAAACTTTGGAGCTGCCCGAAATCAGTGAGATTATTCATATAGAGGATGTTACGACCGCAGAGGAGCGCGAAACAGCGCGCCACTACAGGCAGGATGTGGGGATCCACACGATACCAGTGCCGACCTTCGAGATAAAGAGGGGGTTTTACGGATATGTGATGGAGACGCTGCTGGGTCTCACAGGCAAGGGGAACAAATCCGAGGAAAAGACCATTGTGCGTCCGACATATTCATACTTGGGAGAGTACAAGCTTTCCACATCGGTAATAAGCGATATAGTAATCTATTCCTCAAAGGGTATAAAGGGAGTTAAAAACGTCGATAGGGTGGCTGTAGGTGAGTCGCCTCAGGGAAAGATCATAGAACTGATAGCATATCTCGATTACGGGGTGTCCATCCCCGAAGTCGGCAGGCAGCTTCAGATGCAGATAGCAAGCCGCGTAAAGGCCATGACGGCGCTAAACCTGAATGCGGTTAATATTGAGGTTCGCACAGCCAAATAGGCGCGGGGAGCAGCGGAGAGTAATGATAACGGAATTAAAGTGCAGGGACATTGATATATGGAAAACATTTACGTGCGGCCAGTGCTTCCGCTGGAAGCACCGGCCTGACGGCAGCTTCGCGGGCGCAGCCGCGAAGAGGGCCGCACGTATTAAATACGCCTCCGGCGTCATTGTGATCGAAGAAGATTCGGTCACGGATACCCCGGAAAACCGCGCAGACGCGGAGCACTTTTGGGCAGAGTATTTCGACCTTTCGCGCGATTACGGCAAGGCCAGGGAATGGCTTCTCGCCCACGATGAAAAGATAGGGGATGCTGTAAAGGCCGGAGACGGAATCCGCATATTAAGGCAGGATCTTTGGGAAACGATAGTATCCTTTATAATATCTCAAAACAACAATATACCGCGTATTCAGGGCTGTATAGAGGCTCTGGCAGAGCTTTGCGGGGAGAAAATACCGGGTTCGGAGCTTTACTCGCTTCCCTCGCCCGAGGTTTTATCCGGCATGGCACCGGATGCCCTCGCGCCCGTTCGCCTGGGGTATCGCGCGCCTTATCTGGTCGCGGCGGCGCGCGAATACATAAAGCTCCGTCCACTCCTTGAAGCAGAGCCGTCTCTGCAGACCGCGGCAGAGGAGTACAGCCTGCTCCTTTCTCTGACGGGCGTTGGGCCAAAGGTCGCGAGCTGCATCAGCTTATTCGGGCTTGGCAGAATCGAAAGCTTTCCGATTGATGTCTGGGTGCGCCGTGTGATGCATGAGGTGTACGGCTTCGACGAAGGTGACATGCGGGGCATGAAAAAGTATGCCGAGGAGCACTTCGGTCAGTACGGCGGACTTGCACAGCAATATCTCTTTTATTTCATCAGAAGGCAAAACATTTAAAAACATCACAAAATCAAAAAACGGGCGTTCAAACCCGTTTTTTCTTTAAAAAAACGACAAAAAAGACAAAAAATCGACCGAATTCTATTGACATTCGCACGAATAAAGGTAAAATATAGTTAGCACTCAAAGATATTGAGTGCTAACAAATTGCAAAAAATTATATTAAAATAAAGAAGGGAGATCTTTCAAATGGCATTTGGAATTAAACCGCTCGGCACCAGAGTAGTGCTGAAGAGAGTCGAAGCTGAAGAAAAGACACAGGGAGGCATCATCCTCGCCAGCCAGGCAAAGGAAACACCGCAGGTTGCAGAGGTTGTTGCAGCAGGTCCGGGAACAGCTGATGAAAAAATGGAAGTAAAGACCGGTCAGAAGGTCATTTTCGCAAAATACGGCGGCACTGACGTAAAGTACCAGGGCGAAGAATACATCATTATCAAGCAGGACGACGTCCTCGCAATTATTGAGTAGGAAAGGGGTAAAATAAAATGGCAAAGGATTTATTCTATGGCGAAGATGCCAGAAGAAAGTTACAGGCAGGCGTAGACAAGCTTGCTGATACAGTAAAGATCACACTCGGACCAAAGGGCAGAAACGTACTTCTCGAAAAGAAGTTCGGCTCCCCGCTTATCACTAACGATGGTGTGACTATCGCAAAGGAAATCGAGCTCGAAGACGGAACAGAAAACATGGGCGCACAGCTGGTTAAGGAAGTTGCTACAAAGACAAACGACGTAGCAGGCGACGGTACCACAACAGCTACACTGCTGGCTCAGGTTATCATCAAGGAAGGCTTTAAGAACGTTGCTGCAGGTGCAAACCCAATGGTATTAAAGCGCGGAATCCAGGGCGCGGTTGACGTTGCAGTAGACCAGATCAAGACTATGTCAAAGGTTGTAGACACAAAGGAAGCCATCGCGCAGGTTGCTTCCGTTTCCGCAGCTGACGAAACTATCGGCTCTCTCATCGCAGAGGCTATGGAAAAGGTCGGCAAGGACGGTGTTATCACAGTTGAAGAGTCAAAGTCCATGGGCACTACTCTCGAAGTAGTTGAAGGTATGCAGTTCGACAGAGGCTACGTATCCAGCTACATGGTTACAGATACAGAAAAGATGGAGACAGTTTACGAGAATCCGTACATTCTCCTCACAGACAAGAAAATCGGAAACATTCAGGATCTCCTGCCACTCCTCGAGCAGATTGTTCAGCAGGGCAGAAAGCTCCTCATCGTTTGCGAAGACCTCGAAGGCGAAGCTCTCGCAACACTTGTTGTTAACAAGCTCCGCGGCACATTCGACTGCGTTGCTGTAAAGGCTCCGGGCTTTGGCGACAGACGTAAGGAAATGATGAAGGATCTCGCTATCCTGACAGGCGGTACCGTTATCAGCGAAGAAATCGGCTACGACCTTAAAGAGGCTACAACTGATATGCTCGGCAGCGCAGCATCCGTAAAGGTTACAAAGGACAACACCGTAATCGTTGGCGGAAACGGTGACTCCGAGGAAATCAAGGAAAGAATCGCACAGATCAAGGCTCAGATAGACCAGACAACATCCGACTTTGACAAGGAAAAGCTTCAGGAAAGACTTGCAAAGCTTTCCGGCGGCGTAGCAGTTATCAAGGTTGGCGCAGCTACAGAGACAGAGCTCAAAGAGCGCAAGCTCCGCATCGAGGATGCTCTCAACGCTACAAAGGCTGCAGTTGAAGAGGGTATCGTATCCGGCGGCGGCGTAGCTCTTGCAAACGCTATCCCTGCAGTTGCAAAGTATGTAAAGACTCTTGCAGGCGACGCAAAGACAGGCGCAGCAATCATCATGAGAGCTCTCGAAGAGCCGGTTCGCCAGATTGCAGAAAACGCAGGCTTCGAGGGCAGCGTAGTTGTTGCAAAGGTAAAGTCCAGCAAGCCGGGCACAGGCTTCAATGCTGCAACTGAGCAGTATATGGATATGATCGGCGCAGGTATCGTAGACCCTGCAAAGGTAACTCGTTCAGCACTTCAGAATGCTGCATCCGCATCCGCAATGCTCCTCACAACTGAGGCTTGCATCTGCGACATCAAGGAAGAAGCTCCTGCAATGCCACCGATGGGCGGCGGCATGGGCGGTATGGGCGGCATGATGTAGCCCGCATTTTTCCCTTGACTTTATCCATGGCTAAATATAGAATTTAGCCATGGATTTTTTAATTGCTTTCATCATATTTCTGGCGTCGATGACGGCCAGCATCATATGGAATTTTTCAATGCTTATCCCTCTGGTGATAGGCTATTTTGCATTTGCGGCTGTGGCACTTCACAGAGGCGGCAGCGTAAAGGGCATTTTTAACGACACCAAAAACGGCTTCAAAAAAGGCCTGGTGGTAATTCAGGTAATGCTCTGTATCGGCGTGCTCACCGCAATGTGGCGTGCAAGCGGCACAATCCTGTGGTTTGTTTATTACGGCGTCCAAATCATTACGCCGCATGTCTTCATACTCGTAACCTTCCTGCTGTGTGCGATACTTTCCTACGCACTCGGAACCTCGTTCGGAGTAGCCGGAACCATGGGCTACATCCTGATGACGATAGGTGCGGCAAGCGGCGCAAACCTCGTGCTTACGGGTGGCGCGGTGATGTCGGGCATATATTTCGGCGACCGCTGCTCTTATGCGAGCTCGTCTGCAATTCTTACTGCAATGCTTACAAAGAGCGACATGCAGAAAAATGTGCCGATGATGCTGAAAACCGGCTGGATTCCAATTGGCGCAGCGGCAGCGCTTTATGCACTTTTATCGTATCTCTATCCGATGACAAACACGGATATTGACTGGATACTTTCCGCAATCACAAGCGACTACAGCGTTGCATGGCCTCTGGTCATTCCTGCGCTGATCATGTTCATACTGCCGCTTTTCAAGCTCCCGATATGGATTATCATGCTGATAAGCGCAGGGACTGCATATCTTTGCGCCGTCTTCATCCAGGGCATGGGCCCGCTTGACACCCTGATTGCCTGCTTTGCAGGCGTTACGGAAGGCCGAGGCCGGATGGGGGAGCTGCTCCTCGGAGGCGGCATGATTTCGATGGTCGAGGTCAGCGTGATTCTGGTGCTTTCATGCTCCTATTCGGAGATATTCGAAAGCTCGGATATGCTGAAAAACGTGACTGCAAAGATGAGCGAGATGATAGGAAAAATAGGGCGTTTCGCATCGACATTTATCATCGGAACCCTTGGCTGTGCGGTATTCTGCAACCAGACCATCGGTGATATTGTGGCGGTGAATGTCCTCGACAAGGCTTATAGAGTAAGTGGCGGTAGCAGCGACGAATTTGCGATGGATATTGAAAATTCGTTGATTCTTACCGCAGGGATGATACCTTGGTGCCTCGCATGCAAGGTTCCGCTCGAGCTGATTGGTGCGGATGTACGCAGCGTCCCGTTCGGGTTTTCCCTCTATTTCATCCCGATTTATTACTACTTTGCAAAAAAGCGGTATAAATGGAATACAGAGGGCAAGCTTTAGGGACTCAAAAGACCTCAAAATAACCTCAAAATAGCCAATGGTTGACTCCAAAATCAAATTTCCAATTTGGAGGCAACCGTTTTAGGCAAAAAGCTCATAACTCAGCATTACATTTCGTTTTTCGGTTGACTCCAAAACGCATTTCTGCGTTTGGAGTCACTTTTTTCTGGATAAAAATGTAAAAACACTGGAAAAAACCGCCTTTTCGAACTAAAATGGTTGCCTCCAAAATGCATTTCTGCATTTGGAGGCAACCACATAACTATTTTTTGCCTTGAAGGGTGTCGCCGAAAAGCCCGATGTGGTAAAATACTATCATGAGCGAAAAAAGAAAAAACATACTGATTGATATAGCAATAATAATACTGATTGTGGCAATCGGAATCGCAGTCAGGATGCCGGCAGGCGCACTCCCAATCTTTACTGAGGGCGAGTATCTCCCGAATCTGGTAGATGCGGATTCATATCTTTACGCAAGGCGCGCAGTAGAGTTTGAAAGCGGCGAGTTACCGATGAAGGCCTTCATATATCGCACAGAAGACCCAATGATGACCGACATAAGCGGCGGCGATGCTTATACCACAAACGGACTGCCGATTCTGGCAAACCTCGTGCACAGCCTGACAGGTATCGAGCTCTGGAAGATAATCTATTACCTCTGCGCGGTCCTCTGCCCGTTTGCGGCGGTACCGGCATATATATTCATAAAGCGCCGTGGCTCACGAATCGGCGCATTCACGGGCGCGCTGCTGCTTGCGACAAGCGGTGCCTACGGGATGCACACACTCCCGGGCTACTTTGACACCGACGCTGCAATCGCAGTTCTTGCGACGACAGCAATGTGCTGCGCGGCTGAGGCACTCCTCGCCGAAAATGTAAAGCACACCGCAATCTACGGCGGGCTCACTATACTATCAATTGCGCTGCTTTCCGTCTTTTGGGAAGCTTACTATATCTATGCGCTGCTCGCACTCGGGGCGGACTTTATAGGCTGCGCAGCGGCACGTTTTGCAAAGGAGCCTGTTGCAAAGACAGGCTTGGCACTCATTTTTGCCGGATGCACCGCTTTGGCGACTTTCACAATGGGACTCATTGCCGCAAAGGGGTCAATTTCACGTCTCGCAGGCATTGCGCTCGGCGATATTAAGCTGATTGGTTCGGGCGCGAATCTCCCGGATGCGGGTAAATTCGTTTCAGAGCTCCAAAGACCGGGAGTGCTCGAGCAGATTAACAAAATCGGGGGAATACCTGCGGCATTATTTATCATAGTAATAATAGCGGTTGCAATTTACAAAACGATTTCAACCAAACGCAAAGGCACTGACATTTCGGGCATGCAGTCCGGTCAGGGCACGCCGCAAGGCCAAAACATGCAGATTTTTACTGCGGCATTTTTGGCATCATGGCTGCTTGTGACACTGCCTCTCGCATTTTCGGGACTGCGTTTTGCGGAGCTTTCGGTAATTCCTCTGGCACTCCTTGCGGGCTTTGTTGTTCCATTTGCTGAAAAGCTTGGCAAGACGAAAAAAAGTAAGAATGCGGTTATGATACTGCTGGCGGTGCTGCTGCTGGTTTCACCTCTCTGCAGCATGACGCAGGCGTCAAAAAGTGATCACACTTATGTAGGCTCCGGCAGAGCCGATATGGCGCAGTGGCTTCGCGATAATACCGAAGAAAATGCCGTAATCGCTTCTTGGTGGGACTATGGATATTACTATCAGTTCGCAGCCGGCCGCAGAACTATCTCTGACGGTGGTCAGATAAATGATGAGTGGTTTAACCGGCTGGGAAAGGCATTTATCTGCAGCGACCCGGAAGAGTCTGCCGAAATGATTAAAACTCTCGCAGAAGACTCCGACGCACCAATCTATTTTGTTATCAGCGGAGACATGGTAAACAAAGCAGGCACTATCGGCTACTACGGAACCTACGACGGCACGGATAAAGAGCCCGTATGCGCACTGAGCGACAGCCCGGTTGAAATCCCATGCGGCAGCGAGGGCTGGGTTAACCTTACAGGTATAGCCGACTGCACCGCACACATAAAACGCGGCGAAACCGGAGCGCTGACCGTCACACTCGAAAGGGCAAACGGCACGTTCTTTGACATAAAGCGCTGCATATTTGTAAAAGACGGCGTGACTGTAACGGATGCTACCGATCCAAAGGAAAAGCCGGATGATGCACTGGTACTCTACATAATCGAGCACGGAAGTGACATCAGCATAGCGGCAACAAGCGCTGAAATCGCGGACAGCACGCTTTTAAGGCTCGCACTTCGAAACGGGGAGGGACAGAGCTCATTCACACCTGTCTTTGGCAACGGAAATACAGTCTGGAGGGTAAACTGATGGCTAAAAACGACAAACAGACAAAGATAAAACGCGGCGTTATCATATTATGCATTTTGATAGGCCTTGCTGTATCCTTCGGATTTTTCTACGACCTTTTCCTGGACGGCGGAAATCCTCTGAAGGTAATCGTTATGGGCGAAGGCGGAATTGCCGGCCAGGGCGGCGACGGCGCAGGGCTTTTAAATCCCGCATCAGGCGTTGACATCGCGGATGCAGTAGAAGGCGATGGACAGAGCCTCACTGATTCCGCAATCAGCACTCAGGAAGGAAATACTCCCGAGGAGACTGCACAAAATCTTTCGGATATCAGCGATACAACTAAAAACGAGACCGTTTACTACGATACGCCTTTCATCCCTGAGGGCGGAGATGAGACGGTTCAGCTCGTCAACAAGGTTTGCGGGCTCAGCAAGGATTACAAGCCTACGAACCTGCAGCTCACAAAATATCGCGCAACCGACCGCGCCGAAGCGAATCAGTATATGATTGACTATGCCGCAGACGCAATCGATGCCATGATCGAAGCGGCAAAGGAAGAAGGCTACACTATTCTCGTGACGACGGCTTATCGCAGCTACAGCTTCCAGAGCACACTGTACAACAACTACGTGGCACAGGACGGGCAAGCTGCGGCCGACAGATACAGCGCAAGACCGGGCACCAGCGAGCATCAGAGCGGGCTTGCGGCAGACCTCACAAGCGCGACGGTGAACTACAGACTCACGAAGGATTTCGGAAGCACTCCTGAGGGGCAGTGGCTTGCTCAGCATGCGGCGGAGTACGGCTTCATCCTGAGATACACTGCGGACGGCGAGCCTATTACGGGATACATGTACGAGCCTTGGCACTTCCGCTATGTGGGTGTGGAGAATGCGACTTACATAATGGAAAAGGGGCTTACGCTTGAGGAATTCATAGCGGAGCGCTACTAGGAAAGGTCGGGAGAGGACAGTAAATCAAAAAGGACATGAAAAAGCCGAAAAAGCCCTTGAAAGGGGGCGGGTTTTGCTGTATAATTTTCTTTTAATAACGTAGAATTATTTTATAATATAAACATCAAAACAGCGAAAGAACGCACAGAAAAAAGAGGAGGTATTATGGCAATTTACTTTAGCGAACCATCGAGAACATTCAGCGAATATCTGTTGGTACCGGGCTATTCAGGAAAGAATTGCACAAAGGAGAACGTTAGTCTCAAGACACCTATTGTGAAGTACAGAAAGGGCAGCGAGGAGCCCGCTATAACTATGAACATTCCACTGGTTTCTGCTGTCATGCAGTCAGTTTCCGACGACCGTCTGGCCGTTGCTCTGGCGCAGGAAGGCGGGATCAGTTTTATTTTTGTAAGCCAGCCTATCGAAAATCAGGTGGCAATGGTTAAAAAGGTAAAGGATCACAAGGCAGGCTTTGTAAAGTCCGATTCAAACCTTCGTCCGGATCAGACGCTCGCGGACGTGCTGGCACTCAAAGAAAAGAAGGGCCACGGCACGATTGCAATCACCGATGACGGCACTTCCGACGGAAAGATTCTCGGTCTGGTGACAAGCCGCGACTACCGTGTCAGCCGCATGAGCCTCGACCAGAAGATCGAGACCTTCATGACACCTTTCGAGGACCTCATTTACGCGGAGGAGGGCATCACACTAAAGGCCGCAAACGACGTGATCTGGGACCACAAGCTCAACGCGCTCCCTATTATCGACAAGCAGGGCAGACTCACGCACTTTGTGTTCCGCAAGGACTACGAGGCGCACAAATCCAACCCTGACGAGCTGCTCGACGAGCACAAGCGCTACATGGTGGGCGCAGGCGTTAACACCCGCGACTACGAAGAAAGAATCCCGGCGCTTGTCGAAGCCGGCGCAGACATCCTCTGCATCGACTCTTCCGAAGGCTATTCTGAGTGGCAGGCAGACACATTAAAGTTTGTGCGCGACAAGTACGGCGACAGCGTAAAGATCGGCGCAGGCAACGTGGTTGATGCTGAGGGCTTCAGATTCCTTGCAGATGCTGGCGCAGACTTTGTAAAGATTGGTATCGGCGGCGGCTCAATCTGTATCACTCGCGAAACAAAGGGTATAGGACGCGGCCAGGCTACAGCGGTAATCGAGGTGGCAAAGGCTCGCGATGAATATTTCAAGGAAACAGGCATTTACGTGCCAATCTGCTCCGACGGCGGTATCGTTCACGACTACCACATGACGCTGGCGCTTGCCATGGGTGCGGATTTCCTGATGCAGGGCAGATACTTTGCAAGATTTGACGAATCCCCTACAAACAAGCTGATGGTAAACGGCAGCTATGTAAAGGAATACTGGGGTGAGGGCAGCAACCGTGCGCGCAACTGGCAGAGATACGACCTCGGCGGCGATGCAAAGCTTTCGTTTGAAGAGGGCGTTGATTCGTATGTTCCGTACGCAGGACCGCTGCGCGACAACGTAAGACTTTCACTTTCAAAGGTAAAGTCGACAATGTGCAACTGCGGAGCGCTTTCAATTCCTGAGCTTCAGGAAAAGGCAAAGCTGACCCTCGTATCCGCAACCTCCATCGTAGAGGGCGGCGCACACGATGTAATATTAAAGGAAACTTCTGAGAGACATTAATTTGGAGATGTAGAAATGAATCGTGAAATGATCATCGTACTGGACTTTGGCGGTCAGTACAACCAGCTAATTGCAAGAAGAGTCAGGGAATGTAACACCTATTGTGAGGTTCATCCGTATACCCTGCCTCTTTCAGAAATAAAGGCAAAGGCTCCGAAGGGAATTATCTTTACCGGCGGACCGAACAGCGTTTACGGAGCGGATTCTCCGCAGGCGGATCCGGAGCTTTACAAGCTCGGCATTCCAATCCTCGGTATCTGCTACGGAGCGCAGCTCCTCGCTCACCAGCTCGGAGGAAAGGTTGAAACGGCGCCTGTATCCGAGTACGGCAAAACCGAGGTAAGCTTTGAAAAGTCCGGCGCACTCTTTGGCGATCTCTGCGGCGAGCCGGGAAATCCGGGCTGCACCATCGCATGGATGAGCCACACAGACTACATCGCAAAGGCACCTGAGGGCTTTAAGATTACCGCAAAGACACCGGTTTGTCCGGTTGCGGGAATGGAATGTCCGGAAAAGGGATTCTATGCGACACAGTTCCATCCGGAGGTAATGCATTCCAAAGAGGGCTTTAAAATATTAAAGGCCTTCGTAAACGAGGTTTGCGGCTGCACAGGTCAGTGGCAGATGTCCTCGTTTGCAGAGGAAACCATAAAGACAGTTCGCGAAAAGGTCGGAAACGGCAAGGTCCTCTGCGCGCTCTCGGGCGGCGTGGATTCGTCGGTTGCGGCAGTGCTGCTCTCAAAGGCTGTCGGCAAGCAGCTTACATGTGTGTTTGTAGATCACGGCCTGCTTCGTAAGGACGAGGGCGACCAGGTTGAGGCAGTGTTCGGGCCGGACGGGCCTTATGACCTCAACTTCATCCGCGTAAACGCACAGCAGCGCTTTTACGACAAGCTCGCGGGCGTAGAGGAGCCTGAGAGAAAGAGAAAAATCATAGGCGAAGAGTTCATTCGCGTATTCGAAGAGGAAGCAAAGAAAATCGGAGCAGTGGATTTCCTCGTGCAGGGAACCATCTATCCGGACATCATAGAGTCGGGCCTCGGCGGATCGGCGGTAATCAAGAGTCACCACAATGTAGGCGGACTCCCTGATTACGTGGATTTCAAGGAAATCATCGAACCTCTTCGCATGCTCTTTAAGGACGAGGTTCGCAAGGTGGGACTGGAGCTTGGAATTCCTGAATATCTGGTATATCGCCAGCCGTTCCCGGGTCCGGGTCTCGGAATCCGCATCATAGGCGAAGTAAATGCCGAAAAGGTAAAGATTGTTCAGGAGGCTGACGCAATCTACCGTGAGGAAATCGACCGCGCGGTAAAGGAGGGCAAAATGGAGGCGCCGAATCAGTACTTCGCAGCGCTCACAAACATGCGCTCCGTCGGCGTAATGGGCGACTTCCGCACCTACGACTATGCGGTGGCACTCCGTGCCGTAACCACTTCCGACTTCATGACGGCGGAAGCAGCCGAAATCCCATGGGCGGTGCTTTCACACATCACCACTCGCATCGTAAACGAGGTAAAGGGCGTCAGCCGCTGCCTCTACGACTGCACGACAAAACCGCCTGCTACGATAGAGATGGAGTAGTAAAGTGATAAAATAACGTATCCGCAAGCCCTTGATTTTGCAGGGTTTGCGGATTTTTTCTGTTTTTTTTGTGACACCATTTTGATGTAAAAAAATGTATCAAAAAGGTATAGGAGGAAATATCAGAGAGGTTGGATCAAGAAAGAAGGGAAGATGTAGGTTATGAAGCTATTGACATAGATACTATATGAGACTATAATTTCGTATATACGAATAAAATACGACAAGGCGAAGTAAGAAGGGAGAGTTATGTTATATCCGGAGATTTCTTCCAGCGAATTGATAGAAAAACTCGAATCTGATGATTTTTATAAGCTTTATGGTAATCCTGTCAAATGTAAAATATTTGATACAGATAGAATCCTTATGTCTTTTGATTTATATGAGCGTTTATTTGGTAAGGTGAATTTAGATAAAGAAAATACAATAGAAATGGATGATTTTATCAGAGCGTTAGTGTTGCAAAGGCTTCATGAAAACCCAGTTAGTGTAACAGATACGGAGGATGGATATTCACTTTCTATGGAAAGCGAAGTTTATGACTTCTTAAACCGAATTATATTGGAAGATTATGGGATTGCGCTTGAAAATCTAACCTCCTATTTCTTTGAGTGGATAGCAGCATGCCCGGATGAGTTTAAGGCCTGGGTGGAAGAAAGCATGATGGATAAAGGAGCAGAAAATGACGATAAGTGAACGCATTTTTAAATTGATGGAAGACCGTGAGGTTACACAGATGGAGTTTTCGAAGGCTACAGGAATAGCACAGAGTACTATTAGTGATTGGAAACGAAAGAAAACGAATCCGTCTGCTGATAAAATAATGATTATTTGCAATGTGTTAAAAGTAACTCCTTATGAATTGTTGCAGGATACGGTTCAATCTGTGGAGGAGTTGGATTATCGAGTGGTTACAAAAGGCACAAAGGAGTATGATCTTTTGATTGAAATGGAAAGTCTTAAGAAATCGCAAAAAGAAAGATTGTTGGGGTATATTGAGGCTTTAAAACAATAATTATTGGAATGGATTCTATCGTTAAAAATGAAGGAGAAGCTGAGGTGTAAAATGTCAAAAGAAAAGACGTTTGCTATACTTGCAGATGATATAAAAGATATAAATGTTAAGGCTGGAAATGCTGCAAAAGGCGCAGTAAATCAGTTAATGACTTTAAGAAACTGGGCGATAGGTTATTATATTGTCGAGTATGAGCAGGGCGGCAAGGATCGAGCAGAATATGGTAGTGCATTGCTTGATAATCTTGAAGCACGCATTAATGAAAAGGGTATGAATAAGACCCTTTTTAAATGGTGCAGGCAGTTTTACAATATGTATCCTCAAATTGGTGCGACAGTGTCGCACCAATTCGGAATGCTGATCGATAGCCAAAAAGGTGCGACAGTGTCGCACCAATTCATCACCAATCCGGAGAGACTGGTAAAACAACTTTCATTTTCTCATATTAGAGAAATAATGATTTTGGATGATGAGTTTGAAAGATTCTTTTATGAAACGGAATGTATAAAATGCGGATGGACCGTAAGGGAACTTCGTAGACAGATAAAGACTAACTTGTATTTTAGGTCAGGTGTAAGCAAAAATCCAAGGGAACTGTTAAAGCCGTCTGAAGATAATCCTGAAGGATATGCGCTTTCAATCAAGGATCCCTTTACATTTGAATTTCTGGGTCTTGAAGCAAGCGAATCTTTGAATGAATCCGATTTAGAGCAGGCGTTAATAGATCATTTACAGGAATTTATGCTGGAGCTGGGAGAGGGCTTCTGTTTTGAAGCAAGGCAGAAGAGAACTTGAAAAAATAGAATAACAAGATGGTATTTGGTAAAATGAATATGCTTACTTGAGGGAGGCGAAAAGAATTATCAGGTATCAGGCGTTTAGGGTTTTGATACCTTTTTGAATTTTAGTGATACGAAAATGATGAATTGTTTCAAGTGGTTTGCAGGTTACGAAGCGAGTGATTTCATTTCTGTTATATTTGTTTTCTGATACATATTTTTGCAAAGGAGGAATAATTATGTCAGCATATTTTAATCAGAAATCTCCACTCATCACAGAACAGACATGGCCAATTACTCTGTGGCTTGTTTGTATTATTTAACTGTCTAAGCATCCCTCTCACCTCCTTTCAGTGTACATGTAAATTAATATTTACCATAGCTATTCGAGCTTGCCAGCATATTTATCTAGAGAAATCTTTGTTAATATGAAAATCAACGCTCCTAAAACAAGTGAAAATTTATGTATATCCTGACTAATTATAATCTGTATAATAATTATCGAAAATAATGAAGTTAAAAATACAGATTGACTTGTTTTCTTGATAAATGCAATATTTATACACAACAATGTGAAGCAAATTATTAATACAATGCCCCAACCAAACTGAGTCAGCCAATATACAAAATCAACTTGGTCGAATGCAGGTAATGACAGTTTCATATATGGACCTACTACTGTTAAATAAGCAATACAAATAATCTCCGTAACAACAGTAAAACTAACAGTTATACCTAAAACCAGCAACAATTTTGCCACCAACAAATCTACCCTGTTAACAGAATAGGTAAACAATATCAATACTGTTTTTTTTATGTATTCTTCTACGATAACCTTCATTATGAGGATGCTTGAAAATATAAGATAACAATCCAAAATTGCAACATTCATCATTTTTATGACTTCTGTATAATTCGAGGCTTTGTCTTGTTCGCTGGCCAAAAGCGTAACTGTAGTAAACAAGCACATACCAAACGTTATCAGAATGGAAGATATAATGTATTTAGTTATTTTAAATTTAGTTAATTCCAATTGAATCAATAATTGCATGAATTTTCACCTATCACTTCAAAAAAGTACTCTTCCAACGTTTTTCTTACAATATCTAATTGGTAAAGTTTTAAATCATTGCAAACGAATAATTCCGCAAAATACGACACATCATAGGTTAAATCAAATATGTGTACTTGCCCAGATTCCATCACTTTAAAGTCCTGTATACCGCGTTCTTCTAATAAAATGAGCGCCTTTGATAAATCATCTACCCTTGCTATGATTTTATCTTTATTTTCCTTATGAATCTCTTTTAATGGTTTTTCTTTTATTATTTTGCCGTTACTTATAATTCCTATATCAGTTGCGAGAAAATCCATTTCTGACAAAATGTGACTGGAAATAATAATAGTAGTATTCAAGGTTTCATTTAAACGTATAAACAATTCTCGCATTTTCTTTATTCCTTCTGGATCAAGCGCGTTAATTGGTTCATCTAATATCAGCAACTCCGGCTTAGTCAGTATTGCTCTTGCGATTGCTAAGCGCTGTCGCATTCCCATAGAATAATTACTCACTTTTTTCCCTGCATCTCTTGTCAAATCAACTTCTTCCAATACCTCTTCAATTCTCGTTTTATCGTAATAACCCATATATTGAGAATGGATTAGCAAGTTTTTTTTCCCTGAAAGATCATCATAGAAATACGGATATTCTATTAAAGAACCCGTTTGATTGAGTTCGCGTTTTCCCATCCCATTGGAATTACCCAAAACTCGAATATTTCCACTGTCAATTTGTATTAAATTTATAATAGATTTTAAAATTGTACTTTTCCCTGCACCATTTGGGCCAATCAACCCATAAATGCTATGTTCAGGAACATGAATGTTCACATTATCAAGAATTTTTTTTTGACCATAACTTTTACATATGTTTTTTCCAAAAACGCAATATTCCATCTACTCACCTCTTCAGCGTGTATCATATCAAAAAAAGTTTTCTTTTCCATTTCTATTTTCTAACTTTTTTCTAACAATAAAATAAAAACTGTTTTCTCATTTGGTCGACTATCCACTCTTAATTCTGCATTTATTTGTGCTGACAATTTATTACATATCGCTAAGCCTAACCCCGATCCATTTTTAGATTGCTGTCGTGCTGCCCTTCCTCTGTAATTTCTTTCAAAAATAGATATTTGATCATCTTTTACTATCCCTTGACCATGATCCTCCACTTCTATGACAATAGATTGTTTTGATTCAGTAATTGTCAATCCAAAATACTTACCATCTATTCC
>JAEEGH010016427.1_pt1 | contig 15923 bp, 17 predicted proteins | sample 9134181 | NCBI WGS metagenome assembly JAEEGH01 (sample SAMN16246544, study PRJNA631951) | gut metagenome | biome: gut microbiome; feature: rumen; material: DP-attached | host: Bos | place: Iran: Karaj | collected 2018-10
AGCCTGCACCATCCCACGGAATTCATGTAGGCGTAAGCGAGCAGGTAGGAATAACCGTCAATTGTTACCGGCTGCACACCCGACTCTCCGTTCAGCGCTTTTGTGACCAGCGCGGCAACCTCTTCATTTTCGCATTCTCTTAGATCTGCCTCTTCCTCTTTTACCGCGAACAGGCCGTCCTCCATTTCGGAAAAGACCACCTGGCCTTCATCACTGATCACACAGCTATGGCCTTTGTTCTGCAGATCTCCGGCCGTATGAATCTGTTCAAGTATATCAAACGGGATCACCAGCCCGGCAAAGCCGATCAGCTCATCATGGGCCTTCACTCCCTCAAACCCGACAACAGCATCCTCGACGATGTAGGGATCCTCATATACCCCTATGCAATAAGGAACCTCATATTCTCCACATTCTTCGTCATACCATTCCAGGCTGTCCAGCGGGACGTGCCTGATCTGCCCGTTTTCATCGAGCATGGATTGCGCCGTATCGCCCGCAAATATAATGTATCCCTTTTTCGATGCGAAGAAACAGTAGGTATAATTAAAATTGGCCTGCGCCATATCTTTAAGGAGCGATCCTGATTTATTGACCAGTTCCAGCTCTTTTGCGATCTCCGGATCCTTCAGGTCAACATTTTCCGCATTTACGATAAATAGATCACTGTTTATATCAAATCCCGGTTCTCCCACTACAATTTTGTCGAGATCGAGATCAAGCTCTGTGCCCTTACTGTTTCCGGTTTCATAAACCCACTGCAGATTGGACGCCAGAAGAAACGTATTCAACGACATCTCATAGAAAAACCTGTTGAGGATCACCGCCTGCAGCCTGGTCTCTTCCATCATGGCCGATGCCATCTCCGTACTCATGACATTGGCGGCGTAGTCCTGCATGGTCTGTCTCTGTTTCATGCTCGTGCTCGTCGCTTCCTGAACCTGTTTCAGGAGCTGCGAGGTCGCTATGACCATGTGAAGCACGGTAGACAGGACAAGAAGGCCGATGATGCTCAGGAAGATCTTATGTTGGAGTCCGCGTCGTTTTCGTTCCTTGCGCATTACTTCTCTTCCTTTTCCGGCTCCTCTTCCTCTTTCAGCAGCTTTTCCATCGTGACCACATTCCAGCCGTCCTCATACTCGTAATAGAGGTTGTCCATATTCCGTTTTGCCATATAGATCCCGAGCCCGCCGACCTTGCGTTCGCGATTATGCTCCGCGATGTCCATTTCTTCACGGACAAGCGGATTATACGGTTTCCCGCGATCCTCAAACCGGATCACAATGCGTTTCGGGTCCTCCGCTTCCTCCACAGTGATCTTTGCAGGTCCCGTTTCGGGGTCATACGCATAGGAGGCTATGTTCACAAAGATCTCCTCAACAGCAACATCGACCTTCATATGCATACCGACTCCGTACTGTTTCAGCTCTTTATGTAAAAAAGCAAATACAGTATCCAGATTTTCTACAAGGGCCTCCACTTCCAGTGAACTCATTCAACCCCTCCAAGATTACGTGTAATTGAAAAACAATCCGTATATGTTACAATAAAACTATGAATTATGCCTATATGCTCCGCTGCAGGGATAATTCCCTGTACTGCGGATGGACGAACGATCTGGATAAACGCCTTGACGCCCACAATAAAGGAAAGGGCGGCAAGTATACAAGGAGCCGGCTTCCGGTGTCCTTAGCCTATTATGAAACCTTCGACACCAAAGAGGAAGCACAGCGGCGGGAGTGGCAGCTGAAGCAGCTCACTCACCGTGAGAAGGAGGCGCTTCTTTCTTCAAAAGATCCGGGCGGATCTCCCTCGTCCTGAGGAGCGACTGTTCCTTTCTCCAAGCATCCACCTTTGCGTGGTCTCCCGATAAAAGGATCTCCGGAACTTTAACATCGTTCCAGATCTCCGGCCTCGTATATTGCGGGTATTCCAAAAGCCCACCCTCAAAGGATTCCTCCTCTGCGGAAGACTCGTTTGTCAACACGCCCGGCACCATCCGGCTGATCGCATCCACGACCACTCCGGCCGCGATCTCTCCGCCGGTCACCACATAATCCCCGATCGAAACATAGTCCGTCACGATCGCATCCAGCACCCGCTGGTCCACGCCCTCATAATGTCCGCAGAGAAGGATCAGTTCCTCTTCCTTCGCAAACGCCTTCGCATCCTTCTGGGTAAACACCTTCGCTGCCGGCGTCAGGTAGATCGTCCGCACCGGGTGCCCCTCTTCCCTGACGATGGCCTGATGAGCGTCAAATACGGGCTGTGGCGTCATCACCATGCCAGCGCCTCCGCCGTATGGATAATCATCCGTTTTTTTATGTTTGTCGAGACTATAGTCCCGGATATTTCTAACGTCAAATTCCAGGATCCCGTTCTTTTCCGCGCGCCCGAGAATGCTGGTGCGAAGCATAGTTTCCACCATTTCCGGAAAAATGGTCAGTACATAAAACTTCATAACGGCAGCCCCTTCATCAGATGCACGCGCACCTTCTTGTTTTCGGGATCCACCGACAAAATGCACTCTCTGATCGCGGGCAGCAGGATCTCTTTTCCGTTCCCGTCCGTCACCACATACACATCATTTGCGCTGCCGGTAAGGACATCAGACAAGGTCCCGATCACACGGTCCTCTTCATCCGAGACCGTGCTTCCCAAAAGATCCGGAACATAATACTCATTCTCCCCAAGCGGGATCGCCTGATCACGGCTGACAAAAAGCTCGCTCTTTCGAAACGCATCCGCTTCTTCGGGGCTGTTGATCCCTTCCAGTTTTAAGAGAACCTGATCCTTAAAAAAGCGTACGGACGCAACGGAATAAGATTCTTCTTTTCCCTTCGTCCGTACCTGAACTTCTTTCAGTTTTCGAAACCGTTCGGGGTCTCCCGTGGTTGGATGGACCTTCATCTCCCCCTTAACACCATGCGGTCTTAAGATAACGCCGATTCGAAAGTCCTCTGTCATTCTTCTTCAATCTCCACGACCACCTTACGGTCGGTACGGCTGCTGGCCGCTTTGACCACATTTCGGATCGCTTTCGCAATGCGTCCCTTCTTTCCGATCACCTTGCCCATGTCCGACTTGGCAACCTGAAGCGACACAACGGTAGTCCGGTCTTTTTCCCTTTCGGAAACCACTACCTCAGACGGGTGGTCCACCAGCGCTTTCGCGATCACTTCCACCAATTCTTTCATTCGCATCTACCTCTGTTATTTTACAATACCGGCAGACTTAAAGATGCGAAGCACGGTGTCGGTCGGTCTTGCGCCATTCTGGAGCCACTTCTTTGCTGCCTCTTCATCCACATGGAATTCCGTGGGATCCTTCATCGGATCATAGGTTCCGAGTTCCTCGATAAAGCGGCCGTCTCTCGGCGAATTGGAATCCGCCACGATGATCCTGTAAAAAGGCGCTTTCTTCTGTCCCATCCTGCGCAGTCTGATCTTAACCATTTCTTTATTTCCTCCTTAAAACTAATGATTAATATGATAAAAATTATTCTAGAAAGGAAACTGGAAACCTCCGCGTCTCCCTTTCTTGCCACCCATCATTCCCGGCATCTGTTTCATCATCTTTTTGGCCTGTTCGAACTGCTTGACCAGCCGGTTCACTTCCCCGATGTCCACGCCGGCGCCCTTCGCGATCCGGTTCTTTCGGCTCGGATTGAGGAGCGACGGGTTTGCCCGCTCCTTCGGGGTCATGGACATGATCATTGCCTCGATCCGGGAAAGCTTCTGGTCGTCCACCGCGTCATTGAGCTGTGACATCTGTGATTTCCCGATCCCGGGCAGCATCGAAAGGATCGATGCGATCCCGCCCATCTTCTTCATCTGGCTCATGGACTCCAGATAATCGTTAAAGTCAAATTCCGCCTTCCGGAGCTTCTGCTCCATCTCGCGGGCTTTCTTTTCATCCAGTTCGCTCTCGGCCTTCTCGATCAAGGTCAATATATCGCCCATGCCGAGGATCCGGCTCGCCATCCGCTCGGGAATGAATTTCTCAAGGTCGGACAGCTTCTCGCCCATACCGGCGTAGTAGATCGGTTTTCCGGTCACATGCCGCACCGAAAGCGCCGCGCCGCCTCTCGTATCGCCGTCGAGCTTGGTCAGGATCACGCCGTCGATCCCCACCTTCTCATCAAAGGTTTTGGAAACATTCACGGCTTCCTGGCCTGTCATCGCATCGACCACGAGGAGCGTTTCCGTCACGTCCACGTTGGTCTTGATATCGCAGAGCTCCTGCATCAATGTCTCATCGATCTGGAGACGTCCGGCCGTATCGATGATCAGAAGGTTACAGCCCTGCCGTTTTGCTTCCTCCACGGCTTCCTTTGCCAAAGCCACCGCGTCCTTCGCACCCTCGCGTAAGTATACGGGCACGTTCACCTTTTCCCCGTTCACACGGAGCTGTTCCATAGCCGCGGGCCGGTACACGTCACAGGCCGCCAGAAGAGGCCGCCGCCCCGCCGACCGGAACTTCCCGGCTAGCTTCGCCGCCGTCGTCGTTTTACCGGCACCCTGAAGGCCGACCATCATCAGGATCGTCAGATCCGCCGGACTCTTTAAGGTCAGCTCCTGCTCCTCTCCCATCAGAGCGATCATCTCTTCATTCACGATCTTGATCACCATCTGGGCCGGATTCAGGCCGTTCATCACATCAGCGCCGACCGCCCGTTCCGTCACGGAATTCACGAACTGCTTCACAACCTTAAAGTTCACGTCCGCCTCGAGAAGCGCCATCTTTACTTCCTTCATGGCTTCCCGCACATCCGCTTCGGTGAGCAGTCCCTTGCTCCGCAGCGCTTTAAATACGTTCTGCAGTTTATCGGTTAAGCTGTCAAATGCCATTCATCTCTCCGAACAAAATATCCTTGATTTCCTTCACTTCCGCCTGGATCGCCGGCGTTTTCTCCGCCATAAGATCAAGTCTTTCCCCCGCCTTAAAAAAACGTTCCACGAGCCGGAGCTTTTCTTCATACTCCATGAGCTTCCCCTCAGTCCTCTTCAGAAGGTCATGCACCCCCTGTCTTGAGATCCCTTCATTTTCTGCGATCTCCGAAAGCGAAAGGTCTTGAAAACGGGAAGCTTCATAAAGCCGTTTCTGCTTTTCTCCCAGCAGGTCTCCGTAGAAATCATAGAGATATGCGTCGAACACTTCTTTTTCCATACCTTCCTATCTTACACATAAGAAGCGCCGCTGTCAAGTTTTTTTCTTGTCAATTTTGTTTTTGTCTCATAATATAAAGGATCCAGCCTGCGAGACACATCATCGACACGCAGACACGTTTTCACTCGTGGATGCTTACTTGCGTTACTAAATTCGCACTTCGCTGATAAAAAGCGCTCGTGCTCATACACCAGTAACGAGTAGCGTCCAACGGTTTGCTTTGCCGATAATGGTCTCACAAGCCGGATCCTTCTCCACCCGGTTCAAATACTTCTTAAACTATTACTTGAACCAAACTTTCTTCTCCGTAGAATGCGTCAGCTCCAGTGGCTTCGTTATGTAATCCGTAGCCTCGTTCGCCTTGCTCACCGGCTTCATGGAGCCGTACATGATGAGGGCGATGATGCCGGTCACGATCGCATCCACCAGAAGGGTCTGGCCGATGTAGTCCGTGCCGAGCGCCGCAATGCCGATCGCAAGGATCGCCGCAAAGATCGGAAGGATCACCATCAAAAACTTCGGTACACTGATCGGAAGGTCGCCGATCATCTTCCCGGTCTGCCCGTTCATCGCAAATTTATATTCCTTGTCCTGCCATTTCGTGATCAGAAGCCACACCGGCATCAGCGCATAATTCACTTTTTCGTTCGAATAGGAGAACGTCTCCGTTTTGCTCTCGATCTCGTCATGCTTAATGGTCTTCTGCACCGCGGCGCTGAGCGTGTTCTCCACGCGCTTATTTGTTCTCTCCTTATCGTCCTTCATGTCCACGTCAAAACGCTCTGCCATGAAGCCCGGAAGGTAGGTCAGGGAGAAGTTCTTCATCCCGTCCATCTGATACGGCTCGACCGAATCCATGAGCGCATCATCCATCCGCTTCGACGCATCCGCCGGAACATTCTCAAAGGAGATGTTCCCTTTGCGTTCCACCTCATACCGTCCGGTACAGATGCGGTTTCCTTTGTCATCCCTCTTATAATCCGCAGCCTTATAATTTCCTTCCATGCTCAGGTCACCGCTGAAGAGCCAGAACGGGACATAGACACCCTGGATCTCCTCCACGTGGTTATCGCTTTTAAAGGACTTCGGAAGCAGGAACCGTTTCTGATAGTAAGACAGATATTTCTCCTCCGCTTCTTTCTTGGTGTGGGCAAACGGAATGATATAATCCGGCTTGATGTTTCCGGAGAACTGCGCCGGAAAGATCGTCTGGTTCCCGCAGTACGGACACTTCATGACCGCCGTGGTCTGGTCCGCCAGAAGCTCTGCGCCGCAGGTCTTGCAGCTGTAGGACTTCATCTCATCCTCCGGGCCGATCTCCGCCTTTCCGCCGGCGCCGGCTGCTTCTTTCGCCTTCGCCGCCCAGGCCTCCTCCACTTCTTCCGGAGTATACTCCGAAGCGCAAAATTCACATTTCAGTTTTCCCGATGTCGGATCAAAAAGCAGCGCCCCGCCGCAGGCCGGACAGCCTGAGGTCATGGCCTTTCCCTGATGATCCTGACTCTCCGCCGGGACAGGCTGCCCGCAATTGGAGCAGAACTTCTCTCCCGCCGCTATCTCGCTTCCGCAAGACGGACATACACTCATTTTCTCTTCCTCCTCTTACTTATTTCAGTTCAAAACGATATTTCTGTTTGATCTGCGGATACATCTGATGATCCACCTCGCTCATGAAGAGCTTCAGCGGCCGGACATAGAGCCGGAAATCATCATACATCGCCTGATAGACCATCAGCTTCTCACCGGTATCGGCGTTCTCCGCGATCCCGATGATCTGATACACGTACTTATTTCTGGCGTTATCGTCCTTCGAATTCCTTTCCCTCTTAAAATGCTTTACAATATCGCCGGGCTTAAACGAACGCCCGCCGGTCGTCTCCTCTTCGTCGTCCTTCCCCAGGACGGTTCTGTTATACTCCTTTTTCAGAACCTTCTTTTCTGCTTCCGGCAGCTGCTGATAAATGACCTGCGACATCTCATAGGTCTGCGCCAGCTGCTTGGATGCGAACAGCCACAATGAAAAATCCATCTGATACCTCCTCCAGAGTCAATTGCTTTTCCCCCATCTCCTCTGAAAACCCAAACTCCATAATACCACAATCCGCTCAAATCGCCAACATTTTTGTTTGACTTGCCGGTACAATTCACGACCTCCAAGACTTTGAATAGTTACGCTTGCCAGTTCCTTTTGGTATGGGCTATAATGGGCTCATGGAAAAAACACTTAGGATCGCGGTCCTGATCGACGCGGAAAACATCTCAAATAAATATATCAAGCTGATCCTGGACGAGGTCACGGCGTTCGGCACGCCGACCTATAAAAGGGTGTATGGAAATTTTACCAATTCTTCCGTCAACGCCTGGCAGGAAGAGCTCAGAGCCTATGCCCTGACCCCCGTCTTCCAGTTCAACTACACCAAGGGGAAGAACGCCTCGGATTCCGCCATCATCATCGATGCGATGGACATCCTCTATTCCGGCCAGGTTGACGGGTTCTGCCTTGTGACCAGTGATTCGGATTTTACGAAACTGGCGCTGCGGCTTCGGGAAGCCGGCATGCTCGTTATCGGCATGGGCGAACAGAAAACGCCGGGGTCTTTGGTCTCCGCCTGTGAGACCTTCAAATTCCTCGACCTTCTCTACAACTCCAACGGAGAAGACAGCGAAGAAGACAATCCTTCTGAGGAAGCCTCTTCAAAGGAGCGGGCGAACCGCAAGAAAGCCACGCCTTCCAAGAAACAGATCCGGCGTGAGATCAAGTCCATTATCGACGCCAAGGGCGATGAAGAAGGGTGGACGGACCTCTCCGTGATCGGAAACCTCCTGAGCCAGCGTGTGCCGGGCTTTGACCCCCGGAACTACCGCTTCAATAAGCTCGGGAAAATGATCGAAAGCTATAACGATTTTGAGATGAAAAAGCTCGTGAATGAAAAAAATGAGCTGATCCAGTTCTACTTCCGTGTGAAGGAGGATCCTTCGCAGAAGAAACGGACCAGCGTGGAGATCTTAACCTCAGACTGATCACGAAAACATCAGGACCAGCTCCGCGACAATGCAGATCGCGCTGATCACGATGAAAATGCCGTAAAGGCGTTCGGTTTCCCGTTTTCCGAAAAAGAAGCCGAAGGTTGAAAAAGAGAATACAAATGCGGAAACGCCGATCGGCCAGTGCCGGATGATGCGGATCCCTTCGCCGTTCGCGAGCGCGGCAAGGACGGCTCCGCCGGCGCCGATCGCCAGGGAAATGATGACCGCAAGAAAAGCCAGACCAAAGGACCATCCTTCGGTCTTTTTCTTTTCCGTTTTTTTCTTCTTTTTCCGAACCTTTTTCCCTTTGGGAAGGTCATGGATCGTAATGACCCGGCCTTCCTCCGCTTCCTTTGTTTTTTTCATCGCATCACAGATTTGTCTGCACCAGCTTGGGCCGGTAACCTTCTTTTTCCAGCATATCGATGATCTCCTTCTTATGCGACGTGCCGAAGGATTCCATCGTGATCTTCAGTTCCACCGCAGCGTTCCGGTTGGTCGAAACAAACTGGTTATGCTCGAGCTTTATCACGTTCCCCAAAGCCGACGCCACAACGCCCGCCACCCGGGCCAGTTCTCCCGGACGGTCCGGCAGCAGCACGGACACCGTAAAGATACGGTCGCGGAAGATAAGCCCCTGCTGCACGACGGAACTCATCGTGATCACATCCATATTTCCGCCCGACAGCACCAGAGCGATCCTCTTGTCTTTCAGCTTCAGATGCTTCACCGCCGCAACGGTCAAAAGCCCCGAATTTTCAACGATCATCTTATGATTTTCGACCATGTCGAGAAACGCCGTAACGAGTTCGTCGTCTCCCACCGTAACAACGTCATCCAGATTTTTCTGCAGATACGGAAAGATCGTCGTGCCCGGCGTCTTCACCGCAGTGCCGTCCGCGATCGTGCTGACGTGATCTAACGTCACCACTTTTCCGGCCTTTAAGGACGCGCTCAGGCAGGCCGCCCCCTCCGGCTCCACGCCGATGACTTTGATGTTCGGATTTAAGAGCTTTGCCAGCGCCGAAACTCCGGCCGCCAGTCCGCCGCCGCCCACCGGCACGAGGATATATTCCACGAGCGGGAGTTCCTTAAAGATCTCCATCGCGATCGTGCCCTGGCCGGTTGCCACGACCGGGTCGTCAAACGGATGGATAAAGGTATAGCCCTTTTCGTCTGCAAGCTCCATTGCCTTTTGAAACGCGTCGTCATACACATCCCCATGAAGCACGACCTCCGCGCCGTGGCTTCTGGTGCGGTTCACCTTGATCGGCGGCGTGGTCTTCGGCATGACGACCACGGCGTGAAGCCCGTTCTTTTTCGCCGCGTACGCCACGCCCTGCGCGTGGTTCCCGGCCGAGGCCGTTACCAGCCCCCTCGCCTTTTCCTCTTCCGTCAGGGAGCTGATCTTCACCGTTGCCCCGCGCACCTTATACGCGCCGGTATACTGCATGTTTTCCGGCTTCAGATACACCTGGTTTCCGGTCTCTCTGCTCAAAAACTCGCTGTACACCAGCTTCGTTTCCAGTGTCACCTCCGACACCACTTTTTCCGCTTTTTCAAAATCCTCTAACTGAAACATCTTCTTCCTCACTCGCTGCTTTTAAAAATCGTCTCCGAAGATCGCATCCACGAACGAATCCGCGTCAAATTTCTGCAGATCGTCGATGCTCTCTCCCACGCCGATGTACTTGACCGGCACCTTCAGTTCCGACTGGATCGCCACCGCGATCCCGCCCTTCGCGGTCCCGTCCATCTTGGTCAAAATGATCCCGCTGAGCTTCGTCACCTCCATGAACTGCCGGGCCTGCTCGAGCGCGTTCTGCCCCGTCGTCGCGTCCAGAACGACCAGCGTTTCCATATAGGCGTCCGCATATTCCTTCTCAAGGATCCTATTGATCTTCTCCAGCTCCTTCATCAGGTTCTTCTTGTTATGAAGCCGCCCTGCCGTATCCACGAGCAAAAGATCCGCGTTTCTGGCCTTTGCCGCCACGGCCGCGTCATACACAACCGAGCCCGGATCCGACCCTTCTCTTCCGCCGATCAGCTCCGCGTCAGCGCGCCTTGCCCACTCTTCGAGCTGTTCTCCTGCAGCCGCGCGGAACGTATCCGCAGCCGCGATCACAACCTTCTTTCCACGATCCTTCATCTTCCCGGCGAGTTTCCCTACGGTCGTGGTCTTTCCGACTCCGTTCACGCCGACGATCAGCACCGCGGACTTCTCTTCCTCAAACCGGTACGCATCCGGCGGCGTCGCCATCTCTCTTCGGATCCCGTCTAAAAGCCACTTCTTCACGATCTTCGGATCCACGATGTACTCATTTTCCACCTTCTCGCGGATCTCGGTCATGAGCTTATCGGTCTCCCTGACCCCGATATCACCGGTGATCAGCACTTCTTCCAGATTATCAAAAAACTCCTCGTCGATCTTCCCGTTCGTGAATACCGCCGCGAAGCCGGCCGCAAAGGTTTCCCTCGTCTTCTGCAGCCCGCGTTTTAATCTGGCAAAAAAGCCTTCTTTTTTCTTTTTCTCTTCCTTTGGTTCTTCTGTCTGCTCTTCTATCCGTTCTTCTTCCATAATTCTTCCCTCTTCCCGGGCCTGCCGGGCAGAAACATTACTCACTTAATTCGTCTTCGATAAGGTTCACCGACACGAGCGCCGAAACCCCTTTCTCCTGCATCGTGATGCCGTAGAGCCGGTCAGCAGATGCCATCGTGCCGCGGCGGTGGGTGATGATGATGAACTGCGTGTACTTTGTCAGTTTGGAGAGGTACTTCGCAAACCGGTCCACGTTGGAGTCATCCAAAGCCGCTTCGATCTCATCAAGCAGACAGAACGGCGACGGTTTCATGTTCTGGATCGCAAACAGGAGGGCGATCGCCGTCAGCGCTTTTTCCCCACCGGACAGCTGCATCATGTTCTGCAGTTTCTTCCCCGGAGGCTGCGCGTTAATAAGGATCCCGCTGGTTAAAATATCCTCTTCCTCCTGCAGCGCGAGCGTCGCCTTTCCGCCTCCGAAGAGCTCCTTGAAGGCCTTGTCGAACTCTGTTTGCAGGACCGCGAATTCCTTCTCGAACTGCTGCCGCATTCCCTCTTCCAGTTCTTTGATTATGCCGAGCAGCGACTGCTCCGATTCGATCAGATCATCATGCTGTGTCTTTAAGAACGTATACCGTTCATTGACTTCTTTATATTCCTCGATGGCGTTGACGTTGATCTCGCCCATGCGGCGGATCTCATCCTTTAAGCGCCCCGCCCTGCTCCTTAAGGCCGGTAGGTCGCCCAGGCTTTCGTCCCGGTATCCGTAAGCGTTATGGAGCGTGATCTCATATTCGGCCCAGATATAGTTCGTAAGCCCTTCCCTGTCATTCTCGATCTTTTCGCTCTGCGCGCGGAGACGGTAGAGCTCCTTATCCAGGCGGTTGATCTGATCCGTCAGGCTGTTTCGCTTGTCAAAGAATTCCTTGTGCTGTGTCTGCACCTCTTCCTTCTTTTGGATCGTTTCCGCGAGCCTTTTTTTCAGGCTCTCCTCCGCCTCTTCCGTCACCAGGATCTTCTTCCTGCTGCTCTCGATGTCCTTTGCCTTCTTCTCGGCTTCTTCCCTTACTTCCTTCTGCTGCGCCGAAAGCTTTTCCGTCTCTTCCTTAAGCGCTCCCAGCTCGCTCGCCACACGGTTTAGGTTCTCCTCCGAGAAGCTGGTCCTCTGGCCGATCGCGGACTCTTCCATGAAGAGCTCGTTGAGGGTTCTGTTACTTCCCTCTTCCAGGTAGATCTGCTGGTCGTAGATCTTCTGCTGGTCCGCCCTGAGGCCTTTGATCTCTTCTTCCCGGCGGTTGGATTCTGCAAGTTCTTCCTCGATCCCGGCCTGTTCCTTTTTGATCGACTGCAGGGTTTCTTCGAGTTCCCTGCGGTCCGCCTGCACCTTCTGGAACGCCTCTTCTTCCGCCTTCCACTGCTCCTTTGCATTGTTCAGATTGAGCGATGCGGTGTTCTCTTCAAGCGTGGCTTTCTGCAGCCGGGCATCCCGGTTCCGCACCGTTTCCCGTGCCTCATCTTCTTTCGTTTTCAGCTCCTCGATCCTGGCCTCGCCTTTTTTAATTTCTTCGCGGAGTTCTTCGATCTTCTTTTCCAGTTCTTCCAGCTCTCTCCCCCGGCCGAGGAGGTTGCTGGCGTTTCGGAACGCGCCGCCGGCAATGGAACCGCCGGGGCTTAAATATTCGCCTTCCAGCGTAACGATGTGAAGAGAATAATGGCTCTTCCTCGCCAAAGCAAGTGCATGATCCACCGTATCCACGGCAAAGACACGGCCGAGAAGATAGGATACAATGCCCTCGTATTCTTTCTTGGTTTTGACTAGCGTATTCGCGAAACCGATCACGCCGGGCTCATCCAGAAAATCCTTCTGTTTCTCCATGTTTCTGCCCTGAACGCTTTCCATCGGCAGGAACGTGGCACGCCCCCTCTTTTCCTCTTTCAAAAAGCGGATCGCTTCCTTGGCCGTGGCCTCATCCTCGGTCACGACGTTTTGGATATTCCCTCCGAGAGCGGTTTCGATCGCGATCTCATACTTCTTTTCCACACGGATCAGATCCGCGACCACGCCCTTCATTTTCGGGAACTTTTTCCTGCGTTCCATCAAAAAGCGGACGCTGTTTCCATAGCCCTCATAGCGCTCTGATATATTCTGCAGGGCTTCAAATTTCGACCGTTCCTTCTGGTATTCTTCCTTTTTCTGCGCCAGCGCCGCCCGTTCCTTCTCCAGCGAATTCCCGAGTGAAGCCCGGTTTTCCTTCGCCTCATCAAGAGCACGGCGCGCCTCTTCAATGGCTTTTACTGCCTGCTGTTCCAGTTCCTCGCAGACCTTAAGCGCCGCCTCTTTTTCCGCGCTCTCGCTTTTCGTGCGAAGAAGCTGTGCGGACAGCTCCGCCTTTTTCAGGTTCGTCTGTTCCAGCAGGGTTTCCGAACGTTCCTTCCTTGCGCTGATCTCATTCCGCTGGTTAAGGAGCGCGATGATCTCCTGACTCCCTTTCTGGATGATATCATTGGCTTCATTTGCCTCTTTTTGGATCTTCGAGAGCTCTGCCTCCGCAGACTCTCGTTTCTTCACGATCTCATTCAGTTCCTTGCGAAAAGACGCAAGCTCTTTCTCGTACTTTTCCTTCAGGCCTTCCTTTTCCGACAGTTCCCTTCCGATCACGCCCTGCCGTTCCTTGATATGTTCCTCCGACCGTTCCGCGGTTTTGATCTGCTCCTGAAAAAGCTTGATATCATTTTCAAGCTGCTGTTTTTCCAGCCCTCTGGTGTTGATCTCTTCACGGGTCGATTCGATAAGGCGGTCCAGATCGGCGATCGTCTTCTCCATCTCCTCATAGTCCTGATGGATCTTCGCAAAGCCTTCGTTTGCTTCCTTCAGTTCTTCCGATGAACGCTCCTCGTTCTCCTTAAGCTCCTTCAGCCGTTTCTCCGCGTCTTCCATCTCAACGAGGAAGCGATTAAGATCGGCAGCCTTCAGTTCTTCTTTTTTAAGAAGATACTGTTTTGCCGCTTCCGACTGGCGCTGCAGGGGGCCTACTCTCCCCTCGAGCTCGCGCAAAATGTCCTTTACACGGACCAGATTATCACGTTCTTTTTCGAGCTTCTTTTCCGCGATAAATTTACGGCGTTTGAACTTAACGATCCCAGCCGCTTCATCAAAGAGCTCTCTCCTGTCCTCCGGTTTCCCGGAAAGAATGCGGTCGATCTGGCCCTGTCCGATAATGGAATAGCCTTCCTTGCCGATCCCCGTATCGTAAAGCATCTCGGTCACGTCCTTCAGCCGGCAGGCGGTTCCGTTGATCAGATACTCGCTCTCGCCGGACCGGTACACGCGCCGCGCGATGGTCACCTCTTCGTATTCTACAGGCAAAGAATGGTCGGAGTTATCCATCGTGATCGCCACAAACGCATAGCTTAAGGGCTTCCTCTCTTCCGTTCCGGAAAAGATCACATCCGTCATGGACGCCCCGCGGAGCGTTTTCGCGCTCTGCTCGCCAAGCACCCACCGCACCGCATCGGCGACATTGCTCTTTCCGCTGCCATTCGGACCTACGATCCCGGTGATCCCGTTATGAAATTCAAATAAGATCCTGTTGGCAAAGGACTTAAAGCCCTGCACCTCAATGCTCTTCAGATACATTCTCTTCCAGTTTTTCTAATGCTTCCTTTGCTGCTTCCTTTTCGGCCGTCTTTCGTGAGCTTCCCCTGCCCGTTCCGAGCACCTTGCCCTTAAGAAGCACTTCCACAACAAATTCCTTATGATGATCCGGCCCGCTTTCCGAAACCAGCCGGTACTCAGGCAGCACTCCCCCGTCCTTCTGGGTCAGCTCCTGCAGCGCGCTCTTGCAGTCATGATGCAGGACGTGGCGCCGGATATCTTTAAGGCAAAACCTACGGATAAAATCTCTCGCCGGTTCGAGCCCGCCGTCCAGATACATCGCGCCGATCACGGCCTCAAACGCGTCCGAGAGCACGGATTTCTTCTTCCTTCCGCCCTCTTTTTCTTCCCCCCTGCTGAGGCGGAGAAACGTCCCGATGCCGGCCTCTTCCGCCGACTCAAACAGCGCATCTTCCCACACCAGCGCAGCCCGTATCCGCGTCAGCTCTCCTTCCGGCTTTGCCGGATAGTTTTCATACAAAAATTCCGACGACACCAGCTCCAGCACTGCGTCCCCGAGGAACTCCAGTCGTTCGTTACAGCTTAAAGGATCTTCCTTCTTTTCAAACACATAGGAGCTGTGCGTCAGCGCCTTAGCCAGAAGGTTTTTATCCCGAAAGCTGTATCCCAGTTTTTTTTCGAGTTCGTCAAGTTCTTTCATATACGGACCTACACATAATAAGACCATGCGGACTCATCCACATGGCCATCCCAAACGTCCATTTATTTTGCGTTCTTCAGAAGTTCCACCGCGTCGCCGACCGTCACCACTTTGCCCATGGCTTCATCAAACTCGTCGGACTCTTCGATGCCGAGCTGCTCCTGCACGCCGCTGATGATCTGGAACAGGTCCAAAGAGTCCGCTCCGAGGTCATCCACAAAGGTCGTGTCTTCCGTAACCTCTGCAGGATCCACATTCATCACTTCCGCGATCACTTTTACCAATACTTCAAATTCCATCTGTTTTCTCTCCCTCCTTGGTTTCTCTCTTTTTATCTGTCAACTTCAGATTCTCTCTGATCTTTCCGTTGATGTCCTGTTTAATAAAGGTCTGGCACTGCAGGACCGTGTTTTTGATCTCCAGCGCCTTGGAGCTGCCGTGGGTCTTGACCACGAGGCCATTGAGCCCGAGCATCGGCGCGCCGCCGTACTGGGCGCTGTCAAAGCTTTTCAGGGTTTTCTTTAACGCAGGCTTGATGAGGAGAGCGCCGATCTTGCTTCGGAGCGTGGACATCAGCCCCCGCTTCACTGCCGAGAGCAGCGTTGCCGCCACGCCCTCATAAAGCTTTAGGATCACGTTCCCGGTAAAGGCCTCGCAGACGATCACGTCCGCGCCGCCGTGCGGGATCTCCCTGGCTTCGATGCTGCCGACAAAATGGATCTTGTCCGACGCCTGCAGCAGCGGGAAGGTCTCCTTTACGAGCGCATTTCCCTTTTCCTCTTCGGCGCCGATGTTTACGATCGCCACCTTCGGATCCTGGATCCCCATCACGTATTTCATATAGATCGATCCCATCTCCGCAAACTGTACGA
>JAEEGH010016430.1_pt1 | contig 15922 bp, 11 predicted proteins | sample 9134181 | NCBI WGS metagenome assembly JAEEGH01 (sample SAMN16246544, study PRJNA631951) | gut metagenome | biome: gut microbiome; feature: rumen; material: DP-attached | host: Bos | place: Iran: Karaj | collected 2018-10
AGGAAGCAGAATGTCCAATTCGTCGAACCAGTAGCAGACACTCCCCGATGAATGTCCTGGTGTTAGGATCACCTTTGAAACAATGCCCCCGCAGGCCAGCTTCCTGATAGCACCGAAAGGCCTAAACCATTTCTTTTTAGTAATGCTGATAATTGGGAGTGAGCTTTTTACCCATGACGAGTCAGCTCGATGGTATCGAACCGGGGCAGGGAAATCATCAAGCAGTTTTGAAAGTCCACCAACATGATCAGGGTGTCCGTGGGTAAGCCAATACGCACCAACCTCCAACTTGTTGCGCTTGAGAAACCGCGAAATCTTCTCACCTTCGCCGCCAGGGTCAACGACAACCGCCAAACCTCTCTTCCAGATCACAAAGCAATTAGTAGTGAGTCCCGGGATAATGGACTTCACGCTAATCGTCTTGATCTTTATACAATTCGCTTTCATACATTCCCATGCTCCACTTAATCCGCACCAGTGTCTCTTGGTGTAGGATGCCGTCAAAAGATGGCGTTATCTTTATACGACTGTGCTCGCGCGCAGGCACCTTACCCCATTCGAAAGATGCGTTTGAAGAAGGCGATTTCCTTCGGGAGGATGACATTATTCCAATGTTCGCCTGACGGAAAATGCCCGCCGCCCCCGCAATTGATATCAAACTCAACCTCGATCCCCGCCTTACGCAACTCATCGGCGAAGGTCTGGCTCTGATGGAACGGAACAAAACCATCCTCGGGCCCATGAAGAATACGAAAAGGCGGAATCCTGCTCCCTTCTTTCCTAAGCGATCCTGTTACATACTCGATGGGGCTCATACGTCGCAGCAATGCCTCGTCTTTCAAGATAGGAGCGGTCCCATTCTCCCAACCGGAGAGATACTTGGCGGCATTGATGAAATTCCAATCTGCCTTTATCCCCTCCAAAATGTCCAAAACACCGGGCAGAAATGTCAACGACGAACCAACTTTCCCGAGCAGAGACTCCAAGAGCCCGGAGAACGCCTGGAAATTCGGATCGTTCCGCATTTCTTCCATCAATTTCGTCCGCTCGCCCGAAAACGGATTCAGTGACAAGTATCTATGGACGAGATTCATGAGCTTCCACAGGCCCAGAATATCAGAAGGTCCAAAATCGTCCACGACAGCCTGCACGGCAACAGGGACGGTAAGATCTTCATCCTTGTTGTCAATACCTTCGGCGCCATCGCCCACACCCAGCATGGAGGCGAGCTGACCTCCTGATGAAACACCCTTTACGCCAATGCGAGAAGGATCTATGTTGTACTCGGGAGCGTGCTTGCGGACATAACGGACGGCACTTCTGCAATCCGCGACCTGTGCAGGGAACGGCGCTTCGTAAGCGGTGCGATAGTCAAAACGCACCAATGCAAAGCCATGGTCGTCCACCAGATGCCACGGAAAATCTTCGCGCATCCGCCAACCAATCCAAGTCCCGCCATGAACCAATAAAATGACAGGCCACGGCCCCGGCCAAACTGATGCATCCGGCAGCGCGAAATCCATCAACAGTCGCTTCTTGCCGCCACGCATTGGCAGCTCTTCCTTGAAGCAAACATCACCTACATACCTGTGCCCTTCTGTTTTATTCTGCATTTGATCAATCTCCATTTGCCTTTTGGGCCTTTTCTATATCACGACCAGTCCAATTTAGATTTGCCAATCGTATCGCCAAACGTCAGCGCAGGGCGACGTCCCGCAAACCACTTCTTGACCTCTGCGGCGCGGACTGCGGGATATGGATGGGAAAGATCCTTGACCATCCAGTTCTGGAGAAACTTGCTCTTATCGGAGTCCCTCATGAACTTCTGGTAGTCCGATGCTTGCTTGACGAACTGCTCCATATCTACGCGTTCGGTGATGCGCGTTCCACCTCCGGCAAGTCGCATCATCGTGCGGGCAACGACATCAGCGTCGTTTGTGACGTATGCCGCCACACGATCAGCAGAAAACTCACTGCGGCGCACCCAATACATAAGCGCCCACTGGAGCGGTTCGGAGATGATCCCGAGGCCAAAGAGACTGCCTATGCCGCCCCCCGCGGAAACGAGCAAACTTGCAAGGGAATGGTAGAGAACATGTCGACAGAGAATGTGTCCGCATTCATGCGCAATGACAGCCCTCAGCTCATCCCTAGAGAGCAAGTCGATGATTCCCGAGTTCACGACGACGAATGGCTTGGTGTCACCGTATGTGTAGGCATTCGGAATCGGATCCATTTCAAGGAACATTTCCGGCTCCGGTATCTGAAGCGTTTCGCACGTTTCCTTCAAGATGGCGTAAAGGTCGGGAAGTTGCGATGGCCCGAGCTTGATCTTCGAAGCCATATTGATGCCGTGCATCATGTCCTCAGTGACAGACTGCATGAATTTCTTCATGAGCGTGTCGAGTCCGGGAATCGCCTGAAGTTTGTCCAACGCATCGCGATCCTCGGGGTGAATGAATGGTTTGTAGTCGATGGGCATAGCAGGATTCTGTCTTTTGGAGTTTAGTGTGTCGCCGACGTATGATCAAGACGTTTTTCAATTTCGGTCAATCTGACGGCCATTGCATCTATAGTGGATTGAAGCCGCTTGTTTTCGCTTTCCAGTTCCATAAGCCGTCGTAGTGCCTGATCCAAGCCATACTGGAAAACCGGATAGAGGGTTTCGTCGATAACTGCTCGAAATGCTCTAGACGCATCTGACCGAATAGAATCTATCTGCTTTGCAAGGTCTTTGCGCTCTTCGGCCGCAACTTCAATGCATTTCCAGACATGCCAACCGTCGTCCGGGAGCGGTCCGTTGAGTTGTTCTTTCGCTGAAAACGCCGCATCTCGGAGAGCCCGAAACTCGGCATATATGTCTGCCTTAGGATCGCGTTTAAATTCGTTTACGGCATTCCAAAGGGCTTGCTTGTTGTCCTCGATGTCTTTTATCTTTTCCCACAACTGCCCAATAGCCGCTTCGAATTCTTTTCGAGCTCCCATGAAATCATTCCACGACGGCACCTTGCCTTCGGTAACGTGGGGGACGCGACGTAAGCTAATCACTTTTTCCAGTTCCTGCATGACTTTCCCCCTTTCGCTTTCATGCGGCGAAGAGCAGCGGGTTGCTTTGGCGTCACTGTCTTTTTCTCCCCTGCCTTTTCATCCAGTCGCTCCTTTGCGATGGTCATTGGCTTTTCCATTGTGGCGGGCATTTCAATTCCAAGGTACTGCGCCAACAAACGATAGTGTGGCGCAAGCATTTCCTCAATCACTTCACGGAATGTCTCCTGCGCCGTCTCGACGAGTCGTTTGACTTCCTCCTTCGCCTCCGCAGCATCCTTCGCCGCGGCGGCCGACTGTTCAACCACTTTGGCGAGTTTTCGGTCTTGAGAAGAAAATCTTCGGCCCAAACCGCGGTTAGCCTCTTTTGCAGTTTCCGCGGCAATGTCTTCAACTTCCGCCGGTGAAAGGATTTCCACGGTCTTCTTTTCGTCGCCGCCCCAATGCGATTCCGTGACAAATGTATGTCGAGCCATTTTTATTCCTCCTACGCTGCCGTCCATCGATTTTTGAGTTCCGTGGCAAATCTATCTGCAATTCTTTTGATCTCCCGCTGCGGATTCGAGACCACGTGTTTGAGCAATTCAAGCGGGAGATTTCTCAGAAAGTCCCGCACCGGAAGAAATCCGCTGCGACGCAGCATCTCGTCGCGAAGCGCTGAATCGGTTAAATTCAAATGCAGTTTTGTGCGAGCAAAATCCGCAATGTTTTTTTCGTTCTGATCTCCAAATATAGGTTGCCCCAGCCCGAACTGTGCCCAAAGGACATTAATCGGTGTCACAAAGCGCCCATCGATAGAAAGGCATGCATCATACATTCCGTCTTTACCAAGTTCTTTAAGGATAGTCTCGCAAGTGACTAGGCATTTCGAAGGATCGGGAGATTGGCCGAGGGTAAAGCCCGTGCAATTGAAGAGGACGATCATCGGCTTGCGTTCACCCTTACGGAGGATGTCCACGTCGTGTTTGCCTAGTGTCTTTTCGGTCTTAACAAATAGAAGTACATCTGCCATCTGTATTTCCTCATCAGAGATTTTCGTTCTCTCGCGATTCTTGTCGTCGTAGCCGGGAGTGTCAACAAGGACAATCCCGGGTGCTAATGTATACTCCGAAGCAGTGTCTGTCGTCGGGAAGTAGCCCTCGCCGATTTCGGCGCTGGCATCCGCCAGACAGTTCACCAATGAAGACTTTCCGATTTGGAAGTCACCGACGACCGCGACACGGAGTCCTTTTCTAGTTCTAGACGAGGATGCTATCATTTTTTGCCACCGCAGTGGATTTCACAGTCTGCTCAAACTTCTCAATGCGCACACGAAGCGGAGCGATAATCCCTTCGCAGAGCTTGCGGCTCTCCTCGGCAACTCTATTCCGTTCTTCGTTTGAGGCGCGGTGAAGTTCGATGAGTTCGTCGCAACGCGCCATAATCTTCACACGATAGGCGGCCTTAGCGGAATTGAGTGCATCGAGGGTTTGCTTATGCGTTTCCGAGAATACAGGCAGCAGGCCTCTCTCTAAAATCTCACGAACCTGATTGTTCCGAAACGCCTCTTCCAGTTTTGGACGAATGGAGCCAGCATAATCCGCAAGGATCTGTTCGTCGGACCGACCGAATCCCAGCCAGCCCAGAATCTTGCGCGGGATCCAGGTAAAGGCATTCCAGAGTTGAGATAGTAGCCCTTCGCGAAGCTCTTCCGCAACAGTTTCAAGCCCGCCAAGGGACCCTTGTATTTGTTCCGGAATCGCCGAGACATCTAACGATTCGGGGAAAGCTGGAATCGGGACATTGTCAAACAGCCGTTTTCCTTCGAAACGACTTGCCCCTAGTTCTTGTATCTTTTCATTAAGATCAAATTCGTCGTTGATGAATACCTTCCATCTACCTTTCGGATGATTGCGCCAGTCATTTAAGGTGCCGACCCCATAGTCAGCAAAATACTCCGCGATCATCGGACCGACCTCCGCCCGAAGCCTCTGCATGAAACCCTCATGAGAATTTCCCCCCCATTCTCCATTCAAAATCTTGACCGTCTTGGCGATTCTATGCGAAAGGCCCTCGTAGAACTGGTCAGAAAGTGTATCGTCCACGAGAGCTCTGGCAAGGAGCTGGACGGCGTCATCCTTGGATTTTACAAACTGCGACTCCGCTAACGCCTTCTTGACGTCCTCGTCGTATTCGTCCAAATCCTGGCGCGCGGCAGCGACTTCGGCGGCACATTGCTGTTCGGCCCGCGTGGCTTCCTCTACCTTGAGTCCCAGTTCGTATTCATGCCCCCGAAGTGTTTCTAGCGCCTTCTGACTTCCGTTGGCAACGAGGATACTTTCCGCCTTTTCGCGAAGTACGGTTTCAGAGACGGCAACGATCAGTTTGTTGAAATTGGATACATTCCGGACAATCGACACTGTATGCTCGTCCAACGAAGACAAGTCAGAAAGTTCGGGAATCTTGAACCGCGAGTTCGTCGCGGTGACAACGGCCAGCCAAAGCGATTCGTCCGTTTGGCCTTCCTCAACCACGTCGGCTTTTTTCGCAAGCCAGCGGCGTTCATCCGAAGTGAAAGACACTCCCGCACGTAAACTACGCTCGCCAAGTGCTGCAAGGTAGGCCAGAAGAGCGTGGCACCATACGACTGGGAAATCGTATCCTTCGTTACGGATTTGCTGTTCGCTGGCCCCAACGATGGACGGAGTGGTCCGCCCACGTCGATCCGTTCCAGGAACGATTGCCACATTGCGGCTGATTCCCCAGAGATTAAGGGCAAGAATGGTCTTATCCGTCCTACCCGTGTCCCGCACAAACTCGAAAAGCTCTCCGAGCGTCGAAGCTCCCACCATTTTCGTGCATCTGTGGACAAAAAGAACTCCGTCCGCTTTCAAAAGAGCACGGCGTGTCACTTCTTTGTCGTAGGCACTCGCATCAAGTCCCGGACAATCCGTTACCCGACAGCCCAGTTCTTCAAGGAATGGGGATCGGAGATGAAGAATGGCTGCATCGACGAACGCGAACCGAGTATCCTCAAAGGAGACATCGTAACCGAATCCTTTGGAAGCATTCTGAGACCAATCAGAAGGAAACCAGACGTAAGAGCCGATATCGTCGACACCGAAATGTGTCGTTTTAAGCATTGTACGATATTCGTCTGTGTCGTAAAAGCGCACAATTAGCGTTGTAACTTCCATGAGTTGCCGCTGGCGGGTCGAAAACTCGAACTTGCTTGTGCCATCGCGGTTGTACCGCGCCCATGCGTCTTCAAGGGCGGATCTAACGGCTGTAAGATGTTCCGGATCGTCAATGTCGAATCCGTCACAGAACCTGTTTCGCGCCTGTCCACTGTCATCCCGAAGGAATCGCTTGAGCTCATGATTTGACTCTGGATCGGAAAGTTCGCTTTCGAACGTGTCAAATATCTCCGCTGCAAGCTCTCGCTTGGACTTGAATCGGATTTCTCCCCATTCGTCCGACTCGTCACGCCCGAGGCTCTGAACGGAAACCGGGACGGCGCTCGTCGGTGTCGTGCCTTCCCCTTGCGGACTCATCTCGCGACCGCCACAGAGCGTATCGAACGTGGTCGATTTCCCGTATTGGAATTCACCCAGCAACACAACGTCGAACTGATCTTCTCTGCACTTTTCGTCCACAGCGCGCAACGCTTCATTGTGGCGCTCCGGTGCAGGCGCTTCCACCGCTTCACGAAGAAGTTCGAGAAGCTGGTCGTGCTTGAACTTGTACCAGCGTGCGCGATCCTTAATGTTGACAACGCGTGTTTTGTCCGTTTCCGCCGTCCAAATGACATCGCCATTTTCAAAGTGCGAAATACGATCACGGGAATCACCGTCGCCGTTATAAACTTCTTCTGGAGAGACAGGATATCCAAGCCAGCCCGGCTTCCCTGTCTCGTCGAATGCACCGCCTTCCTGATACCAACGAGCACAGATGGCACCGTGAGTCTCCTTTGGTTCGGTTTCACCGGGGCGGATCGTGACTGCGCACCAGTTGGCATAATTGCACTGCCATCCACCATCGGGTGTCCGATAGATTCCGGATCCCGAAGGGCCTCCGATGGACGGGAATTGTTCGCTCTTGAGCCAATCGTACGCTGCTTTGAACTTAGCGGCGATTTCAGCGGGAATGACGGCACTCATGTTTGTCCTGATTTTTGGAAGTTTTACCCCGTCCACCTAACGTAGGCGGACGGGACGGTTTCTTAGAATTCCTTGACGAACGCCGTGATGGCACCTGCTGCGGCGTTCGTAAGGCGCGTCTTCTCGTCTGGTGCAGGCGTGAGCTCGTCACGCCACTCACGTGCAAGAATCTGGAATGCTTTTTCCGAGTTCTTGGAGCGGATGAAGGCATCGGCAAATGTCTCCACCACGGCCGCGAAGATGCGATTAGGGCAGAAGCTCTGGGCCGAGCCCATCGACTGTTCCAGCATCGCGATCACGTCGGCACGGACCGATGCGTCGGGAATGGCTTTTTCAAAGAGTCTCTTCTTGCGCTCCAACGCGGCAGCGTTACCGGTGCCGGACTTCCGCATTCCAGTGGCGTAGGCGTCGGCTGCTTCAAGAAGCTTCTTTTCAAGCGCTTCGTGGAATTTCCCAGAATCCTCGTAGCCCTTGACGAGCGGAAGCTCGTTTGCGACAAGAAGATGCGTCGTTGCATGGAGCATCGGCTCGAGATGGAACCGGAACTGAAGGTCAAACTCGGCGATGCGACGGAGCGGGCGCGAAAGTTCGCGGAGCGCGTCTTCGTCTCCCAGATCGGACGTACGAGCGTCAATGCGATCGGCGAACGCGAGGATTTGCGACCGGACGGCATTCAAGTCGTTACCGCCGCGACGCGGCACAAAATCGTGCAGAACACCTCGAAGAGCGTTCATCACGCCTGCGAGGAGCGACGCAATGCGACTTGACAGATGCAGATCCATCGCCTCCCACTCGTTGCGGAACTTCACGCGGCATTCATTGATTACATCGGCCGGTTGTGCGTTCTTGCGCATGATCTCCTTGCTGATTTCGTCAAGGAGCGCATCCCGCGATTCGTAGCCGCAACCGCCTTTTACCCAAGAGACGACGGCGTCGTGGATGCGCGTCACTTCGTCATCCCACTCCTTGTCATTGCCGACGGCCTTTTCCTTCGCACCCTTTTCCTGTTCGACAAGAACACCGACGACCGCATTCATCAGATTCTGGGCGAACGTGAACATCCCTTCGCCGACTGGAGCGACGGCACGAACCCTTTCGGCGGCGGTGGTGACTTCGCGCTTGACATCTTGGAGGGCTGCCGTGGCGGCTTTCGCAACGCGGTCGAACATCGCGCCATCGATCACCGGTAGGTTTGTGGCGAGGAACGTGAGGATGCGCGGCATTGTTTCGCCGATGACGGCGTCACGGTCGCGAGCATCGCACTCGATGACCTCGAACGGGCGCGTCAGCTTAGCACGGATAGCCTGTACGCATTCGCGAGCACGTTCCTCCCCAGTGCCGCCGACATTGGCCAGGATGGCGGTGTATTTCGTCTGGTCGTCAAGGAGCGGCACGGCCGCACCCATCGCGTCGAGCGCGTTCGTATCGGTAAGAGTCCACTCAATGTTGGCATCAGTTGGACGTTTGACGAGCAGCGTTACGTCACAGACATCTGCCATGCCTTTAGTCTGCACCTCAGCGAGATCGCGCCCAGCCTCGCCAAGGCCAGGCAGGTCCACTACGCGGAGGCGCGCCACGTCGGTCGATGGGAACGGGGCGCGGACGACGAGATCGGCTATGGCGAGGAAGGGGCCGGCCTTGACGCGGGCACCTTCTGGATAAGCGACGAATGGGCGAAGCTCGTCGAGTTGAATCCTGCGCCCACGCTCGCCCGTGAGATGACGCTCGTAGGTACCGAGCTGCGACTGTGCATCGCGGAGGCGCTGGAGGATGTCTTCGGACTCCTGTGTTTTCTGTCGCCCTTCCGGTAGCGCGAACTGAGCCGTGCGAAAGCCGGAAATGGTGGCGGGGGAATCAATGCCGATGGCGCGGCACATCGGGCCAACGACCTCCCTGAGGAAAGATTCGGGCGAATGGAAGTCGGCGACAGCGATGTTGTCGTCGCTGTTCACGATCTGACTGCGGACAGCCGTCGTGAAATACTTGTCCGAGGTTGGAATCTGCGTTTCGTCAAGTCCCGTGACGGCCTGCAGGAATGTGCTCTTTCCCATGCGGGCGGCACCACCGATACCGATGCAGAGCGCGTCGCGCGCGAAGCGGGCACGCAACGCGGCATAATCGGCGAGGACTTTGCGCACGGCGTCTGCGGCCGAACGGAGACGCACGGACGCGCCGCGGAGATCAGGATTGACACGCTCGGCGTCTTCGGTCTGGGCGAGAACGTGGGTAAGGTTTGTTTCACGGGCGGACCATGCGGCGATTGCGGAGTCGACTTCCGTGAGTCGACGAGCACGGGTGGCGAGAATGGAATCGAGTTGAGTGGATATGCTGCTCATGTTCATTCCTTTCAGAGGGAGGCAAGAGCTGTTTCGAGATCAGCCTTGGCACTTTCAAGCACAGCTCGGTCTCCAGAAACAGCGGGTTCGGACGATAGCACGGAACGGATGGCTTCGACCTGGACGCGATTGGAAGCCTCCATGGAGGCCTTTACGTCAGTGAAAGTCTTTTGGATTGCTACATCGACCTGCTGCATAATCTGGGTACGCACATCCGGCTTGGCCTCCTCCAAAGCGTTTTTCACTTCACGAAGAATTTCTTTCTTCATGAGCCATTTTACAGGGGAAAATGCTTCTCCGAGAAGAAGTTTGGCGATAATTGCCACAATGAATCCGCCTGGTAACACGAAGTCGATAAAAATGACCTCGAGTGTCGTAAAGACCAAGGTTGGCACTTTTGCTGCCACTGGCTTGATCTGGAATTCGTTCGAAACAAACACATTCCACGACTTACGCCCTTCCTCCAAATCCTTTCCATAGCGGTCGATCAGACGGTTGATTTCAGACTTCAAATTGAGCGCAATGATGGAAACCTTGTCCTTCAGATCCGACTTGAGTGTAGTCGGTGCCTTGTCAAGAACTCGTTTCATAACATCGACGTCATTCTTTTCAGCGAGTTCTAGGTAGAACTTATCGAACACCGCTTCAACAGCCATATCGACATCGCGCATCGTGTCATCGTTAAGAGCATTGACGGCATCTTGGAATCGGTCGAACGCAAGTTCGGCCTTCTCCTTGAAGCGGGCCTCTTCGGCCTCGACTTTCGCGGCGAGCGCCGCTCGATCGGCCTCGGAAGTCCCAATCGTCTTGAGCTTTGCGGCGACTTCGACAAGATCCTTCTCTATCTCCATCCTGATGAGATTCGCCACCTTCTCCTCTCGGCCTGGCATGGCGTTCTCAGAAAGGAACGAACGAACCGCCAGTCGAATTTCCGAAACGTCCGACATGATGTCCTCGACGGCGGGATCAAAGCAGTACATCTCAACGGGAATGTTCTCGCGGCCAATGCTCGCAAGTTGAGCCTTGATGGTGTCTAGGACATCTTTGCGCTGTTCTGCATCGAAGCCGTCGGACGGCTTGCACGAGACAAGAACCATCAGGCGGGAAATGCCATTCGTTCCCATAATCTCCTTGCGGAGAAGGTTCATGGCCCGGTCGCCGAGTTGACGGGCTGGGACGACGAGCAGCGCAAGATCCGCGCCGGGGATGATACGCCAGGTCGTGTCTAACAACAGTTCCTGATTAGGGTCGTCAAGTCCAGGAGTGTCTATGACGGTGAAGCCCTGAAGAGCGTCATTGGGAGCTTGGATGCAAACGCGGGAACGCTTTCTCGCGAGTTCAGCACGCGTGTCCATCGCGCTTGAGACTGTTGCCGCATTCACATCGTCTTCGGTTGGATTCGGGACTGTCTTTACGAGTGTTTCGGCAGTACGAGCAGCATCGGTCCAATCAAAGATATCAAGTTTATAATCCGAACCGTATTCGTTGTCGGTCGCGACAGCGGTGGTACAGAGGCCACGGCCTTCAGTCAGGAGTGGCTTATCGCCGAGGAATACACGGTTGATCAAAGCCGACTTACCGACCTGGTATTCGCCGACAACGGCGACGCGGTACTGGGGATTCTCCAATCCGGAGATCTGCTTCTCGAGATCGGCGGGGAGTGTGAGGCCGTGCGCCTTGACGGCACGTGCGGCGTTGCGAATTGCTTCCTGTTTGCTCATGTTATTCCTTTCGTTGTTTACGTTGCTTTATTACTGATTATGCAAATACGAGAATGAAACCGGCTATGGCCCCGAGGAGATAGCCGAGAACCTGGATGGCGCCGAGGTGCTCGGCCATGACCTGATTGAGCATGCCGTGGAACTCCGCCATGTCCATGCCGTTCACCGCCGATTCGACGCGTCTTTTGATGTCCAGTTTCTCGATGATCGACTTCGTCCCGATCTCGCGGATCATGCGCTCTATTCCCGGGCGCATCGCGGGGATAGCGCTTGAGACCCAAGACCAGGTTGTGTCGCTGCCGAGAATTCGCGAGGCGGCCGGCGCGAGATTTGTCTTGAGATAGTCGCGAAGGTATTCCTTGAACTTCGACCGTATGCCCCCTGCGAAGCCGCCTATGCGCGCGGAACCTTCGGGAGAGGCGATCCAATCTCGTACCGATGCTACAAAACCCGCAAGCTCGTCGCGGACTGTAGTCGCAGTCTCCGGACGATGCAGCCAGTCGCGCAACGCGTCCTCGATTGCCTTCTCGTCGAGTACCCAGTCCGCAATGGCGTCCGCAGAGGAGGCAAAGAAAGACGAGATGGCTTCGTTTACGGTATCGCCGACGAACGGGATGCCCTTGAGGAACGATCCGTCGAACTTCTCCTCCACGTACCGCCGCACGGCACGCGAAATGGCCGGCTTTGCCTTGGCGGCGATGTCGGGAGCGCGCTTGCGTAGCGCGGCGAGCGCGATTCGGGTAATCTCCTCGCGCGTTTCCTCCGACTCGAGCCTCGGCATTATCTCCTCGTTCCAAAAAGCCGTCACGCGCTCCGGCGTGACAAGGCGCTCGATCTCGGCAACAAGGGCGGACTCTATCCGCGGAACTAGAAACTCGATTATCTCGGCATCGTGCGCGACAACTTGCTCCTGTAGAAGCTTCTGCGCGGCACGGAGAGTGTCCGGATCCTGCAGCGCGGACCCGACCATCGCACACAGGTCGTCGGCAAGCTTCTCGGGACGCAGCAGTTTCGTCGCAACCTGCTCGGCAAGGACGGACGCAATACGCGCCTTGTTCTTCGGCACGAGCCCCTGCCTCCATCCACCCAGCGTCACCCACGGGAGCCAGTGCTTCCACGTCCGCTCGTACGGCTCAAACAGCATCGTGATGGCAATCCAGTTCGTAAGATAACCGACGGCGGCGGAGACGAAAATTGGAACAAGCCAAGCGGTGACGACCTCTGGCGGAGTCCACAGTCCAGTGCGACGCAGAACGGCAAGCACGACAGCGGCGGCAACGGAGAGGATGCTCACCGGCTGGCATACTAGCTCTGCGAAAGCAAAAAAACGGACAATGCCTGGCCGACCGGGGTCGCAGGCAATGTCTAACTTAGACTTGCATCCTGAAAACAACGACATTTTTCTTCACCATTCTCGTCTTCCTTATGGCTTGCGCCATTTCCAGACATCGGCGGGGGTGGAAAACGAGAACCTCCTCCGATGCATCGCAAGAGGCGCCTGAGAGAGCCCGTAAAGATACACCGAAGGAGGCGAGACTGCTTTTGGCAAGGCAGTGCCTTTTCTGTGCGTCTTTACAAGCGAAGTTCTCAGGCTTTCTTGCGACGCCTCCCATGGCCGCAAGGATAAAAGTCACACTGGACGCATGACCATACCGCTCTGCGCGGGAAATCTAGTTCGCCTTGGCGATTTTGGTCTACGCCCACCTCGCCGCAGCACCCAAGTATTATACCAAAAATTCAGGTCTGCGGGCGGAAAAAATTCGCATGTGCGGTTCCTCCGCCGCAGACCTATCCGGGCTCTCTCTGCCGGACGCTCCATACGAGCATACTAATATACGAACGCGAGCGGCAAATCTGACAACGCCACATCAAAAAATCAAACAAAACGACCTCAGCGGGATATTATGGGAGAATCCATCTCGGCGAGGACTACCGCCACCGTCTCGCGCAGTTTCTCCGTAAGGCGCGTGCGAATCTGGTACAGGTTGTCGCGGGAGAGCCCGTAGAGCTTCATCACCGCTTCCGTGTCCTGTCCCTCCACCGCGCTCGCCACAAACGCGGCGTAGTGCTCGGGGCGGACGTCAGGCTTCATCCGGCGCAGAGCCTCCTCCATCGCTGCCGCCTGCCATTCGCGTTCCTCAAATGCGGCATCGCTTTTTCCGGCCAATTCCACTTCTTCCTTGTAGTTCGTCTTCAGGTCGGCCTCGCGCTTTGCCGATTTCATCTTGTCCACGACGCGCCAGTTGACAAGACCTGCCAGATACGACCGGAAGCGCCCTTTCGCGCGATCGTATCTGAACGTCGGCAGGTTTCGCGCAAGGTCGGCGAATACGTTCTGCACAACATCGTCAGCATCGGCGTCGTTCAATCCCCTGCTGCGTGCAACTGAATAGACGAATCCGGCGTAAAGGTCGAAAAACCTGTTCCAGGCCGCCTTGTTTTCCGTGTCGGCAACCGCCCTCAAAACGCTTGAGCGCGTTGATTCGTTGTTGAAATGCCTGTATGTCATTTTTGGTATGTGGACAATTGCTCTTCAACCATTTTGTCAATATTCTGCTGGATTCTTCTCGCAGCTTCAAAGCCCTTCCGCTTCTCGCCCTCAATGTAGTTGCTCACCGATACGACGCAATAGATGACTATGGCCAGCACAACACCAAACACAACAGCCGAGATGATGCCATTCAGCGGAAATGTCATCCTTGCGCGCAACAATACAAGATCCTTCAGCAGCGCCTTGGCGGACTGGTAGCGGCGGAACGAAGTAGGATCCGTTGCCTTGTTGAGAATGCGCCACCATGCAGGAAAGAGCTTTTCGCCCGTGTCCGCCTCATGTGCCGGTCCTTTGTCCAGATCCTCGACATGCCGCCCGAAGCTCGCCACCTTGAGCGTCAACCCGAGACTGTAGATGTCGCTGGCGGCATCAGTGAACTTCTCCGGCGGAACATAGCCCGGCGTTCCGACTAGCGACGCCGCCTCGGACTCTTCAACAACAAGCCCCGGGTCAGAGAGAACGGCACGCCCCTTGACGTAAAGCACATTTGCGGGCTTTATGTCGCGATGCAACAGATGATGACGCTGGAGCGCGGCGAGGCCTTTTGCAAGCGTTATGCCGAGGTTCACGCATTCGCCAAGCGGCAAGGCCTTTTCGCCTTCCAGCACGCGCGCGAGCGTCTTCGGACGGTATGCGTCCGCAGCGATGCGCCATCTTCCGAACTCTGCGTCGGCAAGGTCCATTACCGCGTAGAATCCCCATGGCTCCTCCGCAAGCTCCCGCATGCGGACAAGCCCCTCCTGCGGCGGGATGTCGCTGTACAGCTTCGCGCCGCGCAGTTCGCGTTCGTAGCGTTCCTCGCCGATGTCGCCGCGGCGGCAGACCTTCACGGCCGCATGCTCACCGTCGCCGCTCTCTGCGAGGTACACCGTGCCATACGCGCCGTGACCGATCTCGCGAACGAGGCGCCACTGGCCGCACTCCGTCATCTCGCAAGGAGCTCCTCGCGGACGTTGCGCGGCACGAGGGCGAAGTCGCTCGGCTCCATCGAGTACGAGGCGCGTCCCTTCGTGAGCGAACGCACCGCGGTGGAGTAGCCGAACATCTGCGCCATGGGGACGCGCGCATGGACGATCTGCATGTCGCCGCGCTGCTCCATGTCGAGGACGGTGCCGCGGCGCGCGTTGAGGTCGCCCAGCACCTCGCCCACACTCTCGGGGGGCGTGGTGATCTCGAGCTTCATTATAGGTTCGAGGAACTCTGGTGAGGCAGCCTCGGCGGCCTCGCGGAAGCCCATCACGGCCGCGCTGCGGAATGCGATCTCGTCCGAGACTTCGGGATCCACGATCTCGCACCTCACGGCAGTCGCCTCAAGGTCCGTCATCGGATAGCGGGCGAGAACGCCCGTTGAGACGCCGTCCAGAAGGCCCTGCTTCACCACGTCGGCAAGCTTTGGATCGGGGAGCGCGTTCACGAACGCGCGCGACACGTCCACATTCACGCCCTTTCCGCGCTCGAGCGGCTTCACCTCGATGGACATAGTCACCGCGTGGCGCTTGCCGCCGAGCTCGCGGTCGAACGTGAACTCCTTCATCGCAGGCGCGGTGACGGTCTCCACGTAGCTCACCATCGGCTTGCCGACGTTGGCGGCGCACTTGAACTCGCGCTTCAGGCGGTCGACGAGAATCTCGAGGTGCAGTTCGCCCATGCCGGAGAGGATGGTCTGGCCGGTCTCCTCGTCCTGGCGCACCTGGCAGGTGGGATCCTCGGCGGCGAGCTGCTCCATGGATGCGACGAGCTTATCCTTGTCGGCCCCGCTCTTCGGCTCGATCGCCATGAACATTACGGGCTGCGGGGCCACGATGCGCTCGAGATAGCACGGCTTCATCTCGGCGCAGAGCGTGTCGCCAGTGGTGCATTCCTTGAGGCCCACGATCGCGCCGATGTCGCCTGCTGAAAGCTGGTCCACCTCGATCTGCTGGTCGGCGAAGAGGCGCACGATCTTCATGATGCGCTCGCGCTTCTTCGTGCGCGGGTTGAATGCGTTCGCGCCCTTCTTGAGAACGCCGGAATAGACTCGCACGAAGAAGAGGCGGCCCACGTAGGGATCGGTCGCGATCTTGAAGACGAGAGCGGTGAGAGGTTCCTTCGCGTCGTGGCGGCGGGTGACCTTCTGTTCGCTCTTTAGGT
>JAEEGH010016434.1_pt1 | contig 15919 bp, 7 predicted proteins | sample 9134181 | NCBI WGS metagenome assembly JAEEGH01 (sample SAMN16246544, study PRJNA631951) | gut metagenome | biome: gut microbiome; feature: rumen; material: DP-attached | host: Bos | place: Iran: Karaj | collected 2018-10
GAGATTGGAAATGTTTGTTTAAATCCTATATGCTTATGAGGAAATTATTTTATGAAGAGCCTCTTGTAGAGGTAAATGAAGTGCTTCCTCAGGAGGGAATCCTGGAGACCAGCACGGTCGGTATCGAAGATTACAACCAGTCTGGTGGTTGGAATTGGGGTAATTAACTGCAAAAATGAAGAAAGTCATGAAAAAGATTGCTTATCTCCTGATTGCAGCGATGTCTCTAGTTTCCGTTGCATCTTGTGTCAAGGAATTGACGCCCGACCCGGCCCTGGAATGCTCCGTGACCGGAAAGGTGTTTACCGTTTCCCTTCCTGCGGATACCCGTACGTCCCTTCTTATGGGCAGAAAGACCGTATGGGCTGAAGGCGACTCCCTCTGGGTCTCCAACGGCACGTACTCCGAGGCCATTCAGGTCCCGGAAACCGCCTGGGGCAGGAAAGAATTTGAGTTTGTGACGTCGGTCGTCAAGGATACCATTCAGGGCTCCCACGTCTTCGTCGTGTATCCCTACAGCGTGGCTGCCGGCGTGACCGATGACAAGGTCAACATCAAGGTTCCCAACACGCAGTTCGGCCAGTTCGAGGACGCCAACATCATGGCTGCCGTCTCGAAGGATTTCAAGGTCACCATGCGCAACGTCACGGCCCTGTTCAAGATCACCGTCGCCGGTGAAGGCGAAGCGGCCGCTCCGATTTATTCCCTGGCTGTCAGCGCGGCTGAGGGCAAGCCCATCACCGGCAAGTGCAGCATCGACCTCTCCGGCGAGAACCCTGTCATCACTCCGGACGAGATGGCTTCTCCCAACGCGACGGTGCAGGTGGACGGCCTTCCGGGCGATTATTACATTTCCGTGATCCCCGGTACTTTCGCTCCCGGCTTCAAGGTCACGGCCGCCACGGTCGAGTTCGAGCACGCCTCCGAGACCAAGGTTTCCACGGTTGCGAATACGGTCAATGCCAGCCAGATCGTCGATCTGGGCAAGATCGGTACCAACCTTCAGCCCCTGTCGGGTGAAGGCACTGAGGCCAACCCTTATCTCATCGAGAGCGCCGGTCACATGATCGCCCTTGCGACCACGGTCAATCAGGGTGAGACCTTTGCCGATACTTATTTCAAGGTAGCCAACGACATCGAAGGCATCACGACGGTGATCGGTTACGAAGATACGGCCGCGGATGAGCTCTGTACCTTCAACGGTAACTTCGATGGCAACGGCAAGACCCTCTCGCTCAGTATCAACGGCGGCGATTCACAGGGTCTCTTCGGCGTCCTCGGCCCCAATGCCGTGGTCCACAACATGACTCTTGCCGGCTCCGTCGTCGGTAATAACTATGTGGGCGCCCTGGCCGGTCAGATTTTCCTTACCGAAGATGCTCCTGCAACCGTGTATGACGTCACATCTTCGGCGACTGTCAACGGTAACAACTACGTCGGCGGCCTTGTCGGTTACACCGGATACAGCGTCACCTCTGAAGATGGTACCTCCGTTACCCCGACCGAGCGCATCGAGATCCGCAACTGTTCCAACAGCGGCGCCGTCACGGGCGTAGATCGCGTGGCCGGTGTCGTTTCTTACGTCTATTATGGCAAGGTCCAGGGCTGTAGCAACAGCGGCAAGGTCGTTTCGACTTCGACCCAGCTGTCTGCCATCTATCGTCCTTATCTGCACGGTACCACCAATCCGGGTTATGTCTCGCTGGGCCGTTCCCAGTACAACTATGCTACCGGCGGTGTCGTAGGTTGGGCTCAGAACTCCTCTGTGGAGTCGTTGACCAACTCGGGTGAAGTACTTGGCGGTTTCAAGGTCGGCGGCGTTGTCGGTACGGCCTTCTGGACCGATGTCAAGTCTTGCAATAACAGTGGATTGGTAACTGCAACGCTTTCCGGCCAGTATAGCATCTCTTCTCAGACCGGACTTGGTTTCGGCTCCATCGTCGGCGGTGTCATCGGCTGGGGCCTTGGTGGAGGTACCTATGATAATTGTATCAATGTCGGCACCGTCAAGGGCCGTGGCGGCCAGGGTGGTATCGTCGGTTACCTGAGCAATACGAACAGCGCCGGCGCTATCTTCAACGTTACCAACTGTACGAACAAGGGTGAAATCATCGCCAGAGACGTTTACAATGGCGGTGGTGCGGCTCCTCTGGGATTCAACTGCTCCACCGGCGGTATCGTTGGTATGAACGCCTCGATCAGGAATTACGTTTGCAACATTATCAATTGCGTGAACGAAGGTAATGTCAGCGCGGACAAGACCAAGGTCGGCGGTATCATCGGCAGTACCTATTCCGCCGCACAATATAAATCTTATAACACCATCGGCAATTCTATGATCGACGGCTGCGTCAACAAGGGATCCGTCCAAGGTACGTACAGGGTTGGCGGTATCTTGGGATATGCCTACTCCCGTCACATGACTTGCCCGATCGTCCGCAACTGCTCCAACTACGGCACCGTTACCGCTACCCGTTCCGATAGCGACGCCGGTGTGGAGGTTGGCGGCATTTCCGGTGGCGCCAGCTCGTATTTTCCGACATATCAGTACAATAACAACTGTCATATCAAGATCTACAACTGCGTCAATTACGGGGAGGTCAACTACACGACCGCTACGTTCAAGAAGCTTTACGCCGGCGGTATCGTTGGTAACTTGTGGGGATACAGCGATGTCGGCAACTGCGTCAATTTGGGCCACGTGGGTCCTGCTTCCGGGACGCCTGAGGAGGATGCGCTCCAGTATATGGGAGAAATCGCCGGATATCAGACCTCCAATGTGACTCCGCCGGTATCATCCGTGAAGTATAGCTACTATCCTTCTGCTGAGCCTACTCTCGACCTGCCGGTCGGTACGGCCGGTACTCCGGTGAATACAGACAATGTCTGTTCCTTCGATGCAGAAGGCAATCTTTCCCAGACGGTTGAGATGTCCGCTGGCAGTTTTGCCGTACTCGTCGAGGCCCTGAACGGGTGGAGCGCGAATACGGTCTATTTCGACTGGAAGTGGGAGGGCGCAAAGCCTGTCATCATCTACTAACAGTATAGTACGTCTTTATTCAGGGCAGTCCGTCGAGGGCTGCCCTGTTTTTTTATCCGGTATTGTGGAGATTCGTTTTTTTTATCTAATTTTACAAGATAAAAGAATAATCATCATAATACCATAGTTGCTATCTTATGCGAAAAATTGTATCGGTCCTCTTCCTCGCCCTGCTGCTCCCGATCTGCGCGCTTGCGCAGACGAAGACTGTCAAGGGCGTAGTCTATGAAGAGGAAACAGGACAGACGCTGCCCGGCGCCACCATTTCGATCGAAGGATCGACCCGGGGCGTCATCGCGGACCTCGACGGCGCGTTCGAGATCTCCGGTGTCAAGCCCACTGACAAGTTGAAAGTGGAGTTCTCCGGAAAGGAGCCTCAGATCATCTCGGTGGGCGACGGGACTAATTTCCTGATCAAAATGAAAGATCAGGCCAACGAATTGGACGAGGTGACCGTCGTCGCCTTCGGCAAGCAGAGGAAGGAGAGCGTCATCGGTTCCATCACGACCGTGGATGTCTCGACGCTGAAGGTGCCTTCCAGCAACTTCACCACCTCGCTGGCCGGTAACGTGGCGGGTATCATCGCCTATCAGCGAAGCGGCGAGCCCGGTCAGGACAACGCGGACTTCTTTGTGCGAGGCATCACGACCTTCGGTGCCAACACCAACCCGCTGATCCTGATCGATAACATCGAGCTGACGACCACGGACTTGGCACGCCTGCAGCCGGACGACATCGAGAGTTTCTCCATCATGAAGGATGCGACGGCGACGGCTCTGTACGGCGCGCGCGGCGCGAACGGCGTCATCTACGTGACGACCAAGCGCGGCCAGGAAGGCCCGGCCAAGATCTTCGCCCGTTTCGAGACATCGATTTCCCAGCCGACCTCCCAGGTGGAACTGGCCGATCCCGTGACTTACATGAAGGGCTTCAACGAGGCCATCTCCACCCGCGATCCCCTGGGTGAGCTGATGTACACCTACGACAAGATCGAGCAGACCGGCAAACCGGGAGCCAACCGCATCATTTATCCGGCCAACGACTGGTACGACATGCTGTTCAAGGATTTCTCGACGGCCTACCGGACAAACATTTCTGCCCGCGGCGGCGGCAAGGTTGCCCGGTACTATGTGACGGGCGGCTTTACCGAGGATACCGGTATCCTGAAGGTGGACAAGCGCAACTCCTTCAACAACAACATCGACCAGAAGACCTACACGCTGCGTTCCAACGTGGACATTAACGTCACGAAGACCACGCAGCTGGCCGTCCGCCTGACAGGTAACTTCACGGACTATACCGGCCCGCTCAACGGCGGTGACGCCGTTTACAAGCAGGTGGTTCATTCCGACCCGGTCCTCTTCCCGGCTTATTATCCTGCAGACGACGACCACATTGGCATCCAGCACATCATGTTCGGTAACTACAAGGATGGTTCGTATTCCAACCCTTACGCCGACATGGTGCGCGGCTACCGCGACTACCAGCGCAGCCAGATGATCGCGGCCGTGGAGATCAACCAGGACCTGGACTTCATCACCAAGGGCCTGAAGTTCATGACCCTGTTCAACCTGACGCGTCTGTCCAGCTATGCGGTGTATCGTTCGTTCGCGCCCTACTGGTACACGATGGACCGCTATGATTCCTATACCGGCGAGTACCACGTCAACCGTATCAACGAGACGGGTACCGACTATCTCCAGTATTCGGAAGGCGCCAAGACCATCACCAATACGATGTATTCCGAGAGCCGGCTCAACTACGCGCGTGATTTCGGACGCAACGCCGTGACCGGCCTGCTGGTCCTGACCGCCCGTGAGGAGTTGACGGCCAACGCCGGCTCCCTGCAGCTTTCCTTGCCGTCTCGTAATGCCGGCCTTTCCGGCCGTTTCACCTACGGCTGGGACAAACGCTATTTCGCGGAGTTCAACTTCGGTTATAACGGCTCTGAACGCTTCCACAAGTCTCATCGCTGGGGTTTCTTCCCCTCCTTCGGCGGCGCCTGGGTTATCTCCAACGAGCCCTGGTTCAAGAAAGCCAAGGAGAAGGCGGTCCACAACCTGAAACTGAGAGCTTCCTATGGCCTGGTCGGTAACGACAACATCGGTGATTCCAGCAACCGCTTCTATTATCTGTCGCAGATGAATATGAACAGCAGCACGTTGGCTGCCTATTTCGGCGAGACCCGTAACCATTCTTATACGGGCATCGATGTGCTACGCTACGCCAACGAGGCCATTACCTGGGAGAAGTCCTACAAGGCCAACTACGCCGTGGAGCTCGGCCTGTTCAACAAGATTGACATCATCGCTGAGTATTTCACCGAGCATCGTACCGACATCTTCATGCCCCGTGCGGACATCCCCGAGACGATGGGACTCCAGGCCGGTATCTATGCCAACATCGGCGAGGCCAAGGCCCACGGTATCGATATCCAGGCCGACTACAAGCAGGTCTGGAACAAGGACTTCTGGACTTCTGCCCGGGGCAACTTCACCTATTCTACCAGCAGTTACCTGGTCTATGAGGAGCCGACCTATCAGGAGCGTTACCGGCAGCATGTCGGCTATTCCTTGAAGCAGACCTGGGGCTATATCGCCGAACGTCTCTTCATCGATGATGAGGAAGCGCTCAACAGCCCTTCCCAGCAGGCTTTCGGCAGCCAGTATGGCGGTGGCGATATCAAATACACCGATGTCAATGGCGACGGTGTGATCACCGAGGCGGACCGCGTGCCGATCGGTATGCCGACTTCGCCGGAAATCATCTACGGTTTCGGCGCTTCCCTGGGATGGAAGGGCATCGACTTCTCCGTCTTCTTCCAGGGCTTGGCGAACGAGTCCTTCTGGATCGACGCGGCCAACACGGCCCCGTTCATCAACAGCACGCAGCTCCTGAAGGCCTATGCCGACAGTCACTGGAGCGAAGACAACCGCGACATCTACGCGCTCTGGCCCCGCTACAGTTCCTATCTCAACCGCAACAACACGGCCACCAGTACCTGGTGGATGCGTGACGGCGCCTTCCTGCGCCTCAAGCAGCTGGAACTGGGTTATACCCTGCCCTACAAGTGGACCAAGAAAGCCCGCATCGAGGGCCTTCGCATCTATCTGCAAGGCAACAACCTCCTTCGCTGGAGCCGCTCCAAACTCTGGGATCCCGAGTTGGCCGGTTCCGGTCTCAACTATCCCATCCAGCGCACCTTCAACATCGGCGCCCATGTCACTTTCAAATAGGAGGATACGGTATGAAAAAGATATTCAACTTGATTCTTGAGATGGCGGCAGCCGCTGCCATCCTGTTCGGCGCCAACGCCTGCAACAAATATCTCGACGTGGTCCCCGACGACGGGATCGCGACCATCGACATGGCGTTCAACCTGCGTTCTTCCGCCATCCGTTATCTGGCCACCTGCTACTCTTATCTGCCGCATGACGGCGCTCCGGCGGGTGACTCGGCTTTCCTGACCGGCGACGAACTCTGGGACCTGGTCGGCCGTGTCGTTTCCAATACTTCCGCCCGTGTCCCCAATACCTATTTCCAGATTGCGAGGGGCTACCAGAGCGCGTCCAACGTCCGGGCCAATGACTGGGCCGCGATGTACCAGGGCATACGCTGCTGCGACACCCTGGTGGACAATATCGAGCGAGTTCCGGACATGAGCCGTTCCGAGAAGGACCAGTGGAAAGCGGAAGCGACCTTCCTTAAGGCTTTCTACCATTTCAACCTCATCCGCAAGTGGGGTCCCGTCCCGATCATCCGGGAGAGCCTGCCGATGGATGCGGACGTGGAAACGGTGCGTGTCTACCGCGAGCCGATCGACACCTGTTTCGATTTTGTCCTCTCCCTGCTGGACAAGGCGATGCCCGACCTACCCGTCGAGAATCCTTCCACCGATGAACTGGGACGCGCCAACCGCGCCATCTGCGCGGCCATGAAGGCCCGCGTCGCGGTCTATGCCGCCAGCCCGCTCTTCAACGGCAACGAAGAAGAGGCCACCCTCGTGGACAAGCGGGGTGTTGCCCTCTTCCCGCAGAAGAGCGCCGAGCAGAAACTCGAGCGCTGGAACTATGCGATGAAGGCCTGCAAGGAAGCTATCGACGTGTGTACGGAGGCCAACATCCGGCTTTATGACGTGGACAACGGCATCGCACAGAACTATGTGATGGTGGACAGCTTGAAGCGGACGCTCACGCTTCGCAGTGCGATGAATCAGAGAAAGACCAGCGGCTCTCCCAGTGAATTGATATGGGGCAATACCCAGACCGGCAGCGAGTTGACCGCATTCGAACAATGGACGATGCCCAACTTGAGCATGATCCTGGGCGAGACCTATAAGCACAATACCTGGGGCTATAACATCATCGGCGTTCCGCTCAAGGTTGTGGACCGCTTCCTGACCCGCAACGGCTTGCCGACCAACAACGACAGGGAATGGGAAGGCGTCAAACTGATGGAACTGACCGAATGCCCGGAGGACCATTCCTATTATCTCGAAACGGGCTATGTCACGGCCCGGATGAACATCAACCGCGAGCCCCGTTTCTATGCCTTCCTGGGATTCGACGGTGGCAAATGGCTGGGCATGTTGGGCAGTTACAACAACCTTGGGCCGGGAGACATCTACGACTTTGAGTGCCGTAACGGAAGCACCTTCGGCAAATCCGGCAGTGAGACGGGGCCCGTGACGGGTTATTTCCCCAAGAAACTTTATCCCATCCAGTGCCGGGTGACCGGATCGAACGCCGGTTCCGTTTACTGGTATCCCTGGCCCATCATCCGCCTGAGCGACCTGTATCTGCTCTATGCGGAAGCGATCAATGAGGCTGAAGGCCCCAACGGCCCCCACAAGGAAGATCTGTTCCATTACCTGAATGCGATCCGCGCCCGCGCGGGCATCCCTGACGTCCAGACATCCTGGGACGAGTACAGCAACAACCCCGGTTACTACAACACCCAGTATGGTATGCGGGATATCATCCACACGGAGCGCCTGATCGAGCTCTGCTTCGAGAGCCAGCGTTTCTGGGACATCCGTCGCTGGAAAGAAGTGGCCAACGAGTACCAGAAGGGTATCTACGGATTCACGATCACCGGCTCGGCCCCGGAAGATTATTATTCCCGCCGGCTGGTGGCCGCTCAGACCTTCGGCCTCAAGGATTACTTCTGGCCCATCGCCACGACCTATATCGACCGCAACCCCAACCTGGTCCAGAACCTGGGCTGGTAAATGATTAAGGAGGATTATTTATGAAAAAGATTATCATACTTTTTGCCGCCCTGGCCTTGGCTGCCTGCTCGGACAAACTGGGCGGGCGCATCGACCAGCTGGCGGATGTCCCCGTGCCGGGGAAAGTCACCGTCACCGATATCCGAAGCATTACCGGAGGTGCCGTCATCAAGGTGACGATTCCTGATGACGAGTATCTGAAGGGCATCGTGGCTGAATACGAACGCAACGGGGTCGTGGTCAACTCCAAGATTTCCCGCTATGTGGACAGCCTGACCGTGGAAGGCTTTGCCGACACCAATCCCCACAAGGTTTCCCTGTATGCCTTCAATGTCAACGAGGAGCGTTCCGAGGGCATCGAAGTGACCGTCAACCCGCTGACTCCGGCCATCCAGTCGGTCCACCCGACCATGATCGGCTCTTTCGGCGGAGTGAAGGTCCGGGTGGAAGGAAATGAATCCCATTCCGACCTGGCCATCTGCATCCTGCGTGATCCCGATCCTTCCCATTTCGGCAAGCCGAAGAGCGAGATGAGGCTGACGGAAGTGACGACTCTGTTCACTTCTTCCAACAACATCGCGCTCTCGCGCCGTGGCATCGAGCCGGTCGAAGCCTTGTTCGGTATGTATGTGCGGGCCCACTGGGGCAATACTTCCGACACAACCTTCTGTGTTTTGACTCCGTTGGTCGAGATGAAACTGGATACGGTCCTGACCTTCAAGAATGCCGCCATTGCGGATGACAACTGTCCCTCCGCCAATGCGACCAACTATCCCATCGAGTCCCTCTGGGACGGGTCGGGCCTGAGTCAGGTTCCCCATTTCTTCGCCAGTTCCGAGAACAATCCCAGCCCCTGCTGGCTGACCATTGACCTCGGTCTTGGCCAGCGAACGGCTTCCCTGAGCCGCATTACCACGCTTCCGCGTATCGGCTATGTCATCTATGGCGGCGGTGCGGTGCGTGATTATGAGTTCTGGGGCAGTCTCGGCCATCTGAATGATGACGGAACCTATTCGAAACCGACGGGCGCCGCTGTCGTAACGAATGAGCACGCCTTCGATGATACCTGGTTCTGCCTTGGCAAATTCACCCAGGCAAAACCCTCCGGCTACCTGGACAACGGTATGCCGGGTACCATCACTTCGGAGGATTCCCAGACCTACAATGCCGGAAACGACTTTGAACTCGATCCGGATGCCTATCCGCGCTGCAACGAGCCCCTTCGTTATCTGCGTGTCGTTTTCGCCAATACCTTCACGACCTTCGAGCTGGGCCACAACGCCACCAACCGGCAGGTCCAGACCGGTGAGGTCACGCCTTTCGGACGTATCAATGAAACGGAATAAGGATATGAAAAAGATACTCAGCATTGTGTTTTTCTCCCTTCTGCTGTTCTCTTGCGGCAAGCAGGATACGGTGTATAAGGAGTTCGTCAAGGAAGGCGGTTATATCTACCCGGCCAAGCCTCTGGAGCTGACGGCCAAATCCGGCTATCAGCGCATCTTCCTGGAGTGGATGGCCCCGATGGATCCTTCGATCCGCACCACCAAGCTGTTCTGGGACAACTATACCGATTCCCTCGTTTTCAGCATTTCCGATTATAAGGAAGGTTTCCTGACGGCGGAGGTTGCCGGGCTGGACGACCGTTCCTATACCTTTGATGTCGTCAACTATGATGCCGCCGGCAACAAGTCCCTTGCCACGGAAATCACGACGACGCCCTTTGGCGAGAGTTGGCTGCTTTCCCATTCGGAACGTTCTTTCCTGTTTGCGGAAATGGACGGAGACAATGCCCTGGTGACGATGGGTAAGGCTACGGACGAAATGGTCGCGACCAAGTTCCGCTATGTGACGGCTTCCGGCGAAACGGTGGAGTCCGATTATATGGGGGCGGAGGATGTGGAGTTCAGCCTTCCGAATGCACGGCGGGGGTCTCGTCTCGCTTACAAATCCGCATTCTTGCCGAGCAACGGTGTCGATACGGTTTGGGTGACCAGTTGGACGCCCTGCGACAAGCCGATCACATACCCCTTGCCGGTCGAGGGCTGGACCGTGACGGTCACCTCCGGACAGGAATATAGCACTTATACCTGTGACAAGATTCTGGACGGAATTGTTTCACAAGACAACCGTTGGCATTCGGCCCGCTCCGGTGTCAACAAGGTTTTCCCCAAAATCCTGTCCATCGATACGGGTTGCCCGGAGGGAGGTGAGTATATCTTTACCCGCTTTGTGTTCTACCTCAGCCCCAGTGGCAGTACGTATCGTTACATCCGGGATACGAAGGTGTACGTAGGTAATCAGCCTTACGACCCGAATCTGAAGACAGCCGTCGACGATTTCGGCACGCCTGCCATCTCTGTTTCTTTCAACCGTAACGAGGCTGTCCAGGCCTATAGCCCGAAGACTCCTGCCTCCGGCCGTTACTGGGCCATTCTGTTCTCTAACTCATACAATACCAACGGCCTTCTCGATCTCTGGGAAGTCGTTCCTTACGGTTATCTGGTTTCGGAAGCGGAATAATGATGAGACATTACTGTTATATAGTTTTGGCAGCGGCCGTGGTCCTCACGGCCGCTTGCAAAACCCCGGACCCCGTCGAGGAACAGCCTGAAGCGAAGACGGTCTCCGTCCTGTTCACGGCAGAGGCGCCGGCGACCCGCACGGCTTTCACGACTCCGGACGGAAACAGTTACCCCGTTCTCTGGCAGGAGGGCGACCAAGTCAAGTTGTTCCTGAACGGATCGGAGGTCAACCCGGGTACCGACCGGGGCGTGATGGATGCGAATGTTTCCGACGGTGGGAAAAGCGCTTGGTTCAAGATCGTGATGCCGGATCCGGGGGCGTTGGAGAGCTTCAACTACGGCGCGCTGAGTCCGGCCGCCGCGTTTTCCGCCTTGGATAAGGATACGCGCCGTCTCTCCCTCTCCGTTCCGGAGCGGCAGACTTCTTCTACCCTGTCGCCCGATCCGACTGCTATCCTGCTATGGGCGGCTGCTGGCCCTTACGGGGACATCCGTCACGAAGTCAAGCTGTCTTTCCGGCATATGACCGCCTATGTCAAGCTGTCGCTGACCGGGCTGAAAGGTACGCTGAGAGAGGTTGAGTTGAGTTCTGACCAGAATCTGGCGGGCGTGTACGGCTATCCTTCACAGACCAGCCCCCTGACGGTCATCGAGACCCTGGATCCCGTTTCGCCCGTGAAACGGATCAAGGTCGCGGCGACGGATCCGGATGCGGTCTGGATCGCCTGCGCGCCTTCGGACTGGAGCGGAACCACCCTGGAAGTGACGGCCCTGACTTCGGAAGAAACGGTCACGCGCTCCGTGAGTCTCGCAGATGGGTATAACTTGAAAGCCGGCTATGTCGCCTGCCTGAGCGTGACGATGAGCGACCCGCCCGTCAAGCCCGACACCTTCGATGAGGGGAACATCGTCTTCTCTTTCGGCGCGATCAGCGATACGCACATCGAGAGCACTTCCGGCACGGTTGCCCAGAAGTTCAAGAACGCCTTGACCCAACTCAAGTCCCGGGCCGCCGAAAAGGACGCGGACGGACTGGATGCGGTCGTGGTGGCGGGCGACCTGACGAATTCGGGCTCAGCGGTCTATGCCCAGACGGGCTATTTCAAGGCCCTCTACGAGCAGATTTTCAGCCCCCGTCAGGTCCCGATGATTTACACGGTGGGCAACCACGATGCTAACCCGTCCGTCTGGTGGACGTCCAACACCATCGTCCAGGCTGCGGTCATGAGCCAGGTCCTGGGAGACGATTATTTCTTGACGGATCAGGACCAGACGATGCGCGCCGGCTATGAATGCCGGGACAACCTCGTCGCCGGCTACCATATCCTCAGCGTCACGCCGACGGGCACCAACCCCGTCACCTATCCGTCCGAGACCAAGGCCTGGCTGGATGCCAGGCTGCAGGCGCTGACGGAAGCCGATCCGGAGCGTTACGTCATCCTGAATACGCATCCGATGATCGACAATACCTGCTACGGCAGCCTGCTGGGCACGCCGACGGGCAAGGCGTTGAGCGATATCTGGAATGCCAACGACAGTTGGGCGACCCGCGACCTGACGGACATCCTGAAGAAGTATCCGCAGGTGGTGACCTTCGGCGGCCATCTTCATTTCCCGCTCAACGATCCGCGCAGTTTCTGGCAGGCAGATTTCACTTCCCTGGGCTGCGGCTCGGTCCGCTATATGGCGATCGAGAACGGCAAGTACGAGGATATGAGCAGCTCCACCGTGATGAGGGACTGCAACGAATTCTCCCAGGGCTGGCTGATTCAGCTGGACGCCAACGGCAACTTGCGGGCGACGCCCCTGGATTTCTACCGCAACGCCGTTATCGGGACCCCTTACGAGATCCCTTATCCACACGCGGACAAGTCCCATTTGGCCCGTTTCGCTCCGGACCGGAAGGACCGCAACCAGCCACCCATCTTCCAGGAAGGGAACCTGTGTTCCATCGTCCAGCCGGCACCCACTTCTCCCGCCACGCTGACCTGGGAGGCCGCCCGGGACGACGAGATGATCCATCATTACGTCATGGAAGTCAAGCAGAACGGGGCGTCGCTGATCCAGCGGAAATATCTCGCGGATTTCTACTTGCACCCGCTCGCTTCGGACATGAAGAAGACCTGGAGTGTCTCGCTGGGCAATCTCGCCGTCGGAACCTACGAGGTCGTCCTGACGGCGTATGACTCCTGGGACGCCTCCGCCCGTATGGTCAAGTCGCTGACGGTCGACGGCCCCCAGCCGGTCGAACCGGCGCTCTATGCCGACGTCGATTTCTCCGACGGCGCGATTACGGACAAGCAAGGGAAACTCTCCGTCCAAAACCGGGATGCGACCGTCTCCTCGACCGAGGTCACCCACGCCGGACAGTCTTACACGGTGCCGGCCCTGAAGGCCGGTGCTGCGAAGAGTGCCCGTTGCCAGTTCAAGGAAATCACTTCGACCGGTGAGGCTTCGGCGTTCTTCTGCGTCGGGTTCTCGGTGGAAGCGATGTTCCTGGACAAGGCGCCGGGTGCCGGAGCGCACGCCGTGCACGGCGTGGTCTGCGGCACGCAGCAGGGGGGCTGGGGCCTGGCCCTGCGCGCCAACGGGACGCCTTATTTCATCGTGGGAGAGAGTTATTCCAACAACTATGTCTCCGTGGACGCTACGGCTCCGGCTTCCAAGACGGAGCTGACGCACGTCGTCTGCGTGTATGATCCCTTCGCGAAGAAGATGTCCATCTATGTCAATGGGACGCTGAGCGCGACGAATTCCATCTCCGGCAGTTTCTATCTCGGCGAGCAGGATACCTACAACCGCTTCTGCCTCGGGGCGGACATCGCTCCGGGTGACGCCACGACGGACTTCAACTGCACCGATATGGTCATTACCGACGCGAAGTTTTACACCGGCACCCTGGATGCCGCTGCCGTCCAGGCCGCCTACCAGGCCGCCGTTTCTGCATTGAAATAGCAGACCCCCGATCAGGTCGGGGGTGACGAAAACGTCATGCCCAAATGATAAAAACGTCATGCCCGGCTTGACCGGGCATCCAAAAATATGAGTATGAGAAGATTTTTCATCGCTGCCGCCGCGATCCTGCTGATCGCCTCCTGCGCGGATGCCAAACGCAAGAATCCGGAAACCGTCACCCTTTCCAAGGAAGTCCTGATGGACAAGATCAAGGGCGCCTGGGCCGGCCAGATCATCGGCTGCACCTACGGCGGTCCGACCGAATTCAAGTATGCCACCACGATCAACGACAACATCCCGATCAAGTGGGACGAGCACGGGATCAAGTGGTACTACGACCATTCCCCGGGCCTGTATGACGACATCTACATGGACCTGACCTTCGTGGACGTGTTCGACAAGGAAGGGTTGGATGCGCCCGTGGAGTCCTTTGCCAAGGCCTTCGCAAACGCCGGGTATCCGCTTTGGCATGCCAACCAGGCCGCCCGCTACAACATCCTGCACGGGGTGATGCCGCCCGAGTCCGGGCATTGGAAGAACAACCCACACGCCGATGACATCGACTTCCAGATCGAGGCCGACTACGCCGGTATCATGGCCCCCGGCCTGCCCAACGAGGCGTCCTACTACTCCGACCAGATCGGCCATATCATGAACTATGGCGACGGCTGGTACGGCGGCGTCTATGTGGCCAACATGTATGCCCTGGCCTTTGTCTGCGACGATATCGTGACCGTCTGCACCGAGGCGCTGAAGTCCATCCCGGCCGAAAGCCGCTACTACAAGTGCATGGCGGACATCCTCGGATGGTACCGGCAGTATCCCCATGACTGGGAGATTGCCTGGGCCCTGGCCAACAAGAAATACGGCTTCGACATCGGCTGCCCCTCCGGGGTTTATTCGGCGTTCAACATCGACGCCGTGATCAACAGCGCCTACATCCTGATCGGCCTGCTTTATGGCGAGGGCGATTTCGGCAAGACGATCGACATCTCCACCCGCTGCGGTCACGACTCGGACTGCAACCCGGCTTCTTCCGCCGGTATCCTGGCGACGATGCTCGGCTACGAGGCGATCCCGGAATACTGGAAAAAGCCCCTGTATGAGGTTGCCGACCGCAATTTCCAGTATACCGACATCTCCTTCAACCGCGCGTGCGATCTTTCCTTCGACCAGGCTTGCCAGGTTATCGAAAGGGCCGGCGGCAAGGTGGGGAAGAAGGATGTCACCATCAAGGTGCAGACTCCGGAGCCGGTGCGCTACGAGCAGGCTTTCGAAGGGCTCTGGCCCATGGAGAAGATCCAGGTCGGCAAGGATGTTCGGAAAGCCGGACAACTCTCCTTCGAGGGCATCGCCGTCGTGGTGGGCCATAAGATGACCGCAGCGAAGGATTTCAAGCAGGAAGGCTATGAGGCGCAGGTCGAGGTGTCTGTGGACGGCCAGCCGGACCAGACCGTGCTGCTGCCGGTCGATTCACATAACCGTAAGCAGGAAATTTATCACAATTACGATCTCTCCACCGGGAAGCATACGCTGGACTTCAAGTGGCTGAATCCCGTCCCCGGAGTGGACCTTTCGATCACTTACATCCTGCCGTACAAGGCCCGCCCGGAAGAGATCGATACCTTCTGAGGATAGCTATTCTGCCTGGAACCAGGCGAGAGACTGCGCGAGAAGGATCCGGAGGTCATCCGGGTCCTTCAGCGTTTCCAGGGGGAAGCCGAAGCTGACGACCTTGTACTTGCCCGGATTGTAGGCGACGGCGGCGTTCATCCCCGTCTCCGGATACTGGAGGAAGGAGACGCTCAGCTTGGTCGGGAGCCGCAGCGCGTCGGCGTGCTCGACCCGGTAGACGGTCTCGTTGAAATCGTTCCAATAGTGCATCGTACCGACCTGGGTGCGCAGGTCGAGGATCTTGTTGCGGACCGGGGCGACGGCCCCGTCATAGCAGCCGTATCCGCTCTGGAATCCGTATCCGAGCACGCTCTCCGCGAAACTCGCGGCGGAAGTGCGGTACACCGGGTCGGGCGTGATCGGATAGACCTGGTCCCAGATGTCCGTGGCGATGTCGGCGCCCGACAGGACCAGGTGCCCACCCCCCGTGGTGTAGGAAACGATGGCCTTCCTTAGGTCGGAAGGGAATACCTGATAGCGGTCCGGCACGAGGCC
>JAEEGH010016436.1_pt1 | contig 15917 bp, 11 predicted proteins | sample 9134181 | NCBI WGS metagenome assembly JAEEGH01 (sample SAMN16246544, study PRJNA631951) | gut metagenome | biome: gut microbiome; feature: rumen; material: DP-attached | host: Bos | place: Iran: Karaj | collected 2018-10
GCCACGAGCGTCGGTGAATTTTCCGTCTGCACCGGGCTTCCCGTTGTTCTTCAGGATCCTGTCGCGGGCACTGCGGCCGAGCTTGGGCGTACAAAGTTCGTCTCCCATGCCGACAGTCCCCATCCAGGCGATGGGGAGTCCCTTGTTCTTGGGCAAGTAAATCACTTGGTCCATCGTTGCAAATACCACCACGCCACGCAGGCGGTGCTGGAAATCCTGTGCAAGGGAGTTACTGAACATGGCGCCGAAGCTGAACCCGACGGAGAACACGCGCGATGTATCGACGCAGAGGTTCTCGTTCAGGTAGGTGAGGAATTCGTCAAAGAAGATGTGGTCCTTGTCGTCCCCGCATCGCCATGGATTTTCTGTTTCTTTCCCGGATCTATCTGTTTCAGTCGTGTATCCGTGCGGCGCGACGAAGATGGTGTTCTCCTTGGCGCCTGACTGGTTTCGGAGTCCGTAGTAGGCTTCTCTCGTTGCCACATTCTTGGCGGAACCGCCCATGTAGTGCATGCCGAACACAAGGCGGTAGGGCTTGTTCTTGTCGTAATTCTCGGGCATGGTGAGGTAGATTTCGTGCTCGATGCCGCCGCCGGTGAACTTGAAATTGTCCTTGAGCATGTTGTCCTTGCCGCAGCCCTTGCTTGGAGTCGGTGCGTTGCCCATGGCGTAGCCGAATGCGTAAGTTTGCTCACCGGGGGTTACGGAGCTTGCCTTCTTGAGCTTCAAGGTTACCGTCGTGTCGAGGTTTCCGAGTGCGGTTTTCAACGTCTCGAATCCGGAAGCGGAAACACTAAGCGTGTCCCCGTCGCCGGATTTCAAAAGGGCTTTGGGCGAGTTGTCTTGGCGAACGACGCTGCTGAATTGCGAACCGTTTGCGGTAAAACGGACGGTTTCGACTGCGCTGCCGACGCGAACTTTTGCGAAGAAAGTGCCTTGGCTGCTCACGCCCTGCCTCAAATCGACCTGGCCCGAGCCGAACAAATCTTGCCGGAGGACCAGATTCCCCGTCATGTCGAAAATGCTCACCTGCACAGGAGTATTGCTACTTTGTGCATAGTGCAGCACCCCGTCATTGACGCTGATGTGCCCAGGCTTGAAACTGCCGGAAGGCAAGGAAACCTCCTTCTTTTCGTAAGGCAAGGAGACCTCCTCCTTTTCGTGGAGGGTGAATTTGCCATCTTTATCAGTCTGGGTGGAATCTCCCTTGGCGAGGAGTTTCACGAGAGCACCCGAAACGGGGCCTCCGCTCTCGTCGGTGACTGTTCCGGCCAGCTTGAATGCCGAAGCCGTAGAAAACGCCGTTGCCAATACAACGGTGAATACTGAATAAAACACCCTTTTCATTGCGTACTCCTTTTCCAATCCCTCCACCAGCAATGTTAATTTGTTGATGCCTATCAGAACCAATATAATTCTCAAAAAAATGAATGTAACATAACAAGCAGCTTTTTTATTAAATGTTGTTGAGAATTTGACACCATCAAATAACAATATAGGCAGATTTATAGGCAGGTTTATAGGCAGATGCACGATTTATAATTGGATTCTCCCCACCTATATTCCATTTACTTGAGCGTTCATAGTAAGTTCGCACCATCGCCGTGTTAACTGCAATAGCAACAGATTTGCGTTTTTTTCAAGAATCGCCGCAATTTTGGAATAGAGGCATTTCTTCCTGAGATTGGACTTTATGAACCATACAGCCTCCATGTAGCTGCAAAAGCGGCGTCGGAAATTGCAAGCGGTTACTTTCCGCTCCGGGCGGCGGCGATCTCGGCGTTTATCTCGTCGAGCGTCATGCCAGCGGAACCGGCCTTCTCGGCATCGGCGGAAAGCTGTTGCATGGTACGGAGCATGCGGCTTGCAACCGGGTTCGCATTATAGAACATTCGCCTGTCATTCACGAACATCGTACGCAGCGGAGCATCAACGATATCAAGAAATTCTCGTGGAGTGACAACAAAACTGCAGGCCGGGAAATGCTTGATATTGCCCGTTACCAAGTACGCCCCATCGTCTCGCTTAGCCAGGACCACATTATAAAAGACAACGTCTTTTGGATCGGGGAGCACGACTCCACTTGGCGGAGCATCGACATTCAGGCTGTGCTTCAACAACTCGGAAATTACAGTCTCAACGGTCTCCTGCTCCAGATTGAATTTCGGACGCGCAAGAACTTCCTTGTATTCGGCAAGAATCTCATTGTTCACAAGCGTGCAAACGCGGCCAGATAAAATTCTCTGAATAACCTGCAACACTGGCGATTGCGGAGACCTGGTGATCAAGGCGGACACAATGACATTAGTATCAATGACTGCATAAACCATGAGCCACCTCAACTAAGTTACTTGCCTGCTCGATAAGCGGCGATCTCGGCCTCGATTTCGGCCTCGCTCATGCCTGCGGCGGGGCCTCGCTGGGCCTGCCTGCGCAATTCCATGAAGGCCTTCCATCCGGGATTGGCGTCGTAAACGGCGGACGGCTCGCGCAGTTCGAACGGGATGCCCTTCTCGGCGACGGCACGCTTGAAAAAGATGCGAATTGCCGTGGGGATGTCGATTCCCAGGTTTTCGAAAAGCTCGGCGGCCTCGTTCTTTAGTTCCTCGTCCACGCGGACCTGCAACACAGTAGTAGCCATATCAACCTCCGTTCAATTACAAATATAATACAAAACATTACACGCGTCAAGCACTAAATGCTGGAATATAGGCAGATTTATAGACGGGCGTTCCCCGGCCCAGGTCCCTGAGCTTGCCGAAGGGCCGGGTCGGGCTATATTCTAGGGGCAATCGCCTAGGCTTTCGCTTGCCGCTCGCCTCCTAGAACCAAGCCTCGCTACGCGAGTCTTGTCCCCAAGGGGTCACTATCCCTAACGCAAATGCGAACGCAGTGCGTTCGCATTTGGAAAAAGATGCCTATTGGGGCATTCGCCAACCGTACATATCATCGCGACGGATTTGTCCGTCACCCCAAATTTCTTCGGGCAGCAAGCTAAATACGTCACAATTATTGCCATCAACAATTTCTCTGATTTTCCGATAATCATCATCGGCTCCGTCTTCCGAATTGTCAACAACGTCTCGTTCTAATGCAAGAATTAAGCATTTGGGAGTTGCTTCTGATCGAAACACACGGCCCACAAGCTTCCTGAAATTATCATTGACAAATTTTTCCAATCGGTCTTTATAATCAGCGCTTTCCCAATTCGGCAAATATATAGCCCAGAAATAATACTTATCCCTAAGTAAATTCAAGAAATTCTTTCGGAATTTTTTTCGGGCATCGCGCTTGAATTCTTCACGCAAAGAAGAACGCTTAGATGTGTAAGCCTTCAACACATACAAGAAATTCACATTGTACACTTGCAATAAAAGCGTGTCACGGTCAAAGAGGCGGTTCTCGAAATGACGATTGCGCAGGTCCCAAAGAGACTGTCCTTTATTGGAACCGATTGGATTGCCCTCATCGTCTACGAGCTGATAGCTATTAGAATCTTCTTCGTTCTTTATCAACTCTTCCGATGTGTCATTTCTGAAATAGGGCTCACTGAACTGCGGCGATTCCTTATCGCCATCGCTATTCGGCAGATATCCGCGGATAAAGAAATTCGGCGTAACGCTGTAGCCTTCTGTCAGCTCATCGCGATAGCGCAAGCCTTTGAAACTTTTCCCATTGTCCAGTAGTTCGCCAATGTTGTACTGAATGATGTTCTTCGCATAGGTAAACTGCTTGTATATGGAAGAACCCTCAATCTTTTTGCCATCGCTATAGTATTTGCTATCGCCAATGAACCAGATTTTCTGTTCTTCGTCAGCGAAAATGAGTTGACGGTCTTTGTATAAATGGTCGATTATTTTACCGTCTTTCTGGTCCTTCAAATATTTCATGCCATTGGGCAAGTCATCCCCAACCAGCTTGTCGATCATCGCCTCGAATACGTTGTTGTACTTGCTCGTGAGCAGGTATTCGCTGTTGTAATCGCTTGCGCTGAAGTTGCCGCCCCATTCGAAGAACGCCTTCACGATGTTGTAGAGTTTCAGGAACTTGTCGGCAAAATACTTGTGCTTTATGCGGCGCAGTTCCACGAGGCCGCGGTGACCCAGCAAGCGACGGAATTCGTTCACGCGCATGGGGGCGTAAAATTCGGAATGCGGCATCTTGAAGCCGAAAGTCTCTTCGATGTAGTGCATCGCCGAAAAGTACAGCACCAGCAAACGGTCGTCCAGGTCGAAAACTTTCTTCTTGTTTTCGAGTTCCATGTAGATGGGCGCGTCACCTTGCATAAAGGGCTGCGTATGCGCCACCGTGCGACGCCAGTCGATGCGGTTGTTGCCGCTGTGCTTGTTCTTTGCCGTGAACACAAACAGATTCTTGTTTTCGGCATAGAACAGCTTCATCGCATTCATCACGTCAATAAGAGTCGGGGCTGCGGCATCGCTACCGAAACGGTGGACGTTCGGAGATTCTATAGCTCTGTCATTCGGATGCAGTTTCTGATATTGCGCAATCGAGGAGCAGACCCACATCGAAAGGTTCGCTAAAAAGTCCTTGGGAGCATTTTCAAGAGCGAAATTGGCGTCACCTTTTACTTCTTTGCCAAACGCCTTGCCGCGCTCTTCCAAGAACACCTTGGGCAGCACAAAAACGATTTTATCGTCGGAGTCATTCGCGGAGCCTTTTGCGGACTTGTTATAAAGATACCCTACGCCGTCCAGCACGAAATCGCCGGACTTGCTTTTTGTAACAAAACTCTTCGGCAAGTCCCAATTACCGCCCTTCTTTTCTAGCGGAAGGACGCTTTGCAGGAATTTTTCGCTATAAGCGAACTGTTCGAACAGGAAAATCATTCGGTCGGCTTATCTTCGAGCAATCCATCCATAAACAGCTTTAAAAGGTCCTTTTTCTTGTAAAGGTCCTGGAAAGTAAAGAAATCTTCCTTGTCATTGATTTTTGCACGGAAGAATGAGCCGTTCTTATGCTCGTCTTTGCAGACCTCGTTCCAAAGGTAGAACATCACCTTGCCGAGGAACCGTTCCTTAGAAATGACGTTGCCGCTATCGGGCTTGATGAAGAATTCGCCGAGCTGTTTGTCTTCGGATTCGGTGAGATCCAGAATCTTAGCATTGACGGTTTCGACAAAATTTTTCCAAAGATAATTCTTCCCGTTAGCGTCAGGAATGTCTATTTCGTACTTGGCGGCTTCTTTTTCATTTCCTTCTTCGTCCGTAAACGAAATCGGCACATACTCCCAATCAAAGCGGCGCTTGAACGCACTGTCCATGGGGAACAGCGACTGGTCGCTGGTGTTCATCGTGGCGAGAATGTTCAGGTTCGGCGGGAGCTTGAGTTTGCCTTCGCCGACTTTAGTTTCGTAGTCGCTCCAAACGGTTTTCAGAATGGAATCTTCTTTAAGCCATTCAGCAAAATCGCAATCGGCATCTATAGAATATTGCGAGAATCCTTCACCATCGCGGTCAAGTAACTGGAAAATATCGCCGAAAATCTGGGCGCAGTTCCCGCGGTTGATTTCTTCGATAACGAGATAGACCTGGTTGTCGGCAGTCGATGTGTTACCCGCAGCGAAATACTGTTTCCAAGCCGCAGCGTAAGCCTTTGCGAAAACCTGCGGAACAAAGGAATAAGTGATTGCATTCCCATCTTTCTTGGGCTTGTAGGCACCGACAAACTGCGCGTAATCGTAATCCGGGTGGAACGTGGTGCGGAATTTACGGGATTCATCAACATCTTTTAAGCCATAGCCTTTTTCGGGGTCATCAATCTCGAAAGACTTACCGGTGCCAGGAGCGCCAAAGAGGATCTTTTGAATTATTTCAGATTTATCAAAAATGGGCTCAGGAAAAATATCCGGTATATTACCTTCTGGAATCATTTTACGAATAATATTCACAATATTCTTATCTGCATCACTTTTTTCAGCCTCATCAAGGACATAATTGAATGAGGGTAAATTCATTCTCTGCAGATATCTTGAATTAATACCATAATTCTCATTTACGGGCGTTTTTAGTCCATCCTGTTTTATACGCATGGTCTTCACCCACACATCTTTCTTCAATGGTTTTACAAAATTATAGATTTCAATATCAACATATATACGATCATTTGAAACATATGGATCTTTAATAGCCTTGGCAACGCCCGTTATGCAAAAGGTTTCGCTATTGTATTGAACGATTAAATCGTTTTGACGAATATACTCTTTTATATAAGAATGTGATTTATCATCAGGAGCTGTTAATTTTTTCATTCCATTTTCTACAGCCTGATTTCTTTGACTTACGAAGAAATAATTCATGTAAAGTTCCTCTTATTTTTGTATTCTCTTAATTATTAAGATCTACTAATATACTCAGCAATTCGTCACTTATATGATATTCAACATTTTTTACCACAGTCCAACAAGTTTCCTTTTTGCAATATGTTTCAATATGCGTCGTCTCTCTTTTTTCATCATTTATACAATCAAACACGATCTTCGCTATATTTTCTATATCAAAATTAAAAGCACTTGGAACATCCTGTAAATCCCATATTTCCTTATAATTAATTTTCTTCTGCACCTGTTCTGCCGAATACACTAATTTTGCAAATGTATACGCAACAATTTGAGGACGATAAGCTTTTTTCTCTTGATACCAGGACTGATTGGAAACAGTTTTTTCGATATGCGTAAAAAGAATTTTTTTCCCAATGAGTTCCTTATAATAGAGCTCATTATAAATGCTGTTATCTTTTTCCCATTGCTCTAACATCGAACTATGAAAACGGGCTGCGTTAACCTCACCACCCCATGAGACATAATACGGGAGCATTTTTGACGCATTTTCATACTTCGCCAAATCAACCAAGGTGAATTTTTTGTCTTTAGGTCGAAGCAATTTATAATTTAACGCCTCTGCTTTTGACATTTGCATCATCGGCTGTTCGTACTGACCTCTGGCTCGTTCAAAAAACCATAATGGTTGGATCAAAGAGCCCGCCGTTTTAGGAGCATAGATCTTTCTAGAATAGTTTTCAATTAGAACATAAAATGGATGACTAGAATTAAGATCCGCAGTCTTCACCTTATTCTGACTATTGGCATATGTTGCAATGTTACGAACTAATTCTGGATTTTCCTGTTTTAAAACAGTCAACTTCATCTGAACATAAATCCCAGATAAGTCTGCTTTGTTTTTTATGCTTGTAGCGGCTAATGTTGCAGTCGTTTGGCCTCCATTTATAATTTGCAAATTTTTAAAAGAGGTGATCAACGGTGTTCCATCGTTTCTATGACTTCGTTCGATATTTTCTGCCGTTGTAGATATTCCATTATTATACGTAAAGAATTTATCCTTTTCATTCAATATCGTTGAACGGATCCCTTTATTAACAGCCCCATTAAACTTCAGGAATGAACGGACATTAGATTCTAATAAAGATGAATCGTATTCTTTATATATATCCGATAAGAATTTTCCAGGCACAACAGCCAAATAAGATTCATACTGGTCCGTACCTAAATTTGCCTGGATATATGGTATTCCATCCAAATTATAATCTGAACAGTTAATAACAATATCATCTTTTTTGAAAGATGCTAATTTGGAGCGATAAATATTTTCAATATCCAATATATTGACAACAACCTGAAATTTCCGATCTTTAAAGGACACCTCTGGCATTTTAATTTTTTTTACCGTTCTACTTAATTTATTTGTACTAGCAATAAATAAGTGTAGTTTATTGATATACTCAATATTCTTTTTTATGTTTTCGGCTAGTTGATACGCTTCTGACGATTTTTCAGCAGTATCAAAATAGTCCTTCAACACATTTTCAAAAAAATTGATCAAAAGCTGCGATTTATGCTTTATAAACTCATTTGTAATACTAGCGACATCACCTTCATTATAATCAGCATACAATAAGTTCAAAACGTTAGAAGGAATGTCTAAAAACGCCGCATCAACATGCATATTTTTATAAGCACGATTCCCTTTTGAGAAATCATGATAACACGGCGTCATTTCCGTAATTAGTGAATAATCATTCGTTAATATATCAATGGATTCCTCAATGAATACTTCAACTTCATGCCGTTCCGAAGCTGCAGCGGCAGCATTTATGTCTTCATTGATGAATCGATCGCGAAATTCCTCCAATGTAATCATTCTACTTCTCCAAGTACTTGTCTAGCGCATTCAAAGAGAGAGCATATTCAACATCACATATCTCTGAAAAAGGTTTATTCTTTTCCGTAATTTTTGGGAAAAACTCATCTACAACATAACGAAATTGTTCTTTAGACTTGAATTTTAAATTCATCGCTTCGTTAGATTGAGCTATACCCGTCAGAGAGAATTTACTATAAAATACATTTTCTATAGCTTCATCTTTGATTTCATCTTTTATTTTATCAAACAGATCTGCAACACAAGAGCAATTTTCATCATATTGATCGGCTAAAGCCTCAACCTTTATAACAACGAGCCTTCCCGGCTTATCTGATGAAAGTTGAGAGATCGACGAAATGCGAACTTTTGAGGTATTCGCTCCAATGGTTTTGATTTCAAACCAACAATCGTCTATGGCAAAGTCTTTACTCTTTCCTTCGGGGCCAGCCCAAGCCATAATTGCATTTTCCACCCCATAACGTGGTATCATGTAGGTGTAAAGAAACAAAAGTTCCCCATAAACGCCTTGAACATCCAAGCATGAAATGTTCGTTGTAACATTCTTTTTAAACAGAGATTTCCATGTAATAAATCTTTGTTTGATAGCACTTAATGCTTGTTCTTCCGTAATGCAATAAGATGCTGATTCTATTAAATTCTGTGCAAATGATATGAAGACAACTTTTTGGTCTTTATCAATTAAATCAAAATGAGACCAAAACAAACCAGTAGGATCATCATTATATAAAACATGCAAATTGGCCGTTGATTCAACTTTGAAAGGCTTTAAAGTTGAAAGAAAAGACAATCGGATAAGCCCTTCTGGGCTATAGCCAAAATAGATAGATACTGAAGATACAATATCTAATTTTTTTTGCTCTCCACTTGGCTGTTGAAGCAATGACAAAAAATCAATATTAATCCCCATCATCCACTCCTTCGTCTTCGTCTTCGGTTTCTACTTCCCCATTAATTTCATCCTGTTTTCTTTGGTTTAATTTATATACAAATCGTACTTCAGATTCCTTTTGCGGAAAACCTATGCCAAATGCGAAAAGAAGGCTAGATTCAACATTCTCTTCACCAAAAGTACATTTGGCCTCCCTTCGAACCTCCTCATTTTCCCCGTCCTTGTTTATAAGCAATTCAATAGGATAAACAATAAAGAGGGGCTTTTCTCTTTCAGCAAGATAATCTGATATACTTAAATTGTTAGATTGCTTTTTAGGATCAGGATCATTCTTCTTTTTTTCAAGGCGGATGTTCAAAGCATCCTCTTCTATCTTGGAAAGGCCTGTTCGAAAAGCTCCTGGTTCCATAACACGGTTATTCGTTCCTCCAAGCCTAATAAACATATCATCTCGTCCATTTACTTCGAAACTACGTTGAACAGCTTTATATTTCCCCATAAATAGCACGTTCGATTTTCCGGTCTCGATAAGAACATCCCAAGCGTTAAAAGCATCATGTTCTTCAATATATTTGGATAAACCATCCGTATCAAATTTTTTATTTAATGCTGGAATAGAAAGTTTTCTTATGCAATTCGCAATATAGCTCTTGGGTACATTATACGCCTCGCCTTTTTCATTAAATTTAATGTGTTGAAGAAGCTCTTGTTCAATTGCGTCTCGATTAATATTATTCTTTTTTGCATCTTTGTATAATTTCGAGGTATCTGCATATACACCGCCATAATTCAAATAAAGCGACATAGATGTTGCTCCGCGGCTTTTATTTCTTGCCGTCACCAACAGCTGCGTTTCTAGAATATATGGGTTTTCGCGAATCATTAACCCGTAATTACTCGGTTTCTTGTTTTTGCGTACCATATCTTTAAATTGACGTTTCATGTCGTCTACAGCTTCTAAAACGCTGCCAAAACGTCTTATGTTTTCTCGGCTAAGATATATTCGGCATAGATCTTCATAATCCGGGCGATATCCAAACCATCTACACATTTGCAATAAACAATCATATGTACCAGCATTTCTGCTATAGTAACTAATCATCAAACCTTCTAAAGTCAAGCCTCTGGATAAAACCATTCCTCCAATAGCAATAACACGAGCGCCAGTCTTTTCATAATCATCATAATCGAATCTACTTTTTTGCCCATCTTTGCCAATTTTATTTATATTGCCATTTTTTGAATTGATAACAACAATTTGCAATTCCTTTATTTCTGAATACAATCCTTTTTGGATTTCATCCCAGGTAACAGGCTTTTTCTCGCCATTTTTAGAACGAATATCTCTATAAAATGGATCTTCGGCGTACAAGCTGTACATTTTTTTCATTTCTTCGTTAGCAAGAAAAACCTCTTGGGACATTAAAGATGTTTGTTCTATTACGTTTCTTATTTTCTTACAATAGTCTTTAACTTTTTCTAGGACCTGTTCTTGAACATCATTAAAACGAGAAATGTTTATCATCATAGAACGATGCTCTGTTTGCTGACCGCGAATCGTTCTTATCACATTGTTAATCAAGAAACATAAAATTGATTTTTTTAGAGATTCTGCAAGATCTCGGTACTGATAATCTCTCCTATGGTTGACAGGCAGGAAATTAGACTCATTAACATCTAGAATTTTTATACAGCTTGGAACAGGTTCGTCTCCCTGAGGAAATACTTTCCATCCTCCAAAATAATTACTAGGTGATTCTAATAAGAAGATGAAATCACTTGGGAAAAGATCTTTATAGCCTTCATCATCATCATCGGGACGAATAAAGACATTTGCAAATGGCGTTGCCGTGTATCCAACATATGTCGCAACAGGAAACATGTTAAAGAGATTCCTAATGCATCTATTTATAGCTGTAGGTCTCTCTGGATTTGCCGACGTATTCACCGAGGCGCTATCAGCTTCATCATCAATAATCAAAAGACTTTTTGAAAATTTTCGAAGACTTTTATCTTTTTTTTGCAAATCTTCTATTGCACTTTGCAAATGTTCATTCACATTTCTTAAAATAGGTTCCCTTTTTTTTACGACAAGTATAACGGGTTTTGCATAATCATGAAAGAGTGAATGCAGGCCCTTCTTAATGTATGTTTTGAAATCATTTTCTTGATCAGTAAAGGGAATTACATAATAGTCTTTTTCTTCCGCTCCAACACCAATATATTCAATTTTACCCCCAATAGAAGTGCTAATTGCCCCTATTGTCCCTGCATCCGTACGCTTTTGTGTTTGTTTTCGAAGAGAATTCGTATCGCCGGCCAAAATAACAACAATTTTATATCCGTAATCAAAAGCTAAATTAATTAATCCCATGTAGTTTGATGTTTTTCCCGATTGAACATCACCAACAACAAGCCCTTTTTTCTTTTTTTCATTTTCTTCGGTTTCTTCGGGATTAGCGCAATCTGCCAATATTTGCTCACAGGCCAACTCAATTTTATTTATAACGTCTTCTGCATACCCTTTTCTGATAAGATACTGCCTATATCGTTCAAAATGTCGTCTGGGACAATCCGACGATTCTTTAATTCTATACAACCAGGAATCCTTTGAAGGTCTTTTTTCTAAAGCTGTTGGCGCTTCTGATTTTATCCCTATTTTCCCTTCATATTTATCTACAATATCTGATATAATTTTTTCTCGTTCCTCATCAGACATTGTGTTCCAATTTTCAAAATGAAAAGGAGCTAGTCCTGACATCAATTTCGATATTTGAACAACAGTTTCCGAATGATTTCCTATGGGAAGCGGAAATGTAGTTTGGCAAATAAAAGCTAGTTTGTTTATTTTTTCATTATAATTATTCATTTCAAAATCCTCTCTTCAATTTCCTTTCTTCTGTAAGCAATCTTTTGATATGCTTCAGCCAGAAGCATATTCGTAAGCATTATTTTTTTCATTTCTGGGTCACACATATTCACCGTGGCTTCTACTTGCTGAATAAGAATTTCTTCTTCTTCATCCTCTCCAGAATTATCAACAATTTTTGATTCTGCGTAATCCTTTAAAACTCTTTGCTTCGGGAAAAAGGCTTCAATTTGAGAAACAAAAATGTCCAAAAGACGATTTTCATTCTTTCCAATACAACTACGTAAAGTTGACAAAACGGGATTATCTCGATTTACTTGGTATTTGACATGACCATCTCTCTCAACAACACTGTCCCACACCTTATTTTCAACAGACAATTCCTTTATTCCAGGAAATCTTGTTGCCCTTTGACTCTTTGAAATGGAATCTTTTAAAGCTATCTTTATTCGATCCTTTAATTTATCGGGTATTTTTGCAGACGATTTTTTTACATCCAAAATCCATTCGTGATCCATCGATGACGGAATGTCAACCTGAATTCTGGCTAGTTTATTCAACTCACTTCGATAAGCCATCCGCATCCAACTCCCCCAGGATATCAGCCGTTTGTTTCGATATAAGAAAAAACCTTGGTCATCATAGATACTTTTAGGATTGCCTAACAAATTCATTTGCTCTATAGTGAGACTATTTGCGTATGGCAATGTATGTGGTCTTATAACTATGGATGTCCCTGGAATTGTAACGGGGCGTCCTTCCTGAGCTGCGCCATGCGAATTAGACAAGAACGGATCCCGTTCTTCTATCCTTATATTATTAAAATAGATTTCTACATCATTATAAAAACGATGATAAACCAGTTCTACATGCTTTTTGGCTTCTGCAACAGCATCGCGAAAGGAATCCTCAAAATTTTTTGTAGACACTTCAATTCGATCAAAATTATTCCAAACAACCATTGTTCCGGATTCGTAGGATTTTAAAGCATCGATACAAGGTAACACATCTATTTCTTCACTATTTAGTTTGCACAATTGTATTTTGTTTGTTTTTTCTACGTTATCAAGATCAAACGCAAACGCATAGAGAAGGTCATCTTTTTTCGTAGTCACTGTAAATCGAGTACACTGAGACAGGGATGCTGTTTTCAAACCCAAACCAAATCGACCCAATTCAATATCAGAATCCTTTTTTTGAGAACGATCAGAGCCAAACAACATTGCATTATAAAGTTCGTCATAGGTCATTCCGCAACCATTATCTAGAATACAAAAATACGGTTCGTTCGATGTTGGAAGCGGATCAGAATACACATGAATTTTTTTTGCATTTGCAGAGATGCTATTATCAATAATATCGGCAACGGCCGTTGGGAAACTATACCCAACTGCACGAAGGCCTGCGATTAATGCTTTTGCAGGAATCGGTTGTTCCACCAATTCGCTCATTTTCGACGACTCCTAAAAGACTTTTTTTTGTCGAATCTTCGTCTTTTTCGCTTACGCTTTCGGTATTTATCTCCAAACATCAAATCAAATATCGCAACAAGAACATTTACAACAATGGAGTTGCCGATCAACTTATTCATTTTTCGGTAGCTAAATTCCAAACCAAGCGTTCTTATATATTCTTCCTCAGTAAAGCCCATCAACAAGAAAGCTTCTCTTATTGTAGGACGCCGATATGAATTCCCTTTTGCTCCATTATATGGGAAAAGTGCAGCACAATGCGTCCTATCCATGTTACACGTAATCGTTCTAACGGTCGTATTCTCATTTAACTCTCGACCATTAATTTTCCACATAGTTTCTCTTGAAGGAGTCGGATTCAATTGGGCGATATCGGCCTCCGCCCTTAAAACAGGGTCCTCATAGTTATTTCTAAAAAATGATTCAAAGCGATAATTATGAGGTCTCTTTTTTGACTCTATTTTCTCAGGAATATTTAATTTTGTTCCCAAATGACTTACAATAAAAGCGCGTTCTCTATCCTGAGGGACACCGAAATCTAAAGCATTCAAAAACATGCAATCATCATTCTGATAGCCCAAAGATTCCAAAAAAGACAACCATTGATTTAAATCTTCAATATTTGAATCGGCCTTTATTGTGCGCACGTTTTCCAGCAATAAATACTCGGGCAACCGACCTAATTTTTTCAGGCCTTTCAGCAAACGTTCAACTTCCCATAACAAGCCAGATCTGGTGCCCGATCCTTTTTTCATGCCTTTCCCATTGCCACCTGTTGACAGGTCTTGACAAGGGAAACTGTAAACAAGTAAATCTGTTTCAGGAATATCCTCCGGCTGTATATCTAGTATAGAGCCAATATTGTTACATTTTTTATTAGCTCGATATAAATTACGAAGATCATCTTCCGAAAGGCGGTCTAAATTACATGGACGAACAGAATCATTACTGAACGTCATTTTTTTTAGGTAATCTAAAATTTCTTTTTTATTCTCAGGAACATCTACTTCATCTCTTTCATGATGTATCGCAGCATAACATTCTATCGCATCAATAAACCAATCACTAATTCCAGAAATTTCAAAATTAATGCCTAAGCGTTTAAGTGCAGAATGTTGCGCTCCAATTCCTGCAAACGCCTCAAAGACTCTCAATTTGGGTACGAAAACTTTTTTTCCTTGATTCTTACAAGGTTTTCTAAATTGCATTTTGCGCTGTTTTTTATTAAACTTTTTATTTTTCATTGGGCTCGGTGAATTATTGATTAGAAAATCTCTAGTAAATACAAATATATATAGATATACTTTCAGCCACGCTTTCCTTTTTTTTTCTTAAGGCCTGGCTTCGGGTCTAGGTTCAACGTAAATGTGTCTTAAACTATCCCTAAATCGCTTTTTTGATAGAAAACGACGAATTTATCGCTGTCTTCGAGCATTTTCTTATTCAATTTTACAATAGAGCCGTCGTCTTCAATTTCATGGATAAAAACAGAGATTCTGCCGCCATTTTGCCTATTTGAGGAATAGCCCACACAGAGATTTGGAGAAAAACTTATAATTAATTTATCCTTAATATTGTCAGCAAGGATAAACCTTTTGTTTGTGCGGTTAACCATAAAATGGTAATCTATTTTTGCCCAATCGTCATTGCCCTCTACCAGCAAATGGAAGTTTACGGTCTGCCTCAAAAGCTTATAAGCAGTAAAGCCGTTTGGCAAAGTTTTCTCGGGCGAATATAGATCCTTTGCAAAAGTTAAGTTCTCGTAAGTTTCTTTAACAAAAAGATCGTTTATGGTTTTTATCCTGCAGAGGAGTTTGTAAGTCAATTGCAAAAAACTAATATCCTGAAAGATTTTTGCTTTCTCGTTGATGTTGTCAGCAGTTTCGATTTCCCTTATATATTTGAAAAGCAGGTCATCATCCTTGCTTGTTTGTGTTTCTGTATTTTGCGTATACTGATTTTTCTCAAAGAAGATGTTATGTGCTTCTTTTCTTCTGAAATTGAGCTCTTTGTCACATATTTGCAATGCATTCGGATATTTATCAACGGAGTTATTTATCCACTGTTTAATTAAGCATTGTGGAAAGGAGTGATTTGCTTTTGTATTTCTTCTCATATTCTGAAATATAGTTGTAATGCAGAAATTTCCGCGGTTTGGCTCCAGCATCCGGGGTTTTAGGGGCGGAGCCCTTAGGAGAGAGGGTGTCCGGAAGACCCGGCCCTTCGGCAGGCTCAGGGACCTTAGCCGGGGCTGCAGGCAGGGGGAGGCTTCCCCCAACAAGTAAAAAGGCGGCGTTATTCTTCCATCAGTACCGCGATGTCGTCCTTGTCGAAGTCGGTGCCGAAGGCTTGCCGGTAACTCGATTCCAGCGCCTCTCCGGGGGTGCAGTTTTCCCTGAACAGGACCATGCCGCTGTCCAGGCATTCCATGTCAAGCTCGCCGTCGGTGTCGATGCATTCCGGCCGGAACGTGGACCACAGGCAAT
>JAEEGH010016438.1_pt1 | contig 15915 bp, 15 predicted proteins | sample 9134181 | NCBI WGS metagenome assembly JAEEGH01 (sample SAMN16246544, study PRJNA631951) | gut metagenome | biome: gut microbiome; feature: rumen; material: DP-attached | host: Bos | place: Iran: Karaj | collected 2018-10
CTTCTTTAAGCAGGCCGGCACCTTCGGCGATGATGGTGTCACCCACGCTCAGTCCGTTGGTGATGATGTATTCACGTCCGTTGTTCTGCCGATGAACATCCACGGCGGTCGCTTTGGTCATCCCGTTGACCACGCGGTAGACAAATACCCGGTTCTGCAGTTCATAGGTGGCCTCCTGAGGCACCACGATACTGTGGTGGAGGCGTGTGGGCATGACCACGGTAGCACTGCCTCCGTTGTGGAGCAACCGGTCGGGATTGGGGAAAGTGGCGCGCATGTTGACGGCTCCCGTCGAGGCGTCCACGCTGCCGCTGACAGCGTCGATATGCCCTGCCAGCGCATAGTCATTGCCGTTGCTCAGTTTCAGCCTCACCTCTGGCGCCTGACGGATGAATTGGCTGATGGAACCATATTGTCTGATGAGGTCGAGAGAATGGTTCTCTGAGATAGAGAAATAGGCATACACCTCATGGTCGTCGGCAACAGTCACCAGCGGCTCGTTGATGCTGCTGCTCACCAAGGCTCCCACATGCCAGGGAATCATGGAGGCCACTCCGTTGAGGGGGCACCTCACGACGGTGTAGGAAAGGCTGTTGCGGGCATTGCTCTCCTGGGCTTTGGCTTGTGCGAGGGCGGCTTCGGCCTCGAGCATGGCATTGCGCATGGTCTCCACGGAGAAGTCCGACACCACATTGTTGTCCTTCAGTCCGGCCTCGCTCTTGTAATTCATCCGTGCCGTGGCCAGTTTCGCCTCAGCGCTCCTGCGGGTGGCAATGGCCATCTCCAGGGCGGCCTTGTAAGGTACTTGGTCAATCACAAACAGAGTCTGACCTTTTCTCACATGGTCGCCTTCCTTGATGCAGATCTGCGTGATGTTGCCCGACACCTGCGGACGCACCTCCACTATCTGTCTGCCGGAGAGACGGGCGGTATATGATTGGTGGAGCGTGATGTCCTGTGCCGACACCACCATGGTCTTATAATGAGCGGGTCCCTGTGGCTTTTCTTCTTTTTTCTCCTTGCACGCGCTGATGAGGACGCAGACCACCATCAACGCCAATAACTTATAATCAATACACCTCATAAAATGCAAATCGTATCTTCTTCATGAATTATGTAATAATAGAGTATAATTCTGTGTTTGCTCAACGTCTTCCGTGATTGCTTAACTCGAAAGATTGGTCCTTGTGCGCCAAGCACAAACAATTCACAAATGTTTAATCGCGGTAAAGTTACAACTTTTTTCTTTTCCACTGAAAAAATAATAGGTTAAAAATACATCGGCCCCATCATTATGCTACATTTTGGTATGGAAGGCAACAATCTATCGTAGTTTGAGGATGATTGATAGGAAGAGGACCATATTAGGCAAGTTAAGATGTGCATTGATACGAAAAAAACAATTTGATTTCATTGTCCGAATGGAATTTTATGCATATTTTTGTAGGGACTTACGACAATAAGTATATTTGTTGTAAATCGCCAAATTACACTCGTATGTGTTGACCCTGTCAGAAGCAAAGGAGAACATTCATTTTGGCATGACATACAGGGCAACATCATCGTTGGATATGATGAAGGCAGATGTATGTTTCAACGCCAAAGGTTATAACTATGATAATGATAAGAAAATACGATTGTTCCGATGCAGAAGCGGCAATGGAGATTTGGAATTCCGTTGTCCGTGAGGGCATCGCTTTCCCACAGTTGGAGGAACTCACAGAAGATACGGCAGACGGGTTCTTCAGCAGTCAGTCTTACACTGGCATCGCCGTTGAGGAAGAGACGGGCCAGGTTGTCGGCCTTTACATCCTCCATCCTAACAATGTGGGACGGTGCGGACATATCTGCAATACGAGTTACGCGGTGAGGGAAGGGAAACGGGGGCTGCACATCGGTGAGAAGTTGGTGAAAGATTCATTGAGAGTCGGAGCCGAATTGGGGTTCCGCATCCTGCAGTTCAATGCCGTGGTCGCTTCAAACGTACATGCCCTGCATCTATACAAACGCCTGGGATTCCATCAACTTGGAGTAATTCCTAAGGGCTTCTTGATGAAAGACGGTCACTATGAGGACATCGTCTTGCATTATATAGAACTGAAATAACTGAAAAAATGGGCTTTGACACGGAGCGCACCATAGGTGTCTATCCCGGCAGCAGTTGGACCATCGTGGACACCGAGGACGTGCTGGGTGTCAACCTGAACATCAAACCGAAGCGGTGACGAAATCAATTTTTCTTGAAGGTGATGGGAAGGTTGTATCTTACTTTGACTGGGGTGCCATTTTCAGAGCCTGGTTCCCATTTAGGCATAAGTTTCACCACCCGCAGTGCTTCGGCATCGAGAAGAGGATGAACACCCCTCACAACTTCAGGCTTGGTGATGCTGCCATCGGTATCTATGACAAAGGCTACCACCACTCGTCCTTCCATGCTGTCTTTCAGTGCTTGCTCGGGATATTTTGTGTTCTCACGTAAAAAATCAACGAGTGCTTGGGAACCTCCGGGAAAAGAGGGCTGGGGTGAGATGATTTCACCCATCCATTCAGAATTGTTGTTTTGGTTCAAGACAGAAGAGATATTGCTGTCGGTGTTCATTTCTGTCAGTTGGCTCTCACACGATGTCAGGGCAGCCAGTCCCATGCTCACCCCCACCACGGCCACGGCCTTGCCCAGTTGGCGGCGCAACTGCAGTTGTTGTTCGAGCCAGCGTACTTCTGCCTCGCATTTCGGGCAGGAGCCGGCGCAGTCACCCTCATGATGGCATTCGGTGGGAGCATATTTGATGTCGTTGGCCTTTGCCACCTGCATGCGCACCTCCTTGAGGGTGTCGCATATCTTTTTTCCTCTTTTCATCATGGTCTTCTCTTTGATATTGGAACGCAAGGGATTTGGCAAATATTGTTTTTTTCATTCTTTTTCTGATAGTGGTTTTGCAGGGTCATGCGTATCCGTTGGTGATGAAATCAACAACTTTTTGGGCTGTCAAATCTATGGTCGCTCGGGCATGAGTTGGACCACCATCTTCCACATCGTAAACATCTCGTTTCAAAACAGTATAGCCACAACACCTTTCCATATAAATACCAGTGTTTAGAGTTACTCTTACATATAAATGTCCATTCTCCACATAGGATTCATATTGACGAATATAATGGTCTAACGGATAGGCATCCTCATTACTAAATTGGTCTTTCTCGAGTGAGCCATCAGTCATGTATTGTCGTAACAACTCTCTTGCTTGGAGCATCTCAGCCTTCGTAAGACTATGATAGATCCTGGCATCTTCATTATTCTGATAGTAATCCCATACCAAAAAGGATTTCACAATCACATCCAATGAGTCTTTGGAGAAATCAGATGCTTTGACTTCTTCCCGCTTAAACGGTCCTTCATTATAATCCAGCACCTTTTTATAAGTAATCTCTTTATCAAAGCCGGCCACTCGGGATAATGTCAACATACTGTCATGAAGTTCCTCAATGATGCATAGGGTAGGATGTTTGAATCCATCGGTCAACAACAAAGTGTCGCCACTCACGTCAACTTTCTCATAATAATAGATGGTATCACTGACAACCGGATCAATCCAACTATAGCCATCCTTTTCCAGTAAGAGTTTGGCGAATTGGGGCCCCTCCGCCGTTGTTTGCACTTGCATCTCCCAAACACCATAAATATCCTTTGAAACAATCTCCTTTTTGCATGAAGAGAGAAAAAGGATAAAGGATAAAAGTGAGAAGACATAAATACTTGTCTTCATTTGGTGTCTTATTCTATCTGAATGTTTCATGCTATGATGGTCTTGATGGTTCTCATGATTTGTAGGTCTATTGGCGCATTCTGCGACAAAATTAAGAAACCTTTTCCGATTGGCAATAAGAGAGGAAAAAATATTATGATTTTTGATGGGTGATTTTTGAATTTTTCTCTCAATGTTTCTATATTATCATCGTCAACAACAAAAGATGAAAATGGAGAAAGAAAGATTGGATGAATTCTTGGAAGAAATCGGTCGCACGCCGTTGCTGTCTGCTGATGAAGAGGCAGCGTTGTGCAAGGCTGTGCTGGAGAAGGGTACGGACTGTGATGAGATGAGACAACTGGAAAAGGCCAATATGCGTTTTGTCGTCATCATTGCCAACCAGTATCAGCATCGTGGGCTGACACTCGGGGAACTGATTGAAGCCGGAACGGATGGTTTGAGGAAGGGTGCCATGAAGTATGATGCCAGCCACGGCACCAAATTCATTGCTTATGCAGTCTGGTGGGTTCGCCAGTCCATCCTTAAGGCTATAGAGTCTGTTCACCAATAGTAAGAGACATAACAACTTCGCTAAATTGGAATTTATCCGATTTCTGGCTTCGCCTCGGCATAGCTCAAGCAATTTGACCTGCGGTCGAACTTCTCCTTGCAAGGCATAATATGAGAAAACTCATTTTATACTCCTGCTTCGTTCGGCGTTTGGCTCTACTAATTTACATTATGGCGACGAATACGTTATTCTCTCCCTCACCTATATCAAAGACGTTCACACTCAGCCAGCCAGGTGACTGAGGATGCGTCGCTTGGCATACGCCAATCGCCACGAGGCGAAAGGCTGACAGATCCCACCTTGGGACCGTCAGGCAAACAGGAACGCTTGAACTGCTGGTTGAAGAAACGGCGCAGGAACGTAGTGAGCCATTTCTTCAAGGTGGCATGGTCGTAGGTTCCAACCCTGGGGTCGCTGCCGTCGAAGGCCCGGCGGGCAAGGAGCAATAACTTAGCAGGACGGAAACCGAAACGGAAAAAGTAATAGAGGAAAAAATCATGCAGTTCGTATGGCCCCACCAGGTCTTCCGTCTTCTGCTTGATGTTCCCTTTCTCATCGGTGGGTACCAGTTCAGGACTGATGGGCGTGTCTACGATGTCCAGCAATGTGGTTCCCGACTTCTCGTCAACACCAGTCTTGGCTACATACCTGACCAGGTAACTCACCAATGTCTTCGGTATGCTGGCGTTCACCCCGTACATCGACATGTGGTCGCCATTGTATGTGGCCCATCCAAGAGCCAGTTCCGAGAGGTCGCCGGTACCGACAACGAGTCCTCCCAGCTTGTTGCTCAGGTCCATGAGGATCTGCGTCCGCTCCCTGGCCTGACAATTCTCGTAAGTCACGTCATGGTTATCGGGGTCCTGCCCGATATCCTCGAAGTGCTGCATCACCGCCTTGGCTATACTGATCTCTATCATGGTAATACCAAGGCTCTCCATCAGACTCAGCGCATTGCGGTAGGTGCGTCCCGATGTTCCGAAGCCAGGCATCGTCACCCCGATGATGCCCTTCCTGTCGTAACCCAATTTGTCGAAGGTCTTGACACATACGAGGAGTGCCAGGGTGGAGTCGAGACCGCCGCTGACACCCAGCACCACCTTTTGGCTATGGATATGCGTCAGTCGTTTGGCAAGTCCGGCCACCTGGATATTGAAGATTTCCTCACAACTCTCTTCCATATCCTTCTCCTCTGGGATGAAGGGCAACGGATTGATACGCCGGTAAGGTAACGGCTGCAACTCATAGATGTCGTCTTTATGGCATTCTGGTGCTTTGCAGTCGATGAACACCTCGTCGGATGCCCTCCGCTCGTCACTCCCCGGGCGTTGCGCATTGACGAACGTTGTGTTGGAGCGTCGCTCGGAGCGCAGTTTCTCCACGTCAATCTGGCTGATAACCATCTGCGGCTCGAACGAGAACCGCTTTGCCTCCTCCAGCAGATGACCGTTCTCATAGATAAGGGCGTTGCCGCCGAAGACCATGTCCTGCGTACTCTCGCCGAACCCGCATCCGCTATAGACATATCCTGAAATCGTGCGTGCGCTCTGCTGAGCAAGCAACGCTTTGAGATAGGCATGCTTCCCTATCAATTCGTCAGAGGCGGAGAGGTTGAAGATGACATCGGCACCAGCCAACGCGAGATGGTTGCTCGGCGGTGTGGGAGCCCACACGTCCTCGCAGATTTCGATGCCGAAACGTACATTGTCGATGGTACGGAAAATCAGCGGAGCAGGCGTGACGGTCATCTTCTTGCCGGCAAACCGGATTTCCGTGGGATGCAAGTCCTGAGAGGAGGCAAACCACCGTTTTTCGTAAAACTCACCGTAGTTGGGCAGGTAGGTCTTGGGGACGATGCCCAAGATGTCTCCCCTCTGAATCACCATGGCACAGTTGAGCAGCAGGTTGCCCACGTTGACTGGCAGTCCGACAATGGTGATGATGTCGAGTTTTCGGGTGAAGTCGAGAAACTTAGCAATGGCATCCTCCGCCTGTTCCAAAAGATGATTCTGCTGGAACAGGTCTTGGCAGGTGTATGCCGTGACCGACATCTCGGGGAAGACGATGATTTCCACGCCTTTACCTTCTGCTTGCACTGTCAGAGTCTCTATCTGGTGGATGTTGTATTCACAATCAGCCACCCTGACATCTGGGATGGCAGCCGCCACTGTCATGAATCCATTTTTCATAATCGTTCCTTATATGGTGTGAATTTTGAAAAGGAGGGCATTCTGCAACACAACGGGACGGTTGTGGGCGAAAAACACCATGCCCTCATCCATGGCCTTGACATCGTTGAGGACCTGACCGTTGTAAGGATGGATGATGTGGGCGAGCGATTGGCCAGGATGCACACGGTTTCCGGCATTCACCAGACGCAGCAAGATGCCCGCATGCCGTGCCTTGACGTGCTGCAGTGCCGACTCGTCAAGGACAATGGATTCATAGGCGGCACCCACCAGACTTGTGGTGACGATGCCCGTCCGACTCATCATGCGCAGGATGGCGTCAACGGTCTCTGTGCCAGCGGTCAAGTCAACCTGACTGGTCTTTCCCGCATAAATAGAGAAGGCTTTGGTGTTCCACAGCTGCCAGTTGTAATTGAGCAGCGTGGTGTCAAAGGGACGAGGCTGGTAAGTCGTCACATACCGCATCCCAAACAGGCGGGCTGTTTCCACATCCTCGTAGCCCGTCTTAATGATACGCACGTGAGGGATGAAATCGCCCGGCACATAGTAACTGGCCAACTGGATGCCGTACTCGAAGCCATTCAGGACTGCGAACACGGCAGCGGCGATGCGCTGCGTGGTCTCACCCTCGTCGTAGCCGGGAAACATGCGGTTGATGTCGGTGTTGTCCATTGCCCAGAAGCGGCGGCTGACATTCATCGAGAAGGGGTTGCACGAGGGGATGACCAATATGCTGTTTCCCTTGGCTATGCCGCCATTCTGCTCGATGGCGGCCAGGCGGTTGACCACTTGGGCGCAGATGTACTGCTGTTGCACTTCGTCGCCCCGCATGGCACCGACGATAGCCAATGTCTTCGCCCCCTCACCGAAGCGATAGCCCGTGATGCGGAAGTTGTCGCGGCAAGGCGACGACATTTCAAATATGGTTTCTACTCTCATGATTTCTCCGAATCAAAAATACGCGCCATCAGCGAGCCTTCATAGACTATCGGATAGGCACGAATGGTGAAAAGATAACCGTTGACAGGCGAGCAGACCGTGCTGAGCACCCTTCCGCGCAACGGGTCCACGATTTGCCCGATTGTCTGCCCCTTGACAACATTGACACCGCACTTCATCTCTGTGAGGAACACACCCGACGTCTCTGCGTTGAGGAATGTCACGCGGTCGCCTTTGCAGACGATGGGCTGGGGCATGTCGGCGACTACGGTGCCTCTCCACATGCCCATCCGATGCATCAGGTGCAGTATGCCTTCCACCAGCCGCCGGCACATCTTGTGGTTAATGCGCTGACCCACGCCCATCTCCACTACCAGACAAGGCGTTCCCGTGCTGTTGAGCGAGTGGGCAAGCGTGGCCTCAAGCACGGTGGCGGCGGCGTGAACCCAAACGAAGTCCAAGCCCAGACGCTCTGCAAAAGGCACCAGCCACTCGGCGTCCTGCACGTTGATGCGCACCTGAGGCGTCTCACGGAGATAGAGGTTGCTGGAGTGTATGTCGATGACCATGTCGGCTCCCTTGATGTCTTCGATAATGGCATGTGCTGTCTGCTCTGCCATGGTGCCGTGTGGGTCGCCGGGGAAGATGCGGTTCATGTCGAGGTCGAAATTGGGGATGCCGCGCTGGATGGTGTCAATGCCCAGGGGGTTGAGTGCCGGATAGATTTCCAGCGTTCCGCTGAGCAGCCCTGGATTTCCTCCTACGATGCGTGCCAACTCATAGCATACCATCTGGCCCTCCAGTTCGTCGCCGTGGGTGCCCGTGACCACGCAGAAGCGCAGCCCCTCCCTGCCGTGCTGTATCACATTCTTGCGGATGCGGAACTGTTCATCCACTGGCAGTTCTGTCGATACGATAGTCTTAATCATAATTCTTGCAATGTTACGCTTGTTAGGGTCTGCTGCACCGCATGTCCGTGGAACATACCACGGCAAACGGGGCAGTCGGCGGAGTCGCGCCCATGTGCTATCTTGATATAGCCCTGATGTAACAGGGTGCGGTCGTGTGTCGGGTCGTAGCCTTGCCAACAGTAACCGTCGAACACCTCAACCCAGGCATGGGTCTGACCCGTTCCTTCAAGGAACCCGTTCACATAGCGAGCAGGCAGCCCGTTGACACGACAGAAGGCAATCATTAAGTGGGCATAGTCCTGGCACACGCCACAGAGCCTTTTGAAAACCTCACTGGCAGGCGTTTCCACCGTCGTGGTCTCTGGCATGTACCTCATCATCTCATAGACCCTGTGGCATAGTAGCCGGGTCTTCTCTTCCGTTGTCGCTCCGGTCTCCGTCGCAGCCGCCTCCCTCATCGCATCATCGAGTTGCGTCATCCGTGATGGTTGTCGGTAGAGGAACATGTTCTCTCCTTGCTGTTTCTGGAAATATGTGCTGGCGGCCACGATGCCGGTGCTGACGTAGGCGAACACCGTATGCGGCTCGCTGCTGCCGCCGAATAGAATCCTGTTGCCAAAGGCGTCGGTGCCGGCAGTCAACCAGTAGTCGGGTGATGCAACCACGTGTTCCTGTTCGATGGTTTGGAAGGCGTTGGCGGCGGGCTGGCAACGCAGCATCACTGAATGAGCGGATACGGGTTCGCTGAAAGTTACGATGGTCTGGTAGTTGTACAAATAGCGTTTCATTTTGCCTATACCCTTATCATCTGGTTGACAAAAGCCAGCAACTTGTTCTTATACTCCACATTGCCGAGGTTGAATTGCTCTCGGGTGACCAGGGTGTCCAACTGCTCCTGGATGTGCTCGTCGGGCAGCCCGGGCAACAACCCAGAGTAGTGCTTCACCGAATCGTATGCCTGGGCGACGCGCTCGTAACTGTATTCGAAGCGCAGCAGCATGTCCAGATTCTCCACGTTGCGTCCGGTCATCATGATGTAGAGGGCCTTGTGATTCAGCAGCCGCTGTTCTGCCGCTCCCCAGAAAGCCAACGACCAGTCGATGACAGGCTGAAGGAGCATCACGTTTGTTTCCTGCTTGTCGCGGCATCTCTTCATCAGTGCGACGCTCATCTCCAGATAACTCAGCGTCTCCGACATGATTTCCTCGCGCAGCAATATGGCGTTGTCCATCGCTCTGGTCTGAGCGGACATGACGGAGGAAGGATTGGTCTCGTCGTACATCATGCCCAGTGTGAAATCCTCGTTGGTGTGATAGACACCCATGATGTCAAGTTTCTGCCAGATGGGCCAATAGTCCTCCAACTCGCCGTCAATCATCATGTCATAGCACTTGCGCAACAGGTGGAGCGTGATGTAGACGCGCTCCTCATAACGTCCCAGCCAGAACAGGCTGTTGGCCTTGTTGGCCGATATGATTGTGTTCTTTCCCATTTTTCTTTTTGTCTTGTTATTCCTCCATAATCCATGTGTCCTTGAAACCGCCTCCTTGCGAGGAATTGACCACGAAGGAGTCGGGATTGCGTGAGAAACGGGTCAGTCCGCTGGGCCAAACCCTTGTCTCATTCCCGCTGATCACAAAGGCACGCAGGTCGGCCTTGCGTTCCACGAAACAGTTCGGCGCTGGTCCGGCACCTTCTTCCTCCAGTACCTCCAGATCCTTGAAGTCGATGACTTCCTGGGCTATCCAGCGGCGCGGTTGGTCAATGATGAGCGTTTTCAGTTCACCAAGCATTTTCTCTGACAAATCTTTTCCGAACACCACGCCATAACCGCCAGCCTCGCTGACATCCTTGATGACCAACTGCCGCATGTTCGCCAGCACGAAGTCGTAGTCGTCCTTGAAATAAGGCAGGTAGGTGGGCGCATTCTGCAAGATGGGTTTTTCTGACAGATAGTATTCCACCATCTTCGGCACAAAGTAGTAGATGCCCTTGTCATCGGCTACACCGTTGCCGATGGCATTCACTATCGACACGTTGCCCGCCTTGTATGCCTGCATCACGTTGGGGATGCCAAGCAGCGACGAAGCCTCGAACACCATGGGGTCGATGTATTCATCGCTGACCCGCCGATATATGCAGCCCACACGCGTGCGCTCCTTGTAGATACCCGAATAGTACACCTTGTCGTCCTCCACGAACAAGTCTCCGGGATAAGCAAGCGTGACTCCCGTCTTTTCGGCAAAATAAGAGTGCTCGAAATAGGCGGAATTGTAGCGCCCCGGGGTAAGGATGACCGATATGCCCCTCCCGTCGTTCATCTCGTCCATCATCTCGCGCAGCAGGTCGGCATAGCCCCGGTTCTCGACAATGGCGTGAGAAGCAAAGGTTGAGGGCGCGACCCGCCTTGTAATATGGCGGGCTATCATCGGATAACTGGCACCGCTCGGTATGCGCAGGTTGTCCTCCAAAACATACCACTGTCCGTCCTTGCCTTCCACAAGATCGATGCCTGCGATGTGGGCATAGACACCGCCTGTCGGACTGATGCGTTCACACTCGGGCAAATAGCCTTTTGACGAATAGATGAACTCCTCTGGCACGATGCCGTCCTTGATGATTCTCTTCTCGTGATAGACATCCCATAGGAATTTGTTGAGTGCCTGAACCCTCTGACGCAATCCCTTCTCCAAGTAGTCCCAACCATCCTTTTCGATGATGCGGGGTACGGGGTCGAAGGGAAACAACTGCTCATTGAACACTCCGTTCTTGTACACGCCGAAGCGCACACCATACCGCTCCATCCATTTGTTCACACTGTCGCGGCTGTCCGTCAGTTCCGTTATCTTGATATTCATAAGAGTGTGTATATTACAAATTACCGAGATACATGCTTCATTCTGCACATAATGATGCAAAGTTACGACAATAAAGCAAATACACCACACAATTCTTTCATTTTGATTGTTAAATCTGAATTTAAGTGACAATATGTAATAATATATTTATTTTTCTTGTCATTATGTCATATTATTATAGTTTTATGTATCAGATTGCAACAATTTGTCACATCTTAAAAAACCGCTTTATAAAATGTATCGTTTTTGTTGATACCTATCTTCGGTATGGATTCCTCGGCTATTTATCGTCACATTCTTTCAAAATAAAATTCTCCACACCCCAAAAGCGAGGATGTGGAGATTGTCAGTGCATCATGGTCGCCCATGCTGTATATGTGGAGGGTAAGCGCTTACCTGCGGGCACCGCCTCCGAAGGAGCCGCGAGGTGCATTGTTGCTGTTGCTTCTGTTGTTTGCCACGTTGCCTGATTGTGGGTTGCCGAACGTACGAGCAGGAGTGGTTGCCGACACGCTGCGGTGGCTGTTGTTGCCGAAGCCAGTGCCCACCGAGTTGTGGTTGCCATTGGGCTTCACGTTGCCATTGCCCATCGGAGGACGGTTCCCATTGTGGTTCCAGTTGTTGTTGCCGTTGTGGCTCAGGTTCCCGTTGTTGTGGTTGTTGTTAAGGCTGTTGTTGTGATTTCCGAAATTATGGTTGTTGTGATTTCCTTTGCCACAATCCTTGGGAGGGTTGGGACGGTCGAAGTGGTGTCCGGCATAGAAGCTGTCACCCCTGTGGCTGTGGCCACCCTTGAAGGTCAGGAAGACTGCGGGACGGTCGAAGAACATAAGCCGTCGTTGCAACTGCTCCTTATAGTTTGGACTTATTTCCGCTTACACCAAGTGTTTGCAAGTATTACTGTAATGAGACATATACCTATAATACCAAAGGCCATGTTGATACCAGTATTTCTATCTTCAATTTTTCCCATCAATACAGGAACAATGATGACAAGAGCCGTGAGAAGCATTGATAAGGCCATGACAAAGCGCAGACGTTTAATGTTCACCGTCTTTCGCTCTTCTTCGCTGGCAGTATTATATCCAGCAATCAGCCAATCGCCTTTACCCATAATAAGCATAATGGCTGCAACAATTAATGCTAAACTGATGATAACAACTACAATCATACAAATCCCGATTTGTCTGTCATCACATGACCATGCAAAGATAACACATTTTGCGATGAATCCTCTCGTAGTAGCACACATTTGTATTTTACACATCATCTTTCTTGTTCTTCCACCAAGGCTTCAGGGAGATTCTCTCCCTTCAAGCCGTGTGTCCGTTGCTCTCATGAGAGTATATAGACAGCCGACTGCAACATTGGATTTTGAAATCCACATGTGGAAAAACTCCACACCCCCAAAAGCGAGAGTGTGGAGATTGTGAGTGCATCATGGTCGCCCATGCTGTGTATGTAGTGTAGGCACAGTTGCTGTAGGTGCACAACACCTCACTCCTTATTAATGGTTCGGGACATTCAGAACGGCATCGAACGCCGGTTTGGGTGTCCTGTCGCGATAAAAGAGCAGGGGATAGTTGGTACGGTTGGGTATGGGGTAATCGTTTTTCCACGACATGCCGTCGTGCAGCCCCCAAATCGTCACCCTGTCTATCTTGTCGCGTCGGTCATAGAAAATCCTCATGAGTTCGGCATACCGGTTTGTGAGTAGCCTTTCGACATCATCGGGCAGCCCATTCTTATAAGGATCCAGGAATGTCTCAAACTCCTCAAGTTGGTAGAGTGGGTCCTGAAGGGATTTTCCTATCACCTGTCCCTCCTTAGTGATCGGCAGCACATCCACATCCAACTCGGTGATCATCACCTTTACACCAAGGGTGGCAAAGGTGTCAATGGCGGCTGTTATGTACTCGTTCTTGGGGAAGTTGAGACCCCAGTGAGCCTGGATGCCAATGCCGTCTATTTTGATTCCGTTTTTCTGGAGCATCCTTACCATGCGGGCTATGCCGTCACGCTTGGCGGGGCGCCATACATTGAAGTCATTGTAATACAACTCCGCATTCGGGTCATACTCATGAGCGAATTGGAATGCCAGCCTGACTACTTCGTCACCGTCACCGCCGAATGCGTTGGTCCAAAGGGTCTTGCGGTATGAACCATCATTGTCGATGATCTCATTCACGACGTCCCAGGCATTGACTTTTCCGGCAAAATGCCCTGCCACTTTCTTGATATAGGAACGCATGGTCTCTACCATCTCGTCATGGTTTTTGGGCGTTCCGTCAGCATGGTTGAAAAAGAAATCGGGTGTCTGGTTGTGCCACACCAGGGTATGTCCCAGCGCCCATAGTCCGTTGTCTTTGGCAAACTGGACGTAGCGGTCGGCAGCCTGGAAATTCCACTCGTCGGGTTGAGGGTGCAGCACCTCAGGCTTGAGGTCATTCTCCGGTGACACGGCATTGAACTGCTTTAGGATAATCTGGGCAGAGCGGTTGTCACGGCCGCTTACTATTTGTGTGTTGACGGCACATCCCATTTTGAAAGCATCTTTGTAGGCCTCCTTCAGGGTTTTCTGAGCCAATGCCGGCAGTGAAAGGATTGTAGCCATGCAAAATGTAATGAACCGCAGTTTGCAGGACTTGATTGAGACGTTCATAATTTTTAGGTTTAATTGATTAATTGAAACAGGATTTCTTGTTGTAAAAGAAATGCACATTGTTGATTGCCAGATATTTAGCTTTTTAATAATAGAAGAGTGCAAAGTGTGTTCAGATGATAGTTCAAAAATCACATGATTGACACAAATAACTGTAAATAGGCAGCATTGTAGCCTTAATAGGGCAAAAATAGGCAAAATAATTGAAATGCGAAACAATTCTATGGTAAAAAAAAGTGTCCATGAAAATGAATGTATGATTGACACACCCCCATGAAGTCAGTCAAGCCAAGACAACTTTCCCCTGTCTTAAAAAGAAAGGATGAGATGGCTTTCCTGTATGAAAGACAGTGCCCGGCACCGAGGACATGGGCTGGCTGGTTTCGAGTAAAACCCTATCTGATGACCGTTATCCCGTCGGGAGCATCAATCCTGCTGCTGACCTTGCCGCTTGCATCACGCTCATGACGGATGCTGACAGGGCCAAGGGGAGTGGGGAAGGTGCCCTCTGCCCACTGCAGGTCGCCCAGATGGGGCGTGACGCGTAGCTTTCGGCAGCCGGCATCCAACACCTCGACACCCAGGACATGCCGTGAAAGCCATGCCGTCGGGCCTGACGCCCAGCCGTGGCAGAAGGAGTGGCGGTAGCTGATGTAGCAATAGTCGCCGTAGTCACGGTGGATGTCCGTCTTGCCCGGCGGCAACATCTCGTCAATGCGTGCGGCATTGCGCGTCCATTCCAGATGGAAGTCCTCCCAGAAGGTGGTGGCACCGAGGTCGAGCATGGCGCCCCAGTACTGGCGGATGATGTCGAGAGCCTGCTTGTAGGCTCCTGCCATGGCAAGTGCCTCCAGCATGTAGTAACCGTAAAAGGTGGAGAAGCCGTCGGCTGTGAATTCGGCGTTGGGTTGCTGCAGCCCAGCAATCATCTTCAGGGCGCGTGCCTGCTGGAGTCCGTTGTCGGGCAACACTTTTTTATTCATCCTGCGGGCGATGTCACGGCAGGTGGCGGCGTGTGTCTCGTCACCAAGCACGGAGCAGAGGAGCTCGGCATCCTGCATGGCCCAAGACAGCAGAGCCCTGTAGCCGGATTCCACGCCCGCCTCGTTGGGCGACGACGGCCAGTCGAGGAAATGCTTCAGCTGACTTCGTGTACCCGATTCCAGGTGCTCCGTTCCGTCATCGTCCACCAAAGGGTCGATCTTTTCAATCAGCCCCATGATATAATCCCTGTGCCTTTCCAGAAAAGCCTTGTCCCCGCCACGCATGTACTAGTCGTGATGGATGATGAGATACCAAAGCGAATAGCTGCTGATGCCGTTGAGCCAGCGGGGTAGGGGATACTGGCTGACGGCGAGGTCGAGTGAGCGGGGCACCACGTCGTTCTGGCCGAAGACGCTCATGATGGTCTGCACCTCGGGGTGCATGTCACCCAACCAGACAGCCCTGTCTCGCTTGATGCCGTCCCACAGGTATTCCTGCATGTTGAGATGCACGGTGTAGGCACCGGTCATCCAGATGGAGTCGAGGCGCGTGTCACTACAATGGAAGGAACCGACATACGGGATGTCACGGTAGCGGAGGATGGCGGTGGCCTCCTTCAGCTGTATCTTGCGTCCCGGCTCCAGGAGGTCTATCCTCACGAAGCGGAATCCCGTATTGCCGATCTCTATCTGCCCGTATCGGGGAATCAGGTACACATCGTCCCGTGTGGCATGGTCGTTGGAAGTGTATCCTATGCGGTTCTGTCCGCCGTCGGAATCGGCGCAGCACTCTCCCACGCTCTCCCCGAAACGGATGCGGACACGTGAGGAGGCGGCGTTGGCGGAGCCGATGACAAGCTTCAGCCCGCCATGCAGCTCACGGCCATAGTCGAGCAGGATACTTGTCGTGTCGTTGTCGCCATTCTGGAGGGTGGCGGAAGGCAGCCCGGCCATGTCGGGCTGGCCCGTTCCCTCTTTCATGAGGACCTCATGGCCGCTGACGTTGCACTGCTTCCAGACCATGCGCTTGGGAGTGATGTATCTTCTTGCCAGCTC
>JAEEGH010016439.1_pt1 | contig 15912 bp, 13 predicted proteins | sample 9134181 | NCBI WGS metagenome assembly JAEEGH01 (sample SAMN16246544, study PRJNA631951) | gut metagenome | biome: gut microbiome; feature: rumen; material: DP-attached | host: Bos | place: Iran: Karaj | collected 2018-10
TGATCTGCCTGCGTATAATCATCATCAATAAAAGCCGGTATAGTGGTTTTACCAGCAAGAATACTTGCTCTGTAACGCCTTGCTCCGTGATTAATCATGAAGCGACCGCCTTCTGTTCTATGTACAGAAATTGGAGATTTAACGCCTCGCTCGGCAATGGTATCGGCAAGTTCCTGAAGTGTTTCCTTGTCGAACTCTGTTCTTGGCTGGTTAGGATCTTCATCAATTAAGTTGATATCAATAATCATTGCACCAGAAGATTTGTTATCAATGGATAAACTACCTAAATCACGTAAATCAATACTCATATATTCCTCCTTATTTATGCCAACTCAATTCTTTGTAAGATCCAGTTTGTTACATCAGACAATTCGTGAGCAGCTTTTTTAGCACTGTTTTTTTTGTTGTTTCCGATCCATGTACGTTCTGAAACAGCGTCTGCAATACTTGATCTGTTAAAGATTGAATACGGACAAATTAACTGAGGAAAGGATTGCTGGATCTCATGTAGCTGTCGTCTGTGTGTAGCATTACGGTTTTCTACACGGGATGGGAGTAATCCCAGTTCAGTTAAGTCAGAGTTCAGTGTCTTGATGTTGTTTATGACGTTTCGCATTTTTTGAACACCTTGTAATGAGAACGCTTCAAGCTCAATAGGACAAAGCACATAATTAGCAACCAGTAATGAACTTACCAGAGCATTTCCCATACTAGGCGGTGTATCAATAATAAAAAGGTCAACGTTCTGTTCTTGAAGTTTTTTCTGAATTGCCTTCAGGTTATCTGCAATTTGTTCAACGTCAATTTTTTCAATATTGGCAAGTCGGTAGTCTGAGGAAATTACATTTAAATCACGGGAAGCATTCAAGCTGTCAATCTTGTTATCAAAGAAGATATTACCGGTATTGGCAATTACATCTGAAGCTAAAGTCCATGATGCGTTACCCTGAGTATCTAAATCTATAACAGCAACTTTATACTTGTGTTCGATAGTTGCGAACTGTGCAAGATTGATTACCAGGGTTGTTTTACCAACGCCGCCTTTCTGATTAGTAATTGTTATCGTTTTCATTTTTGTATCCATACATAAGTTGAATTTGATTATTTTTTTTGCATTCGCCACTATATGAGTATATTTATTGTACTATACTTCCGATAATACACATTATGTTAAATGAGGAATATAAAAAAATAATTATCCGGAAAATCTGATGATGACCATAATTCCCTGCTGTTGCCAGACAATCATTTAATTCTTTCGTACGCAAATAAAAAAGATCTGCACAAATATGCAGATCTTTCTATCTACTAAGTTTTCTTAATTTACTGTTAATTTGTATAACCGTAGATTCTGACCTTGAAACTGTTCATCGCACTGCTGTCAATACTGCATGCTGATGTCACTGTGAGCTTCCATTCACCTCCTGATGTTTTATCAAGGTAGAAACTGTTTGTTTCCAACATTATCTTATTGCTGAAAGTATTATTCTTGTTTGATGTGTATGGAGCCCAGTGAGAATAATACGGTTTTACTATGCTTCTGACCTGATCCGGACTTTGAAGTTCCAGTTGCAAATTGTTTAACGGCATAAAATATTTACTCAAATCTTTTATGCTGGTTTTGTTGGTATTATCCTGATTAAGTTGTTCTGCGGTATTGAATGTGCAGTAATCTTTTGATGATGAACCGCTCGTAAATTTAAATTCATCATTTATAAGAGACACGCTCTCAATTTCCATAGTACCGTTAAAAGGAGTTCCGTTCGCTAGATCATCTGCATCTTCATTTTCTGCATAGCTGTAGAAATTACTGAGGGTACATTCATATTTCGAACCGGCAGTTGCAACGCAGGATGTTGTCTCTGACTGGATAAAACCGCTTTCAGTTTTTTCTCTTTTCTTGCAGTATTCATCGCTGTCGCAGTTTTTGGCCAGCTTGACTGCCTCCCCTGCATCTGCCAAACCGAAACCGTACCATTCTGAATATCTGAGACCGTTGTTTTTATCTATCCATCCATTGTTCAGAACTATGTTGTTGTTGTCAACATCCTTGCCGGTAACTCTTCCGACGGACATTGTTGAAAATGTCTTATCGTTCCTTGCGGTTTTGGCAAGAATATACTTTATCTGCGGAACTGTCAGTTTTTTATTCATCTGTTTCATAAGCGAAACAATACCGCTTATTGTTGGAGTTGCAGCTGACGTTGCATTCATTTTTGATGTATAAAGACAGGTGTAATTTGGATCTTCATGTTCATACCACGGTGAACCGTATAAATCCCACAAATTAGCGTAGTAATCATAGGCTGGAATGTACCAAGCATAGTCTAAGCATTGGTAGGAGGACAGATTGGTTACCAATGCATGTGAACTGCTGGATGAATTGTCATATCCCTGATCACCGCCCAGTCCTGAGATCCATACGTTTGTTCCGACACTGCTGTAGAAAGAGCGTTCTCCAAGTGAGTTTACAGATGATACTTTTATTCCGTTTCTGTGATATTTCTCATCAAAGTTCTGGTTATATGCGCACGTAGTACCATATTCTTCGCATTTTGTATCAAAATCATTTTCTTCGAATTTGTTCCCTGCTGAGGTAATTATAGGAACACTGTTTTCATAAAGAATGTCCATTACCATCTGGCTATTTTCAGAGAAAGTGTATTGGTGATTTGCTCCTAAGCTTAAATTAATAAGATTCAGATCTTTAACAGCAGCTGCAACAGCTGGAAAGTAATCTGCATTTGCAAAATAGTCGTAGGAGACTACGGCTGTTCCGTATGCTTCTCCTCTCATTCCTTTGTTATTTTTACCGGTTCCGGCAAAAATACCTGTAACGGCCGAACCGTGCAGAGAATCTGAATTCATTATAACTTTTACCAGAGATAGACCAGAATTTATAACTTTCTGGTATTTTGACAGAGGAATGCTGATATTTTTGATATTGTCTTTGATATTTTCATGGGTTAGATCAACAGCCTCATCCACAACCATAGCGGTAACGCCTTTGCCGGTGATTTTGTTTCCGTCACTGTCGGTCTGGTTCCAGGCTTCAATCAGGTTTAAATCGATGCCTTTTTTCGGTGCAAGTGCCAGCCCCAGGTTCTGATAACCGTTGTCGCCGTTGTTATAGATATACCACTGGTACTTAATCAGCGGATCGAGCAGCGGAATTTCATAATCTCTGGAATGAGTTGTTCCATCTGATGTTGTTACAGTGAAAGTTTCTGTTATCGGAAATTTTAGATCCCGGTTTTTAAAAAGATCAATATTGAAGGTATAGTTCCAATATGACTTCTGATCATCTGCCGGGGTAACTGTTCCGTACTTTGAGGTTATAGTGTCAACTTCGGCGCCCTTGTTTGAGGTGATTTCAAACTGTTCTCCGGTGAAGATATCACCGGTTTTTCTGATGTCGATTGAAACGCCGTCATCGCCACCGCCGCCACCGCCGCCGCATGCTGTCAATGATGCAGATGTTGCTGAAAAAATACTGAGAAAAATTATTTTACTTAATGAAGAACGTTTAAATTTAAACCAATTCATGAGATATCAGCCTTTATCCTAAAATATTTCCTACTGTGTTATTTCTTGTGGTCCAGTCGAAGCCCGTGATCAAGGCTTGGTGCGAACGATGCCACCTGCGGTTCATTTTTCAGATATTCATAAACCTGCTTCCATTCCTCAATATCTTTTACAGTAACAGCAAAATATCTGCCGCTGCCGATCTGTATATGTTCATAAATCTGCGGTATGCAGTCAGCGTTTGTTCTGCACTTGACCATAAAGGTGTCATTAATTACAAAATTGTTTCCACTGTCAGTTTTGATATAGGCAATGGAATCGGGATCTTTTTCACCGGAAACAACACTCATGTTTCCCAGAGTTCCCAGTTTTTCACTGTTGTCATGTGCCGACTTCACTGAATTTATCTGATATGTTGAATCGGCCGGAACTTCATCTACTACTTTAAAATTTTCGGTAATTATTTCCGCGTTTTCAGGGATAATGTCAATTGCTGCATTTGCGATATTTGCAGTACATAAAAATCCAACAGCAAGTGATAGCTTTTTTATCATATTATCTGCCTTATAAGGTTAAGTTGCTAAACAGGTTACATCCGCTCAATCTATATTTTGCTCCACTGCCCTTTTTTCCGGATTAGCGGAGTAAACACAGCCGTAGGCTGTATTATATCGGATCTTCTGTTACGTTGTATTTATCCGGTTATCTTTATTTGTGACCTGCGTCCGTTTAATTATCATCATAGGGACGGATCGGTCTTAATTACTGCCGTTGCAGGAGGAAAGGATTTTATAGAGATTTGATCCAGGATTCAGAAAAAATAAGGCAGCGGGTTTCATGGTTAACCGGTATGACTCTAATATTTGAGATAGTTGTAGGCTTCGGTGATAAGCTTGCATTTATTCTCATATTCACGCTGCAGTGTTCCGGTAATACCTTTGGCTTTGAGACGATCCGGATGATATTCTTTCATCAGTTTCAGATAGGCCTTTCTGATTTCCTGAGCTGTAACCTTGCCGGACAGACCAAGTATTTTGAGTGCATCAGCGCGACAGGTAACCTTTTCCGGAACAGAACTGTCGGAGGTCGAACGGTAACCGGAACTGTCGGTATGAGCTCCTGAATTTCTGCTGTCTGATGAAGAACCGCTACTGCCTGAACTGCGCGATGAAGAACCGCTACTGCCTGAATTTCTACCGGATGAAGATGAACTGCGCCGTCCGGAGGAACTGTGAGATTCTGTTTTCCTTTCACTGCGCTGTTCTTGACTTGATGAAGTGCCGGCATCAGTGCTACCGTACCTGAACTTGTATGTATTCAGTCTGACCATCATGTCATTGTAGGAAACATCAAGATATTTGCAGATTTCGTTCAGTTTCTGCAGTTCCTGCTCACTGACGAGACGGTCTGAGCATATTAATGAACAGAGAATATCAATCAGAAAAAGTTTTGACTCACGGTTGCAGGCTATATTTTTCTTCATTGAACTGCAGGTGGCGAAGGCATTGAAGTTCGCCGACTTGCCGGCGGTAAATTCATTCTGCAGTCTGATCCTGGTTTCGTCACTGGCTTTTTGCTCATCAATCAGGGCGGAAACTATTCTGATCTGTTCCCTGGTTACGGCACCGCCGGCTCTGGATATATATCCGCACAGTCTGCATACCGCCGCCAGGAACTCAATATTTTCCTGCTCTTTTGTGTACTTTTCATTTCCCGTGTTGCTGTCACGGCTTTGTTGAGTTTCTTTCCCGAATTTACTTCTCCACTCTTTTGCACGTTTTTCACTTCCGGCGCTGCTGTTGTTCCTGCTCTGTTGAGTCTGTTTCCCGAATTTCTCTCGCCACTTTTCAGCGTATTCCGGCCCCATTTTGTTAAGGAAATCTTCTTCTGCGTCGCGGGTCCTCCTGCTGGATCTGATGCTGATATAAATAAAAAAGAAGATCGCTGCAATCGGAATCATATAGCTACCGAATGTCTTAAACAGTATAAACAGAACAGCTACGACAAGGAATTGACCGAAGTTGTTTCTGGTCAAAAAATTCATGACAGCGCTCCAGAATAAACAAAAAAACAACCATGGAATTTTATCACAGTTCAGTCTTTTGTGTTCGGAAATCCTTTGATTGATCAGTGCGAAAGAATCAGGTGACAGTTTGAAACAGCTTTAAAAAGAGAGAATCGACTTTGCCCGATCCTCCTACATCCTATCCGGGTTTATGCAACTTCAGGTTATTGATCCCGGTATACTCTACCTTTTAATTCCGGGATTATGTTCAAATCAACAAGATAACAGAAGTCCTCTACACCGCACTGCTCTTCATATTCTTCATCTGTCAGGTTGGATGATTTCGGTTTGACTATATTTCCGTTGATATATTCCTTTTCGATCAGTAGACCCTTTTTATTGATATCAAACCTTGTAGTCACACCGTACGCACTTGCAATGGTATTGAAATAATCTCTCAGAACCTTGCGGGCGGCTAAAGTTCCTGATTTGCTTAATTCGGCAATCTCCTCGCTGGTTTTACGTTTGAATCCAGCTTTAATCAGTTCCAACTCACTTTTGGAGATTTTCCATGATCTGCCGATTTTTTTTGCTTTTATATCGCCGCTGGCCAGCTTTCTCTGAATGGTGATTTCACTTACTCCGAGTTTTTCCGCAAATTCTCTTGCTGTGTACGAATCAATAATGTCGTCAAGTAGTATAGCCGGTTTCGCCTGCGCAGTTTTGATTGCCCTTATAATCTGCTCCTGGTATTTAGCAGCAGTTTCATTAGATTCGAATTCCGAGAACATGGATTTTACAGTGTCAGAATCAAAATACGACAGTATTGTCCCGATTTCCGCTATGGCATCGTCAATCAGCATCTGTCTGACATTAAGTTTTTCGTAGTTTCTGTCAATCTCATAATCCTGCAGATGATCTGCTTCAACCAGTTTGCAGTACCACTCCATTAAATCAGCCATAAAAGATCCCAATGTTATTACATCATTAATCATTAGCGTTATCTCCAATTATTTGTTTCATTGTACCGAATGAATTTGCTTGCTGTTTATTGTTGTATTTAATTATCTAATTATTGCAATAATACACAACATTAAACATCATATATTGTTAAATAATGTGATATGTTTCAAATAATTGTGTTATAAGATAAGTGTTGATATGTATAAATTTGTGGTGTTTATGTGTATTGATGTGCTTTTGAAAAAGATCGTTTTAAACTGTTAGAACTGTATTTCGGCTTCTGACTATCAGGATATGTTATGTGCTGCCATATGTAAGCTCTAGTACGCAGGTTATGAACCACACGCCAGATGAGCCCTAACTGTAACTGCACTGAATTCTGTTTGAATCTTCCTTGGTAGAATACTCAGTCTGTCCGCAGATTTAGTAAGATTGCAGCACGTGCGTAAAGGAAAATAAAAAGTGCAACTCAGGCTGCACTTCTAAGATCTTAATGAGTGGAAATATTTTTTTGCCTAACCGTCAATTGTGATGTTGTCGATACAGCTGAAGTCATCATCAAATTCAAAACTGATAACGTGTACATCATCGAATTCCTGTTCCACATAATCCACCTGACCGGAATCAGGATAAATCTGAGGTTTCCCGAGTTTTTTGGTTATTTGGTCGTTGCTCATGCCGGATACTTCATCGCCGTATGTTTCCACAAGTTCAGGTTTGATCGTCTCTGCAATCTTATTGATATTTGCGAGGTAGGCCTTTCTTAAATTTCCGGCTGTCCGTTCGCATATTTCTTCATCTTCCGGTTCGTCGTCCCAGCAGACATACAGCTCATCGAATTCCACTGTATACGCCAGAGTATCCTCGTTGTAATCGATCATAAACACATCCTTATATTGAGTTTTTTTGAAAAGTCACTGGTTCCGGAAGGCTGCGCCGGTACGATTACAAGCAAGATCCGGAAACGGACTGATTGTATTGCATCTGATTTTCTGACTGTGAGAGAATGCCCACAGTTTTGAACTGATGTTCCCTTTCTGTCTGCCGGTTCGGTACACAAATCATACCCGGCTCCTGCCTAGGATGACTTAAGGTAATTGTATGCGGCGGTTATCTGTTTGCACTTTTCCTCGTATTCGCTTCTGAGATAACCGGTGATCCCTCTGGCTTTGAGACGATCCGGATGATATTCCTTAATAAGTCTTAGGTACGCATGCCTGATCTCATCTTCGGATGCTCCTGCTTCAAGTCCCAGAATTCGCAGGGCATAGAGCTGCCCTCCTGACTGCTTCTGACTGCCGGTTCTGCGTGAATCTGAATTTCCGGAACTGCTGCTGTTGGCTGAACCGGTGTCATTGTCCGAACTGCCCCGGCTGCTGCGGCTCTGCTGGGTCTGGGTGTTGAACTGGTAGATCTTCCTTTTGAGTTCAACTTCCGGGATACACAGACTATGGCAGATATCCTGAAGACGCTTAAGTTCATTTTCTGTCAGAATGTTGTCTACAGTTACAATCGACCACAGAATATTGAGGACAAAACTCTGTGAATATGGATCTCTACGCATAAAAGCGCATGATTCCGCAATATCATCAGCGGAAAAGAAAGGTGAGCATCCTGTGTTGAAAGCGAGCTGCATTTTATCCCGCTGTTCGCTGTTGCTGTTCTCTATAAGACGGTCGACAATATCAAGTTCCTCCGGATCAATATGTCCGTCGGCACAGGCAACGTATCCGCACAGGGTACATAATTTGTACACAAATGCTTCGTCTGTTTCCGGATGCCCGTTTTCGCTGTGAGCGGTCCGTTCAGTACCGTTTCTACCGGATTTGCTATAGTAGGAGTCAGTGTTAGAGGATTCTTTTACCGGCGTATTAAAATTCCTGACAACAAGGCTTATCACGACAGTCATAACGACTGTCAAAATCATCCATATAATCACCTGATTAAAACTGATCAGTATTATCGAAAGCAGTACGTAGGTGTACATCAGAAATTTGATTTTAGGAAACATACACTGGTGCAAAATAAAATTACCGGGTATGTTTTTATATCCGGTGATAAGCTTATCCAAAAATTACAACCTCCAGGAGTTTCAGGCGGTTGTTACCTCAACCTGCAAATAATATATCACGGCCGTCAGGTTGTCAAAACAGTGATAGACTTCCGGTAAACCGGGGATGGATTTACCGGATTGAAAGAGGACATGTTTTTATCTAAAACCGAAGAATATGCACGACTCTCCTACTTAAGATAGTTGTATGCCTCGGTGATCAGTTTGCATTTCTCTTCGTATTCCTTTTTCAGAGAACCGGTTATACCTTTGGCTTTAAGTCTGTCAGGATGATATTCCTTCATGAGCTTCAGGTATGCACGCTTGATTTCCGCAGCAGATGCACCGTCTGAAAGTCCAAGAATACGCAAAGCATCGGAACGGCTGTTAATTCCCTGAGAGGATGAACCACTTCTTCCTGAATATCCGCCGGAATCTGATGAACTTCCTCTACCCGAATATCCGCCGGAATTCGATGAGCCTCCTCCTGAGTAGCTGCCGGAGTTTCCTGAACCTGAATAGCTTCTTTCCTCGCGTCTGTACTGATGCTGACGTGCCCTGGTAAATCCGGAGGTGAATTCGTATTCGCGTATTTTGTTTACAACGAAGGCCCGTTCAATAGAAAGAAGATCTGTAACCTGGTACAGACGCTGGAGCTCGAGTTCGGTTACCACATTGTCTGAATAGATCAGGGACAGCAGAACATTGAGAATGAAATTCTGCAGATCCGGATCACTGAATTCATTCCTGATTGATCTGCAGGTGTCATACGGATCGAAATTTTCAGATTTACCGGTATTGAAATCCTTTTGTAGTCTGGATTTTACCCGTAGAGGAACTTCCGAAGTGTCTATCAGTCTGGAAACCAGATCGATCTGTTCCTTGGTTATGGCTCCGCCTGCACGTGATATATATCCGCAGATACGGCAAACTGCCGATATAAATTCGATATATTCGGTTTCATGGTGCTCTGAAGACCGGTCTGAGCTGCTGCTGTTCCGGTTATCACCGTAGCTGTTGTTCCATGTTTCGGAACTGCTGCCGGAATTTCCGGATTTGAACAGTTTATCCTTGAGAGAACTTATCAGACCTACTGCCATGAAAAACAGGACTAACAGAATTATAATCGGAACGGCCGCACCTCTGGTAAGGATTATAATAATAGCCAGTATTATCAGGCAGCCGCAACCGCCGTCTTTGTTGTTATCGCTCATATGTTTTTAATGTTTGTTCTGCTTTATGATTGTTCCACGAATTGTCTACTGACGGTTGAAATAGCGGATCCCGCTGTCAGGTCTGAAATACGTCCGGATAAAATGTTTTTTGTTTCTGTCGGTAACTCTGCTGACAAAAACTATTTCGCCGGTTTTTTCGAGAAAATAGATAAAATCCCCGTCATCCTGTTCGATCCGGTACAGTGAATCGGGATTGTCGATTACCCTGTTCGCCCCTGCAACATACTCCTCCACACTGCTGTAGTTGAATTCAGCGCGGTGTTTTTTAAAGTGATCATTTGCATAGCGTTTATTTCGGAAATAGAAATATTCCTGGGTGTCACCTACTCTGGCCGGAGCGCCGGTTTTAACGGCTGATGTATTATGTTCTGTACCGCCGTGAACGTAATCCGGCTGCTTATTTTTAAGATAAAAACATACAGCCGCTGTTATCAGAATAACTGCGATAGCGACTGTGAATAATTTAATCGGTGAAAATCTGTTTCTCATATTCAAAACCGGCAACCCGTGAAATACCTGCATATTGTATCATTCACAGCCGGTAAACGTTAACAAAATATGAAAAAACTCTGCATCTGTGAGCAGACTGCAAACACAGCAGCAGGGCTGAAGGCTTTGAGTACCTGAGCCTATCTTATAATCGGTTTTCTGGCGGACTGCTCTCGCAGAGACGGTTCTGAACTTCCCGGACTGTACCTGCCCACCACTTCTCCTTTAACGAAGGATGAAAGATCGGTAATCATCTTTCTGGCATATTCCTGGAATTCTCTGATTTCTCTGGTGCGGTTCTGAACAGAATTCAGTTCCATCAGTTTCTGTGAAATCTGGTTCATTTCACTCTCGTCTATGAGTTCATTGAGTTCAATGCTGATCCGGACGCCGTTTTCCACCCGGGTGCGTCGGGTGGATTTAAACATCCAGGGCTGTTTGATTTCAGTCAGAGCCCGGTCGAACAGTCTGCAGTAACTGGTTTTTTCATGAAATTTCCTGTACCAGCCGGAAATATTGCCGTCAAGATCTACCTCCGGGGAGTACTCACGGGAGCAGATCCCGGATCTGATGATGGTACCGACAAACAGATACTTTCTTCCCTTTTCGAGCAGAATTTTTTTCTTTACCCTGTACCCGCTGGCCTGTTTTTCAAAGAATAATGTCATAAATCCCCCGTCCCGTAGCTACCTTCAGTTATTAATTATACCTGAAATCATGCGGCAGCAAACGGCGTGGGGATAATAATCGCCTGAATTGTGATCCTGAAAAATTAATTGTAACCCCGGACTGCTACGGGAGATTTATTTACTTCTGCTCCGGCCTGCAGTTCTGTTTTCTCCGGGCCATCAGTGAAGCTACCACCGCACCGGAAATGTTGTGCCAGGTGGAGAAAATTGCTCCAGGCAGTGTTGCTGCCGGCAACGCGGAAAAGAAACTCTGTGCCAGGGTTGATGCCATACCGGAGTTCTGCATGCCCACCTCGAGAGCCAAGGTGTCTGATCTGTTGATGTCGAATCTGCACAGACGTCCGAGCCCGTATCCGAGTCCGTAACCGCACATGTTGTGCAGGATGACAACCACAAAGACAACAAGTCCGTGGGTAAACAGTTTTTCACTGTTGGCATCAATAACATAGCCGATAATAATGCAGATGGCGATACAGGAAACTGCCGGCAGCACTCTTATTACTTTCTGCGCAAAGGTCGGGATCAGTCTGTTTATGAGTATACCTGCGGAAATCGGAAGAATTACGATTTTTAAAATACCAAGGAACATTCCCCAGGTGTCCACCGAGATCGGAGCGGCAGACTGATTCTGATAGAGGGAAATATAGAAGGCGGTAAGCAGCGGTGTGACAACCGGGGCAAGCAGCGTGGAAACACAGGTCAGTCCGATTGACAGCGGAACATCGGCCTTTGCCATGAAGCTCATAACGTTTGACGAAGTGCCGCCGGGACAGCATCCAACCAGAATCACCCCCACCGCCAGTTCGGGAGGGAGTTTAAACAGCAGCGACAGTCCGAAACCCAGCAGCGGCATGATCAGGAACTGGGCCAGCTCCCCTGCAATGATCTGCTTCGGACGGGTGAACACCACAATAAAATCCCCGGGTTTTACAGTAAGTCCCATACCGAACATGATAATCATGAGCAGTACCGGTATGGTAACAGCCTGATTCAAAAACTGCGGGTTGTTTACCCAGGAGGTGAAACTGTGGTGGAAGAAAAATGCAGCAACTGCCGTAAGAATAGAAAGTACAGCCATATATCTGCTGATCAGATCAAAAAACTTCATGGAAATCCCGGTTTATTGAGGAACAGTTTAAAACAATTGAAAGAAAATCTGGCGGTGAGAGAGGGATTCGAACCCTCGATACGTTTCCGTATACACGCTTTCCAGGCGTGCTCATTAAGCCACTCTGATATCTCACCGTATTTTTGATACTTAAGATTTTAAGTAATAAGTAAGCGGGAAGCTACAATGTTCCCGACGTTTGCGCTATATAATAAACTATAACTTTATTTTGTCAAGAGTTATGAATCTGTATGCTCAATTACTAATCATTCAGTTTCCCGTTTTCCTGCCTGCTGTTTACGTGGCGTACAGAAAATTACCAACGGCAGTACCTGCGTGACTGCCGGAGGTTTCAGCCGGACTGCAGCTGAAGCGGTTTCTCAGTCTATTTCAGAACAAGAAGTTTGCACGGACTTACCCAGCGATACATTCTGTCCTCGATTAACCCCACCGCTTTCAGCACCGCATCAATGCTGATATTCGGAATGGTACTGTTGTTCTCAACATACATGCTCAGATATTTTTCCGACGGGTTGCGGATCCCCATTCTCCTGCAGATCAGCCAGGATACACTTTCCGCTTCAAATTCCTTCTCGTTTGTGGACAGCCCGGTACGGCTCGGCCATCTGTTGGTGTCAGGGGAACCGAGGTGACCGCAGTACAGGTGTCCAAGTTCATGCAGAAGCGTTGCTACCTGTGTGCCCAGATCGCATACACTGTTAAGCTGTATGCTGTACTTATGTCTGATTTTGAATTTACCGTAGGACAGATAAGACGGATGGTCATCCTTTTCAACTTTAATCATTCCTGCACAGCCGGAACCGAAGGTTGCCACCCCCGTGCACAGGATCCCGTCCGCCTTTATTCTTGTTCTGAGTTTGTCCGTCATTTCCCAGATCCTGCCCGGATCTTCAATGATTTTACCGTCAAAGGGATGCAGCAGGCTGTTATATCTTTCATCCTCAGGACCTTCCGTATCTGAGATGTCATAGACGAACTTAACCGGACCGAACGGCTTGAGCAGTACCAGCGGTCTTGCACCTGTTTTAACGGTCCGGTTGTGATATTTGCGCCACCCTGATTCGGTTTCCACATATACACTGCCCGGTTTCTGCACGTGAAGCAGGAAGGCATTGTATGGTGCCAGCATCGGGAATTTTTTCACAAAGTTAAGCAGACCCATATAGTCGGAGCTTTTTCTGTAGAGACCGACATTCTCAAAGAGACTGTCGAGTTCGCTCTTCTGTCTTTCATTGTTACGTTGAATGGCCATAATTGCACACCTCCATGATGTTGTTTAGTCTGTACCGGCGGATTAACACCGGTATTTAATTAGTAAATGTGTCTGTACGGAAGAACCTGAAACACCGTTCGGTTAATGTTTAGAAATTATAAATAAATATATCCCCAAAGATATTATACACGCAAAGCATACTATGCGCAAGTGTTTTGAAGTTTTTTTATCAAAAAAAGATTAAGTATTATGTATGGATCTGTATTACCGACTATTGGAAAATCTGATCTTCCGGTGTATTCGGTGCTTTGTTGTGATTTAGTACTGTTGATATTTAATCTCAGGCGCAGTGACTAACCGTGAATAGTTGGTCACTGTCCTTCCAGGCGGGAACGGGATGAATTTAAAGCTGACGGTGCCCGACTGTCAGAAAAAGCTGATAAAAAAAAGAACGGCAGCAGTCTGCATTCAGAACTGCCGCCGCCGGTAGATTTTGTCTGTGAACTGTGAAGGCAGGGAAAGGGGCTGAACTCATACTCCCCTGCTGTCACGACGAATATATTATTTCTTCGCCCGGATAACTGTGATAACCACAAATACAGTAAGTATATAGCAGTAGATCATCCATGGAACGATCGAAATACTGCTTATGCCCATAATGCCGGCTGCAACCAGCAGCTGGGCACCGTAAGGAATAATACCCTGCATTATGCATGAGCAGGTATCTAGCAGTGATGCGGTAACTCTTTTTGATACACCGAATTCAGTGCTGATTTCTTTTGCGATCGGCGCCGCCATTACTATTGCCACGGTATTGTTGGCGGTTGCGACATCCATCGCCGAGGTCAGAAGGGCGATCCCAGCCATCCCTCCTCTGCGTTCATTGAAATGTCTTCTGATAAAGCACAGGATGGCTTCAAAACCGCCGTGTGCTCTGATTAATGAGGAGATTGATGCAACCAGTATGGTAACAATCATTGTTTCGAACATTCCTGAAGTTCCCTTGCCCATGGCTTCAAAGGCGGAAGCATAGGATACGGTTCCCAGTCCGAGTCCGGAAATCAGAAACATGAGAACACCGATCAGAAGAACTACAAATACATTTACTCCCATCAGGGCCATCAGGAAAACCCAGATGTACGGAATGGTAAGGATGAAGCTGAATTCGTAATTTCCTACCGATTGGGCCTCGGTTGAAAGAGAAAGTACTGTCAGAATAACAATAGTTACCAGGGCCGCCGGCAGGGCTATTTTAAAATTGGTGAGAAATTTATCCTTCATTTCCACACCCTGGGTTTTGGTTGCGGCAATGGTTGTATCTGAGATAAAGGAAAGATTGTCTCCGAACATTGCACCGCCGATGACGGTTCCGGCGCATAGAGGCAGGCTGATCCCGCTGTTCTGACCGACAATCAGTGCTATCGGGGTTAGAACACTGATGGTTCCGACGCTGGTTCCCATAGCAACAGAAATAAGACAGGATATAACAAACAGACCCACTACAGCATAGTTTGGCGGGATGATGTTAAGCAGCATGTTTGCGGTGCTGACTGCGCCGCCGGTGGCTGAAGCTATACCGCTGAACGCGCCGGCCAGCAGAAAGATCAGCAGCATGATGGTTATGTTGGTATCCCCTATTCCCTTTGCGCATATTTCTATTTTTTTATCAAAGGACAGACTCCGGTTCTGCATAAAGGCCACAACCAGTGCAATCCCGAAGGATACAACCACTGATGTTATGTAGAATCCCATCTTTCCTTCAATCGGGCTGATGTATTCAAAATAAATACCGTTACCGAGATAAAAAACAAGAAATACAAAAATAGGCAGTATTGCCTTCATGTTCGGGGTTGTTTCAGATTCGTTTCTGTCATCTATATCTAATAATAAATCTTTACTGCTGGACATAGTTGTAAACCTGTGTTAACGCTGTTTCAATGATTGTATTTTACAATAGAAAATCAGCCGATCAATGTTTTTTTGGGTGGTTTAATTCTCATGCCCCAAACCATGATCAGATACGGGTGCCCCGGTCAGAGGGAGCGTTGTGCACATAAAGCTGCGTCCGACGGTCTTTATCGTGATCTGCTTCCTGATCCATTGGAATTACTGAAGATGACATGCATAATACCGCTCCGATCCCGGTATCTTCCTGAATAGGAGCCGGAACCGTAACATTTTTCAGAGCGGTATTTTCAGTTCCTCATTAACCGGAATGTTTTTTCTTTTGGGGGCTATACCAGAAAGAAAACCCCGCCTCTGCGGCAGGGTTTCATCTTGGTTATATTTTCAAATGTTTGTAAAAGGAATTTTTTTTCTACCTGATCCGTATTACTTAACGTATTCAAAGTAGTATTTTCTGGTTACAGGAGAGAATTCGCTGCTGCTGCTCTCCTTGAATAATCTGTTAAATAAACTCATAGCGGTTCTCCTTAAAATGAATTTTTTTAAAACCTGACCCTGTGTTATCTGCAGTAGCTGAAGAAGTATTTTCTTGTTGCAGGTGCATAAACAGTTTTCTGGGCCTTTGCAACGCGTGCTGTATATAATTTCATGGTCTGTTCCTCCAAATCAGGGAATAGGGATTAAAAATCTAACTTTTCGTATTCGAAGT
>JAEEGH010016441.1_pt1 | contig 15912 bp, 16 predicted proteins | sample 9134181 | NCBI WGS metagenome assembly JAEEGH01 (sample SAMN16246544, study PRJNA631951) | gut metagenome | biome: gut microbiome; feature: rumen; material: DP-attached | host: Bos | place: Iran: Karaj | collected 2018-10
CCTCATAATCCTTTGGTTCAGCGCCAAATGTCACATTGGCCGCCGATAGCTTTCCATTTTCAATTCTCTCAAATACTCCTACCCAAAACGGATCCTCAAAGTATACCGTCAGCCGTCCCTGACATTTTTCTGTTCTCACGTCGCCTTCGTCTCCGTGTATTTTTCGCCTCATAGAGCTCTCTGCGTACACGCAGAGCTCTGCGAGGCTCTTTTTTCATAATAAACACTTTCGTCATCTCTTCCGATTTCGGTATAACCACACTTTTTATAAAACCGGTTTGTACGCTCATTCCAAATCGGGGTATCTAATTTTATTATTTTAGAATGGAATAAATCCTCAATTTCCATCATAAGTTTCATTCCGTATCCCCGACGAAAATACCCGGGATCAATAAATACTCTTCCGACGAATAATTCCTCTGCTCCAAACAAAACGGCACCACCTACAATACATTCATCGATATTCCAAAAAGTATATAGGTGATTCTGCTCCATCATTTTTCTATACCAGCTTTCCGAATCATAATCCGGTGGTCCGCCTGCTTCTTTTCCTCCGACTTGTATATCAGAGTCAAATGCTTTAATGGAAATAGCTGTAAGTTCTTTAATATCGTTTATAGTACTCTTGCGTAAAAACATCATTTATTCCCCACATCACACCAGCGACACTCTTTGAATAATCCGTTCATCTATCCTGCGCACAACACTATTGGTATAAGCATTAAAATACTTTAGCCAAAAGCCGCTTCCTGACGGATTGATGCTTTCAAAATCCACACCAAGTCTGGTATATCCCTCAGTTTTCAATGTATTGATAGCATAATTCAACAGTTTTTTGTATACACCCCTGCCCCTGTGTTCCGGTAAACAATATGCCCCCGTAATATGACGGTAATCATCTCCGGATGCAGCAAATGTTTCACCTTCGTCCGACACTTCCATATAAGCGCATAATTCTCCGCCGATCTTCGCTGCAAAGTAACGTTCCTTATTTCTTTCCGAAGAATTCAAAAAACCTTCCGGCGTATCCGGTTTTCTGTTCACAAAAAAGGGGCTGGTGCAGTAATGTTCATTAAGTCCCAAATTAAGCGGATATACATATGCATAATCTTCCCTGGGTAATTCCAAAAACTCATATCCGCTGCATAGAGTGCAATCGATTGTTTCCATCGGACGAATGGCGTCTACACACCTCATGCCAAATCCATACCGAAAAAGCTGTTGCGCGGCTTCCTCATCATGTTCATATAAACAAATTGCATGTGACATCGCTCCGGCTTTTACCCACTTTTTTGCAGCTGCCTGATACAATGCTGCATAAATCTTGCCGTGATTTTCCATGGCTGCTCCATTTGCACCCATGGGCGAAAAAACTCCTCTCACATCAGTGGAACGAAAAGCATTCTCAAATGGTTCCACACTGCAAAGAAATCCCACCATTTTTCCGCCTTCAAATGCCGCAACGCCTAATCCATTCTCAGATAATTGTTTTAGAATCGGAATACTTGATATTAGAGGAAGATCCCGGGTAAACGCCCGCTCATAGTTATATGCACTAAGAGCAATGCCCATTGCCTCCTCTATATGTTTCGGTTCAAAGTCTTGAATAATCATTTTGTTCCTTTCTTCAAAGCGAATCATGTTCTCTGTCAGTTTCTCCATCTGAAAACCTCAACCCTCTACAAATCAGGTTTTACTCGCAATACATACAAATAGTTCCTTGTGACAGTTTAAAACCATTATTTTCATAGAATTTGGAAGCAGGTGCATATTCACTGGTGTAAAGAACAACTCCAGCATATCCTGATTCCTTACTATAATCTAATAGCGTCTTCAGTAATTGCCTTCCAATACCTTGGCCCTGTCTTTCAGGTAAAACTGCCATTTCGTTAATATACATTTCTTTTTTACTTCCTGATATCTTGCATAATGCAAATATACATCCAATTACCACGTCATCTTCTTCATACACATATCCTACAAATCTTTTCTGCTCGTAATAATCCAATAAATATTCTTTTGCATTATCAGGATTCCAATCAATCCCCCAATATTCTATAGGAAACGCCTTAGCATATATCACTCCACACTGTTGCAAATCTTCCTCTTTCATTTTTCTTATCATAAAAATCACCTCGTGTGCTTCACAAAACTACGATTTATAAATACCTGTCGTCATATATCCTATCTCATGTATACCTTACAAAAATGCCGCAAATGCATTTCGATGTATTCCATGCATTCTTTCTCACACTGCGGCTGTCTGTCCGATCTTGCAATCTGCAGAACAGCCGGAGCGGTAAGCTCTGCCGCAAGTAACTTCGCATCATCCTTTACGACTATCCCCTCATCCATCATTCCCTTGATAATCTTTGCAAACATCCTCTGTATCCCGTCCAGCTGATGTCTGCCTCATACCGCTCTTCCGCAGAATCGATCAACGCATTCAGGATGTCCTCTTTGCCCTTATAGTGCTTATATAGCGATGGAGCTTTGATCCCGACAATATTTGCAATCTGCTCCACGCTTGTTCCATCGTATCCATTCTCTGCAAATAACGTTAATGCCGCATCCAGTATTTTCTCTTTGGTAGACATTGTATCCTCCATTTCGCTAATATATATTAGCCTCATTATAGCTAATGCTCATTAGCCCGTCAAGACAAAAAATTCGGCTGACCCTGGTTTTAAACCCAAGACAGCTGTATTTTCAGGCTTTCCGGAGTATTCCCATAACATCATATGGGAACAGATAAACTCTTACAGATAGCGGTATATTTTACTTCAAAACATCCTCGTTCAAAAGGAACTGCTCAATTCCCATATAAAGGATGCCGGCCTCATCCCGCACAGGCTTAAGATAATCTCTCACGACAACGATCTTGGTAAAAGAATCCGGTATCCGTTTAAGTGATGCTGTCTCCTGGGCCTTTTTATCCGGATCAGCAACGGACAATGCTGACTGTATATAAAATCTTTTGTCACCCTTGTTCACCACGAAATCTACTTCCAGCTGCTTGCGGATCTTCTTGCCATCCGGATCCTTTGTGTTATATTCCACAACCCCGACATCTACATTCATCCCCCTGCGTATCAGGTCATTATACAATACATTCTCCATGATATGGGTTTCCTCCAGCTGTCTGAATCCCAGTCTGGCATTACGAAGTCCCAGGTCTGTGTAATAGTACTTTGCGGGTGTTCCTATATATTTTCTACCCTTCACATTGTACCGCTGCGCTTTTTCTATCAGAAAAGATTCCTCAAAATAGCCGATGTACTTTTCAATCGTCTCCGATCCGATAGATATCCCACGTTCGCTTTTAAAAGCATTTGCAAGCTTACTCGGATTAGTGAGGGATCCTATCCCCGATGCAAGAACATCCAGAAGGATATCCAGAACTTCTGTGTCATTCTTTATATCATGGCGCTCCAACACATCCTTTATATATGTTCTCTCAAACAGCTCACTCAGATATCGGCTCTTTTCCTCGTGCGTTTCCATCGAGAGTGCAAGCGGCATTCCACCATAGGTATAATAGTCCTGCCACGCTCCACGCTTATCTCCTTCGTAAGAATCATAAAACTCGGCAAAAGAAATCGGAAATACCCTGATCTCGTTCCCTCTGTCCCTGAACTGTGTCAGTATATCGGAAGAAAGCATTTTGGAATTGCTTCCGGTTATATACACATCAGCGTTTTTCATCTGCATAAATCCAAGGACAACATCGATAAATGATATTTTTGCCTCCGGATCCGGAACATACGGATTCTGTATCTCCGAGACAAACTGGATCTCATCGATAAAAATATAATATCTCTTATCCGGATCTGTCATATGCTCCCTGATATATTTATCCAGCTCCATCGGATTACGATACTTGGCATTTTCGAGAACATCCAGAGCCAGCGCGATGATCTGATCCTCACGGATGCCTTCGCCAAGAAGCCACTCTTTGTACAGCTGAAAAAGCAAAACAGATTTTCCGCTCCTTCGAAGCCCTGTTATTATCTTTATACGTCCGTTATCCTTCTTTGAAATCAATTGATTCAGATACTGTGATCTGGGATACATTTAATCACCTCGTGATATTTTTGCGGTTATCCGCATTTTCTTCATCTGCAATATAGCATTCAACCTTCCTTTAGTCAATATACTGCATAAAATATCTGCGTCTATCCGCATTTTTTTCACCCATTGTCTGTCAGTACACAGAAGGCAGTGCTTTTATCTGTTCCAAAGCAACCTTTTTCAGCCTGGGTGACATTTTCTTCAACACACAAAGTATCTCCAATATATCGATCTCATATTCACCGGTCCCAAGCAGATAATCCGGAGTAGTAGGAGGCTTTACCACTAGCTGCCGGTGCAGAAGAGGTGGTACTCAGTGCAAGTCAGATGCTGCGATCAGAACATATAAGCAGGACAAAGAACGTGGTCGAATACGGGAAATATGCAGAGACTATGCGAGCCAGCATGTCAACGCAGATCAGCAAGAAACTTGAATTTTATCTGCATTTTCCTTTCTATTCTCCCATCCAACACAGCTATCGATCGTTAGCAAGCGCTAACCTCTTGGCAAAAAATAAAAATTTCACCGTAATGCTTTAAAATAATCCTGCCTCACTGTTCGGGCTTCCGACACAAATTCCATTGCGCCCAACGGCAATCCGTCTATTATGTCGGATAAACTGTGGGGATCACTTTATTCTCAATCCTCATCATCTTCAAGTAAGTATTCGCTTTTCCCAAACAATACTTTCATATAATCGCTTCGGGAGAACAGTACTCTTGCAACCTCAATCACATCACCATGGATTCTGTAAAATGCAATATACTCTTTAAATGTCACATAATACAGTCCCGTAAACTCCCCCATGTATGTAAGCGGACTACCTGTCTTTGGATACTTCTTCTTTTGTCTCAAGGCATTACGAAGATCTTCCACATATTTGTCCGCTATATCAAAGTTTTGTGAAGCCTCCCAAACTTCATCCCACACACGATCCAGATCATCTTCAGCAATCGGAGAGTATCTAAGTTGGTAAATCATATTTAACCCTCCGTTTTCTGTTCCATCAGCATCTTTTCCTTCTGCTTACGTTTCTCAATGAAATGTTTATCAAAATCCTCATCAGAGAGCCAGCCTTGTTCTTCTCCAGACTGTATACCCTTGTTTATCTCGGTCAGGAGTCGTACCATCGCCCTTGCCTTTTCAAATTCCTCATCATCCTCTATACTGTGAACGCTAAACTGACCATGACCATTTTTAGTCAGATAAACAGGAGCGTTTGGTTTTACTTTTTCAAGTACCTGTCCATAATTTCTTAGTTCGGATACCGGTGCTATTATTGGCATATCAATCCCTCCTCACTTAAACATGATTTGTATGAATTGTTTTATTATAGCATATTTACAAAAATCATTCAACAAATATTTCGAATAATTCGTCGAACAAAATTTAATGTCCCTCCTTTGCCGGATAGCCAAACGCAGCATCCTTTCGTAGCATCCTTTCTTCCGATTGTCCTTCCTTATACAGATTTATCCAGTCTGTAATCACAACAGTCGTCACCCTCAGCAACTGACTTTGTTCTTTGATAATCAACTCCGCGAAAGCCGTTCATGTACTCCTCCTTCAAATCTTAATTGATCTCTGTGTAGTAATATAGCATCCTGTATTCGATTATGACAGCGTAAAATTTCCTCAAAAAAATCATGGTTCCGTTTGTGATTGTACAGCGGATTGTTGTATGATTAGTTATATATGAAGTTCATACATTGCAATTTGTGGAGGCAGTATGGAAATCGAGAGAACAGAGCGGGAAAAGATGACAAACGGAGAACCCTTTTTTACAAATGATCCGCAGCTTATGGAGGACAAGAAAAATGCCCGGATTCTCTGCACCAGATTCAACGATTCCCCGGAGGACGAATCCTTAAGAAGCTCCATATTAAAAGAACTGCTGGGACAGTGCAAAGATAAAATACTTGTCAAGCCCCCGTTTCATTGTGATTACGGATATAACATCTTTGTGGGAGAAGATTTTTTCATGAACTTTGACTGTGTGTTTCTGGATGCCGCTCCGATCCGGATCGGAGCACATTGTATGATCGGACCCAAAACCTGTATCTATGCGATCGGACATCCGCTTGACGCAAAATCAAGAAGAAAGAAGATTGGTATCCCAAAGCCGGTCACGATTGGCGATAATGTCTGGATCGGCGGGGGTGTCACGATTCTTCCCGGCGTTTCCATAGGAGATAACACAGTCATTGCTGCTGCATCTGTAGTGACCGGATCGTTTCCTGATCATGTGTTAATTGCGGGAAACCCTGCAAGGATTATAAAGCAAATTGAAGAATAAGGGTAATTGTTCAGCTTCTGTTCCATGATAACTCCTCCTTCTTTTGTATTAAACATCTACATAACATGATACGTCCCACCGGGTAAAGCCTGACATTTCGGAACAAACCTATTCTATGTCCACCCTGTTCAGAAAATCATTTGCGGCAGCAGCCACTTTTTCCAGCAGTTTTTCCTGATACCAGACCTTTAGGTCATATCCCTCCATTCCGGAAATAAGCTGTTGGTTCGCCTGCATATATTGTACATAGGCAGCAGCCTCCCACAGAGGCTCCTGAAGCGCTTCCCAGGATGAATTCAGTTCTTCCTTCGTCACGCCTTCCTTCGGCTTTACTGCTTTCCCCTTTATTCTGCCTAAAAGATAGAAATCCGGAAAGGCCTTCTCCTCCCCGGCGAGGTTTACAGTCGCATTAAGCAAAAGTTTATCCTTTTGCGCATCAAGTGCGCGCCAATGCCGCCCTGTTTTGCTGTAGATAAATCCCCGGTCATTTCGAAATGCGGCAAATTCTCTGTGTTTTTTTATAAACACATCAAGATCATGCTGTATCCCGGGAGACAGATCATTCTCTAATCGGTCAAAGCCTTCCCGGAGGATTCGGATCCTTTCCTTTTCCTTTCCGGAATACCCGGGATTTTCCGGATGCAGTTTTTTTCGGAAGGAAGCGCAGAGTTCCAAAATCTTATGGTCCATCTCAACCCTTCGCTGCTGTTTAAGGAGTTCCTCCAGGAAACATTTCATTTCTCCGGCGATCTCAGGAGACAAATACATCCCGTTTACTGACTTTCCTTCCAGCAGGTCTCCTGTCAGATTGTTGATCCATAACACTTCTGCATTCGAGATTTCGCTATTTTCTGCAGAAATCCCAGGCGCTGCAGTACGCATGGTCGTATACGTAAGAGGCGGGCATAAGCATTCCGCTTCTCCCTCTGTATAATTCGTCAGTGCTTTTGAACAGGCAATTGCATTTGAAAAGGCCGGTTCTCCGAAACGCTCCTCAAAATCCGAAAGAACACGGAAGCCCTCGGCATGATCATCTTCCAGCGCTTGTCCGGCATAGGCTTTCAGGATCATTTCCGTTTTGCTCTTCTTGCCGAATTCGGACATTCTGCTTTCCCTGATCGCAGTATAGTAGTTTCGGATCTCGTCATCCTTCGTCTCTTCGATCAGCTGCTCCAGCTCCTCCACCGGCATTCTTTCCAGATCCCTTCCCGTCAGGAGGGTATAATAGGGAGAGAAAATGATCATCATTTTATTTTCATATGCATTGAGCATCTCCTTCGACAACCGGATCCGGGCCTTTAGTTCAAAGAGATCCTTGTCCTGCAAAAAATGACCGTTCCCGCTGTCTAAGGACTGAAGCGGCACATCCAGTTCTGTGAAGGTTCTCAGTTTCTCATATTTTTCAGCAAAATCCGTAACGAAGGAACGGTCATCCGTGAATTCATATTCCGAAAGATCCGCTTGCAAGAGTTTTTTGAAGGATGCAGGATCGCCTGTCCCTGCCCCTTCCCTGCGTTTTGACGCAGTTGCCTTCTCCGTCCTCAAAGTTTCTTCATTCTGTGCCTTTTGAAGAAACATACCGTTTCGTTTTCTCCGGTCGGAAGCCGAAAGAAGCAGAGCCGAAACAGGCCGGACGCAGATCCCATCCGATTTTTCTTCCGGAGCGGCCCGTTCTGAGAGTTTCGAAAGCTGCCTGTTTTGATCCGCCGTTCCAAAGATACTCCCCTCCCCCGTTTCAACTCTGGCATGGCAGCAGGTTCCTTCGCTCTTCAAACGGTTCATGCAAAGTTTTTCCGCAAAGAGAACTCCGTCCCTGTTTCCGACAAAGGAAACCGTTGTCTTTTCCGCCTCCGATACCGGGATAACCGCATGCAGGGCCGAAAGGATCTGAAGCAGAACCAAAGGATCTCCCGAAAAATTGGCAAGATAATGAAGGAAGAGTTCTGCCTCCTTTTTTTGCGACAGCAAGATCCCATGAGGAACCAAAGCCTCCTCGCCGAGCGCAACGAAACTGAGCTTCGGGTCATACGTTCCTTCACCAAGTACGGCTTCTCCCGCTCCTTTTTGGGTAAGCACCGACCGCAAGATCCGAATCTGCTGCGCCGAAAGAGAAGATATCGGACGAGCGGAATACTTTTCATTTCCGTTTTTCCCTGCTTTTGCCATCAGCTTCCGAAACACGTCTGATTCGATCAAACGCTTCATCGGAATCCGAAAATAATCTCCATCCTCTGCAAAAACAGCATTTCTCTTTTCAAAGAACTGTTTCAGTTCCGTTTCTGTTTTCGGGAACTCCGTCTGGATGGCATGACCGCCTAACGCAGTGGCCGTTTTCTTCAGTTCAGAAAAAAGAGCGGTTCCAATTCCTTGTTTTCTGAAGTCAACGTCTACATAAAACCACTCCAGGGTTAGGAGCCCGCCCCGAATATAACCGGCTGCCGCGCCTGCCGCCTTTTTTTGTATGATCACACCGAGCCTTATTGATTCCGGTGAAAGCCGCTCCGGGAAAAGATGAGAGAAAAAGCAAGCATTCTCCTCTCCAATACCGGTAAAGTGCAGGGCATTTTTGAGCAACACCGCCCTTCCGGTTTCCTTCGATGTGGCATTCCTCCACCAGGGATGAAGTTCCGGATTCAGAATTGTCTTCAGCCGGTTTTTGATCTCCGGGCTTTTCTTTTCAATATACAGGGAAAAAAACTGTTCCCAGGCTGCGTCGTGACCGTCGGCGTGCATGGCGGAGGCTGCGGCCTGAAGATCCAGAACCGGATTCCCCCGCCCACACCATTTCATATCGAGAAAATACAGTTTCCCGTCCTCCAGCAAAACATTTTTAAGGCTCAAATTCCCGAGAACAAAGGTATTCTTCTCTTTCAGGGATTGCACCAGACCGATCAGTGCAAGCCTTTCCTTTTCTGCCAGAGTGTTTATTTCCTCGAGTGCCTGCAGAAGCCTTTGAGAAGCATCCGGAAATGTCTCTTCTTCCATGATGCGATGATGAAGAAGATCCATCAGTTCAGCCAGTTTCTTCAGTTCTTCATTCAAATCCCCCGGTCTTTCTTCAAATATCCGGTCCAGAGTACTTCCCTCCGCATGCCGGCAAAGAATGCCGCAGCGCTCACCACACACAACAACCTCCTGCAGCGGAAAAGCAGGAATGTTTAAGGAAACGGCAAGTTCGGACAAAGACATCCGTTCCGTCACCTCTTCCACAGAAATGTCCTCACGGTAGATCCGAACATCCTGCTCCTCCGACATCCGGTAAAGCTCATAGTCTTCTCCGAGGGAAAGGAAGCGGTCCGGTTCCGGCGGATCGATCTTACGGATCCTTTTTTTCACCGGAATCAGGTTGGTGACCCCCGCCATGGAAAAGATGTCATAGATCAGACGGGAAACATGAAGGATCTCCATATGCCGAAAACGTTTTTTCAGGGACACGATGATCCTGATCCCGGCACTGGAGATATAGCCGAGCTTCTCCGCCAAAAGGCAAATCGAGGCATCCTCCTTTCCCTCCAGAAGGACTTCCAGCTGCTTTTCCAGTTCTCCCGATGTTACGGAATCGATCCGTGCCGGAAGTGTGATATTCAGTTGGTTATGCTGTTCATCCCAGAACCAGGTTAATTCATCCATACATCAGATCAGATACATACTGCCTTCCCACAAAACGGATTTCTCTGCCGTTGGCATAAGTTTTCGGATCATTTCCTCTGATTTTTCATTCAATGCTGTTGCGGATATCCCGATTTCCTTCCAGAAGCGGTTCTCAATGGACTGTTTCGCATTGGAAAGAAGCTGAAGGAGTTTTCCTCCATCACCCGCAGAAGCGGCATAGGCATAGGAAATCCCGATACCTTCGCCGTTCTGCTCCAGAAAGAGCATGGCCCGTATCTCCTCATCCATATACACAGCAGATTCACTCATGTATCGATCAATATCCACCGGCAGTTTAATTCCTACCGAAAGTTTCGGGCTGCTGCCAAGTGTATAACTGATCCGGTTCAGTTCCGCTTCGGACAGAGTGTATAACGGGCGAATCCGGTCAGATTCTTTTGCGGGCGGGAGTTCCCTTACCTCTGAGAGAGGTGCTGTAAAACTCATCGCTCCCGGCGCTTCCGGAAAATCAAAGCCCATATTTTCAAGGAAGGGCTTCATCTCTGATCCACAGACAGCGTGGACACAGGAATCTCCCCCATATCCTCTCAGATGATCCGAAAACCTGTATAACAGGCTGCTTCCGATCCTCTGCCCGCGGTATTCTTCGGCCACAAAAAGCCAGTCCAGCCAGACCGTCTGTTCTGATACGGTTGAAAGAAGAAGTCCTGCCGCCTTCCCGTCCCGGATCACGCCCATGGCTGCAGTATCCTGTCCGAACCAGGTCTCGGGTGACTGCGGGTGAAGCCCCTGAAAGGCCGGTGCTGTCGTTTTATCCAATCTAAAAATTCGTTCCATAAATAACCTCCGATATTATACTGTTCCCTGCTGCATGCCTGCCGAACCAGACAGATACTGCTGAGTTTCATTTTTCTGCTTTTCATACAGCTTATCAAAAGCAGACTCCTCCTGGAGCGGAGCGGTTGGTTCCCCGCTGAGGGCGACGTTGGACTGATCAGTAAGCCATAAGAAAAGATTAAAAAGCGTTATCTTCATCGCACTGAGATAATCATGAAGCTCGATGAAGTCCGCCTTTTCCTTTTCCGTCAAACTCTTAAACGTCTTAGACTTGAGCATTTGAAGGGAAGCGTGGGCCACAACCTGCATCATTTTACCGGCTTCGCGAACCTCTCTGTACTGGCCCAAAACCTCTTCTGCACTTAGTTTCCCACGAAGCAGATCGGAGTACTGCGTTTCAAAGCTCTTCATATTCGTGTATTTCGTCTCCAGAATCGTCTGAAGACGAAGGAAGGCCGCTTTCTGTTCCTCTTCCGGAAGTTCCTTGGGCACCATGACCGGAGGGTCTGTCAGATTTTTGCGCTGGCTTGTATCTTCAACAAATTCACAGGTCGCATGATGTCCATGGGTCACGATCCAGAAATCATCACCTGTTTTTCGCATTATTTCCGGTCCGTTTTGTGACAGAGCGTCTTCCCCCCCGACAAATCGCACCATATCCCGGTAAAACATATCCTGCGAGTATTGGACCTGCACAGTCGTTTGGGTTTCCTTATTCCATGTCGTCACCGGTGACTCGCTGAGAAACCGCGTCTGGGCGTCAGCACATAACCATTCATAAGAGCTCCCTTTTACTACGCGATCTATGGCTATTACCGGGCTTTCATCCTTCAGATCCTCCACTGCACTTAGCATCGAATCCTTCATCATCCGGATATGCGCTCTTTCTTCTTCCGTCTGGGCATTCTCCAGTTGTCTGTCTAACTCTTCTCTTCGCTCCTCAATCTCATCCCAGGCCTGTTCCCTGATAGCAAGGAATGGTTTTGCTGCCGACAGTTTCGCCTTTTTCTCTCGAATATCGGAAAGCGCTTCCCGTGCCGCCCTTTTTTTTGTTCCAAAAAAATCATTTTTGACCTTCTCCATTCCGCTGATATCGGCCTGTTCTTTCAACGCACGCTTTTTACTCCGCGCTTCCGTATAAAGATCTCCAAACTCTACCCCAAAATCCCGTGCATTCTCGGTATCCACCATCATCATCGCTATGATCCGTTCCCGAGTCTTTTGCTCCGGGCTGCCCTCCACAAGAATAGAATTTTGTGTGAAGAGAAAGTTATCCACCTCTTGATTAGTCAGCTTTTCCCCATAGGCTTTTCCAAAGGCGTTCAGCCTTTCCAGTTTCTTTTTCTGTTCTTCATGCTGCGTCGAATCCATATATTTTTACCTCCCATTGTATTTTATCTTCTAAAGGAACCAGTCGTCCCCTTCCTCCGGATCGTTCTGCTTCCTTATTTCTTTTTTATATCGCAAACAAAGTGTTGTCGTATCGTCAAACAGGGGCCTTTCCCGAACAAACTCCGCAATAGCGGCTCTTACATTTCCATCAATTTCCTTAACCGGAGCCTGGGGATCGCGGTTTAAGGCATCGAGCATTCGTTCTTCCCCAAACAGATTATCTTTCGGGTCATGAGCTTCCGTCACGCCATCCGTATAGAGGAAAAGGACATCCCCCGAGGAAAGCACAAGAGTGCCGGCTTCCACCTCATCAAGTTCCACCATCCCCACAAGAGTACTGTGAACATCCGGAAAAATACGGAATGCTTCTCCGTTTCTTCGTATCGCAGGAGGTTCATGTCCGGCATCCACATAAGGAAGCACTCCATCGGAAATGTTCAGAACACCAAGCCATATAGTCACAAAGAGTTCCGCCTGATTTTCTTTCAGGATCGAAGTATTGATCTCCCGGATCGCGCCTGCCACATCTGATCTGTATTTCATGACTGCTTCCCGGATCTTATTCTTTACCATAACCATGAACATGGCTGCCGGAATCCCCTTCCCGGACACATCCGCCATCACCAGCGCCAGGTGATTGTCATCAATCAGGAAAAAATCATAGAAATCTCCTCCCACCTCCTTCGCCGGTATCATGGAAGCATAGAGTTCAAACGCATTATGGTTCGGAAATTCCTGCGGCAGGAAAGAAGTCTGTATGGTTGCAGCCAGCTTCAGCTCCTCATCAATCCGTTCCTCTGCTTCCCTGATCAGTTGTTTCAGCCGGTCCACTGTCTGGTTGATATCCCCGGAGAGTTCCTTCATTTCCAGGGAGCTTCGAACGTCCGCCTTTTCCTCCAGATCCCCTGCACTGATCCGAGAGAGAGACCCGTGGATATCTTCGATCCCCTTGACCACCTGGCTCTTCAAAAGACGGGCAAGGGCATAAAAGGCACAAAACAGAACGCCGGCAAACAGAGCCGCCGTAAGGAGGATGTTGATGAGGCATCCCCGCATCGCTTCAGATACGGGAAGAAAACAAAGCACATAACTGTTCTCATGAAGTGTAGCCAAAACATAACAGTTCTTACCGTCAAAACGGTATTCTGATCGTTTAATTTCTCCTTCCGCTTTCGGGAGTATCACATCCGAAGGTAACGGCTGTCCCTCATACTTCTCCCCTGTACCTCCGACGATGTTTCTTTCCCGGTCACATACAAGCAAAAATCCGCTGATACCGATCCTTCCCTCCTCAGCCGCCCCGACCATACTGTTCTGTTTCAAGGCATAGTATTTCTCCTCATCGATGCCAACCTGCAGTTCATATTTTCCATCCGGGAAAGGAACTCCATAATACTTCATCCTTGTGTTGTCGTCATAGGAAATCGCCTGCAGCGGCTGCGGATGAAACTCTGTCCCTGCATAGTCCGGATTGGACGAAAGGAGTATGATCCCGTTTTCATCTACGATATTTGCTTCGGACATGAAATGATTGTTCAAATTCACCCATTCCTGCATATACAGATTGTCTTTCTCATAAGCCTTTGTTTCTGAAAGATAAGAGACAAGCTGATTCATCACCTGCTCGATACTGTTGTCAAAAGAGGCATCCACAGATTTGAGCATTTCCCCGGAATGGGACTCCAGCACGCGGTATGAATATTCCCGCTGATAGAGCACCTGCAGAAGTATTGTTCCTGCAAGTCCAACGAAAAGGGCCGCGATGATCACATTGAGCATCCATTGTTGAATGATCACACCAATATTTTTATTCTCATGTAAAAATTGTTTTTTCTCTGTGTTCATATTTCTCCGGAGCCCATAGTATTTCACGTGTTTCTTTTTACCAGATCGTCAGCCGCTTCTCCTGACTCTATTTCCCCGATACAACTGTTCTGCGGAACAGGCCAGATGTTATTGAAATAGTCAACGACCTTTTGTACTTTTTCATAGAAGGCGTTATGGTCCGTTTCCGTAAACCATCCATAGGGATTATCTTCCGTAACAACCAGAGATCCGTCTTTTCCGTACATGCTGCCTAAGTTGTCAAAACCATGAGTGATCTCATGCCCGATGACAAAGCCTATCTTACTCAGCTTTACTTCCTCGGACATATCCGGGCGGTAAATTTCGTCGGAAAGAATTCCGTCACAGATGATCATTCCGCTGCTGCCGAACCGGCACCTGGCAGAGCCAGTGGCAGACATAAAGCCAGGGCAGCCATCGTTTTCAAGATCCTTTTGTTTCTGCTTTTCATACGATACCTCCAATGAGATTTATTTTTCTATTCGAATTATGATTCCAAAAGCAGTTCCCTGATTCTGCCGTAGTCATGGACGGCTGCAGCACTCTTCAGTTGTGAAAACAGATCGGCCTTATCTTCCAGTATGCAAAAATCCTCCAGTTCAGAAAAGACCGCATCCAATCTGCAGCCATCCTCATCCCCGGCAGCCGCTTTGATCTCATCCAACGCCATGGTCATCAGTTCTTCATCCGCTGAAGTTTTTTTTGCTGCCGGGGGCATAGCCTTTGCCTTTTCTTCCGGAAATACAACCTGTAGAAGTTCTTTGACCCTTCGGAGCTCGTCCATAAATTCCGGCTGATGATCGGATATGAAGCCTTCGCCGCCTGCCTTGCCTGCGTCCTCCAGACATTGGGCCGCTTCCCCAAGCCCCTTCGCTCCAATGATCCTGAGAGAGCTCTTCATCGCATGAATCTTGATCATGTAATTCAAAAGATCTCCGTCATCGTACAGCTTTTGAAGCTCCTCTGCTCTTTCATCCAGCGTTTCGGAAAACATTTCGAGGACCGAAAGGTATGCTTCTTTTGAACCGCTGTTTTCAATACCGCGTTCCGTATCAATAATGTTTTGCCCCTTAAGAAGCTCTAATCCCCCGGCAGGATCCGTTTTCCGATTGACCTCTTCCTTATTTTCCCGGGAATTGTCAGCCCCGTTTTTTATCACCTTCTCTTCAGGCAAAACTCTTATGAGCATTTCTTCAAGACGTCCGGGATCGATCGGTTTAGTCAGATAATCATCGAAGCCTTCGGCCAAATACTGCTCTCTTGCCCCGGAAACAGCATTTGCTGTAAGGCAGATATAAGGAGTGTTCAGATTCGGGTTTGCAGGGTCTGATTTTATCTCACGAAGAATCTCTATTCCGTCCTTGCCGGGCATCAGATGGTCAAGGAAAATCACATCGTATACAGCATCCTGTGAAAGACGTATGCCGAGGTTTCCGTCCTCCGCACAGTCAACTCTGATCTTCGTCTGTTTGATCAGGCTCTTGAACACAACAAGATTCATCGGATTATCATCCACGACAAGTACACGTGCGTCCGGTGCCGTAAATGATTCCCTGTATTTTTCATGTTTTGCGATGCGTTCCCTGTAGGATGCTTCATAATCACCCAAAGCATCCCATCTTATCACCCTCTGTTTTATCTCAAAATGAAAATCTGATCCTTCTCCGTATACGCTGTTCACTTTTAGCGACGAGCCCATCATCTCAAGCAGGCGCCTGGTAATGCTCATCCCGAGACCGGTGCCCTCCACGTTTCGATTTCTCTCTTCTTCGATCCGCTCGAATTCCGAGAAGAGTTTCTTCATATCCTCTTCCTTGATCCCGATACCGGTATCCTTTACTGACACCTTTAATATCAC